>Ga0210383_10006071_pt1 | contig 10560 bp, 8 predicted proteins | sample IncBWC14OmetaG_FD_160072 | JGI IMG/M metagenome (GOLD analysis project Ga0210383, IMG submission 160072) | Forest soil microbial communities from Barre Woods Harvard Forest LTER site, Petersham, Massachusetts, United States - Inc-BW-C-14-O ...
GCGCAACCTGCCGCCGGTGGTTTTCCATCGGCGCGAGCGCAAGCCGAGTCTTGCCGACGATCTGGGACCACATATGCAGCGTGGCATAGGTGGCCCGCCAATCGCTCGAGGGTAATTCAGGCCAGTCCGAACGCGAAGCTTTCACCATGCCGACACTTAATCTCGCGGCGCCTCTCGCTGTCAAATCCCCGATCAGGCGGATTGGCTCGACGCGGCCCAAATATTGAGCCCGCCGTCCCGTGCATAACGATCGATGGATTCGAGCTCGCGTGCGCTGAACCTCGGATTCTGCAGCGCGCCCAGGGATTCCTCGATCTGCACCCAGCGGCTCGCGCCGATCAGTGCACTCGTAATCGCCGGCTTGGCCAATACCCAGGCGATCGCCATTTGCGCGAGACTTTGTCCGCGCTCCGCAGCGATTTCGGTAAGCGCGCGCACGTTCGCAAGGTTGGCTTCGGTCAGCATGCTTTTCCGGAACGAACCATCGTGGGCGGCCCGCGACGATTGCGGAATACCGCCCAGGTACTTGTCGGTGAGAAGCCCCTGAGCAAGCGGTGAAAATGCGATACAGCCCAAGCCCTCCTGCTCCAGCACCTCGAGCAAACCGTCTTCCACCCATCGATTGAGCATCGAGTAGGAAGGCTGATGAATCACGAAGGGAATCTTGAGTTCGTGCAAAATAGCCGCTGCCTCGCGCGTCTTCTTGGGTCCATAGGACGAAATGCCGACGTAAAGCGCTTTGCCGCTGTGCACCGCGGTCGCGAGCGCGCCCATCGTCTCCTCGAGCGGCGTTTTCGGATCGAAGCGATGCGAATAAAAAATATCCACATAGTCCAAGCCTAGGCGCATCAGGCTTTGATCCAAGCTGCCGAGCAGATATTTGCGCGATCCCCACTCACCGTACGGGCCGGGCCACATGAGGTAGCCCGCTTTGGTGCTGATGATCAACTCGTCACGGTACGCGGCCAGATCCGTGGCGACGATCCGGCCGAAGTTCTCCTCGGCAGATCCGGGAGGAGGACCATAATTATTGGCGAGATCGAAATGCGTAACGCCGTGATCGAACGACTTCAAGATCATGTCGCGGGCATTCTCGAACGAGTCGGCGCCGCCGAAGTTTTGCCACAACCCGAGTGAAATGCGCGGCAATTGCAGGCCGCTTCGGCCGCAGCGCGCATAGGGAATTCGATCGTATCGGTCTGCCGCGGCTGTATACATGCACAAGCTCTCACGTTCGAAAGCGCAATTATAGGGTGTTGGGGCCTCGCGCCGCAGATTCGCATTCGTCGAGCAAGGTAAAAGAGCACGTGATGCGTCATCCGAGCGCGGCGGCTCGCGCGATCAGGAACAACCCAACTCCGATGATAACGGCACCGGTGGCGCGCGCGACGCGCTCACCGGCCGGCGCAAGGCGCTCCGCCGTGATGACGGCCGTCACGACCGCCATGGCGCCCAGGTTCATAACGCCGAAGACAAAGAGAATCGCCGTCGGCCCGGCACAGCAGTAGCAGCAGCGAAGGCCGAGGCGCAGACCGTATTTCCAGGCCTCGCCAGCGTGCGACGGCCACCGATTGCCGTGGCATGCCGCATCGCCGTGGCACGCCGCCCGGCAGCAGGCAAGCTGATGTGCTTTCCACGCGGTGAATTGGAGCGCGCCGGCAATCATAACGACGACGCCGACGGCGATCGGAACCCCGCGCGCGAGTGCCGGCAGCTGCATCTCCATCGCCGCCAACGCGACGCCCAGCGGGAAGGCGGCCAGGCCGAACACAATCCAAACGAAAAAATATCCTAGACCCACGAGCGCGCTCAGCCGATTGAGGCGCGTCTCGCCTGTGTTCGCCAGGGCCTGTCGGTGGCGCAACAACACAGGCGTCACGGACGGCAGCATCATGGCCACCATCATTGCGACCCACATGAATAAGAACGACGCGGCGCTACCGAGCCAAGTTTGCTCGGGCATCCGCATCCACGTCATCGACATCGTCCAGCCGCCGGGCATCGGCATCCCGCGCATCGCCGGCATGAACGCGCACCCGATGATCGTTGCCGCCCCGCTCGCAGCGAAGAGCAGCCCCATGAGGACGAAGAAGGCTCGCTGTGAAACTCGCTCGGGAAGCATGGCGATGCCGGGCCTCACAGGATTAGCCTTCGTGTTTCCGAAAGGCGGCCTCACCGGCGTCCGACACTTTCACCCACTTCGGGTCGGGCGCAGCGTCGGGGACGTAGCTATCGTGCCAGTTCCACCATTTATACGGCCGGCTTTGGGGATAGCCCGCGGGTGAGTCCTCCCACATCTCCTGCCGTCCGAGGGCGGTCATGTCGAGGTAGCTCCAGACGGTGCCCATCGCCTCGTCGCCGCGGCTGTTGATCAAGTAGGTGCGGAAGACGCGCTCGCCGTCGCGGATGAACGCGTTGTGGCCGTGCCATTCGGCCACCCCGAAGTCGGCGTCGAAGCTGTCGGTGATGGTGTACCACGGCATTTCCCAGCCCATCCGCGCCTTCAGGCGCGCGATATCGGGCTGCGGTGCACGCGAGGCATAGGCGAGAGTGGTGTCGCGCGCGTTCAGGTGGGCGAGGTGGCCGACCTGGTCCGCCCCCAGAGAACAGCCAATGCAGGCATGCTCCGGCCAACCGTGCACGCCGGGCTCGAAGAAGGCGCGGTAGACGATCAGTTGACGGCGGCCCTCGAAAAGATCGAGCAGGCTCGCTTTGCCTTTAGGTCCCGCGAACACGTACTCCTTGTCCACCGGCAGCCAGGGCATCCGCCGGCGCTCGGCGGCCAGCGCGTCACGGGCCCGCATCAATGCCTTTTCCTTGACGAGCAGCTGCGCGTGCGCTGTTTCCCAATCCTCTGGCGAAACGACGGGTGCTCTAAGCATCGTCAGCGGTCCGTTTTTTCGTGATCTGCTCATGGCTATTCAACCTCAGGTTGTTCGTGGATCGTGAGATCGTTATAGCGCCGCTCATCGGAGGGTGGGAGTAACAAGTGTGACGGGATTGCGCTGGATGCGAAGAACCACACTTTGGCGAAAAACCCAGTCCCATTAGGGGCTTAGCGTTCTTTAAGAGCCTTCATCGCTCCGTCTCCAAGATTCGGTTTATATATTCGCTATGTTAATAGTGAATATTGACTGGCTAATTAGTTAATGTAAGTATTCGGCCAGGCGCCGCAAGAGCGCAGGCAAAACAGGGGGAGCCATGAAGATCCAAAGATTGTGCTTGGGCATAGCCGCGGTCTTAGGTTGGTGCGGCACCGCCGCCGCGCAAACGGTGACGTCCGCACCCGTCAGTTCGGACCAGTTGGCCGAGGTCGTCGTCACGGCAGAACGCCGGCACACGGACCTGCAGAATACGCCGATCTCGGCAACGGTCTTAAGCGGCAGTGAACTCGCCAATATGGGAGTCACCACGATCGATCAGCTGCAGTTCGCCACACCGGGGGCGACGATCGACAACTTTGGTCAAGGAATTGATTTCAACATTCGCGGCGTCGGTAAAGCGGAGCACAACTCGCAGACCACCGTCGGCGTGGTCACGTACCGCGACGGCATCGCGACCTTTCCCGGATATTTCCAAGAGGAGCCGTACTACGACGTGGCGAACGTCGAAATATTACGCGGGCCGCAAGGCACGTTCGGCGGTCAAAACGCGACCGGCGGCGCGGTGTTTGTGACCACGAATGATCCCGTCATCGGCGGCGGCTATAACGGCTACGTGCAGGGCCAGGTTGGAAACTATTCCGACTTCGCGCTGCAGGGCGCCGTCAACGTGCCGATCAGCGACACCTTGGCGGCGCGCTTCGCGTTCAACGGCGAAAGCCGAGAGAGCTTCTATAATATTGCCGGCCCCAATGGCGGCGCTTACAACGGCAATCCGGGAAATCTTCGCATCGGCAGCGGACGACTTGGCCTTCTGTGGAAGCCCAATGATTCTCTGTCCGTTCTGCTCAAGACCGATTTCAACTATTTAAATTTGGGCGCCTACCCCGCCGATCCATATAACGCCACCAACGATCTCTTCAATATCGGCGCCAATTCGCCCCAACAAGCGCTCGACCGATTTGGCCGGACGGTGTTGAAGGTCGATTATGTATTGCCGGACGGCATCACACTTCGATCGGTCACCGGCTACCAAAAGGGCAACACTCAATATCAAGCCGATTTGGATGGTACGAATGTCCTGAACAATTATTTCGCGGATTCGGTCGACGAGACGCTTTGGTCTGAGGAGTTCAATGTCATTTCGCGCGACACGGGATTTCTGACCTGGATCGTCGGGGCTTATGCGGATTGGGACAAGTATAATTTCCTGCCGAATTATTATTTCCTGATCGGTACGCCGCCCGGATTCAAGGCGACCGAGTACAGGCTCCAAGGGACGAATCCCGAGTCGGCTTTTGCCGGGTTCGGTCAGTTGAGTTTTCAATTGGCGCCGGGCTTTCAGCTGCAAATCGGCGGCCGGTACACGGAAGCAAAGACCACCAATCACGTACAAGTGCTTCAGTACGGCCTGCCCCTGGCTGACGAACAAACGGCCAAGTACGTCAATACCTCTGGTAAGGTCTCCTTGAACTGGACCGTCAATGCGAGCAATTTTCTTTACGCCTTTGCCTCGTCGGGTTTTCGGCCGGGTGGTCTGAACGTTCCGGTGGGCCTCGGCACTCCAGGCGCGTTTGGCGCGGAGAAGCTGATGGACTACGAACTTGGCTGGAAGGTCACCGGTTTTGACGGACACTTGCGCACGCAGATTGACGGGTTCTACGACGTCTACAAGAATTTCCAAGTCATTGTCGGCTATCCGCAATTTCCGACATTCGGATTCGAGCTGAACAACCCGAACCCAACCCATCTGTACGGCTTCGAGGCACAAACTCAAGCCGTGTTCGGACAGTTCGCGTTGGATGCCGGCACGACCATCATGCACAGTTCCCTCGGAAGGTTCTTCGCGACAGATCCGCGGATCGCGAGCTTCACCCCCTGCGACCCCGCGGCAGGCCCCTCCAGCGCTTCATGCATCGACCTGACCGGACATTCTCAGACCTACGCGCCGAATTTCACCTTCAACATCGGGGCACAGTACAAATTCGCAATCGGCGCCGACACACTGACACCGCGCGTGAATTTTGGTTATGTCTCTCCGCAGTGGGCGACACTGTTCGAAAATCCTGCGCTCGGCGACCATCTTGCGGGGCGCGACATCGCAGGCGCGCAACTCGCTTGGACGCACGCGCGCTTTGTCACGACGTTGTATGGCACGAACATCACCGATCAACACTATGTGGGTGCGTTGAACTCGGGCTTGCGTTTCGCGGGTCCCCCGCGCCAATTCGGTTTACGGTTCCTGATGAGCTTCTGAAGCGAACGCTCGGCCTCTCGCCATGGAAAAGCAGGCGGCCGTACTGTTGATTTCAACGTACCATTGCGTATGCAACCTTATGCCCTCACCGTCGACAAGTTTCTCGATCACGCCGCCAAATGGTCGCACGATCGGGAAATTGTCACCGCGGTAGCCGGACAGGCGGCGCGGCGCACGGACTATGCGACCTTAAGGTCGCGAAGCAACCGCATGTCGGGCGCGCTCGCGGCACTTGGACTTCGTCTCGGCGATCGCGTCGGCACGCTCGGGTGGAACACTCAACATCACCTTGAAATGTATTACGCGCTCATGGGCGCGGGAATAGTGTGTCACACGCTGAATCCGCGCCTCACGGTTGCTCATCTTGCAGCAATGATCAACGCAGCCGAAAACCGAGCGCTCGCCGTGGCCGTAAGTCTCCTATCGTTATTGCCGGAATTGGTGCCACTGTGTCCCAGGCTCGAGCACATCATCTTGATGGACGGCGAGGAGCCTTACGCCGGTGCGCCGCACGGCCACCCGGCGCAAGTATGGAGCTACGAAGCCCTGCTCGAAACGCGTGGCGCCCCGAGTGCGTGGGGCGGCTTCGATGAAGAGACGCCGGCGGGGCTCTGCCACACATCGGGTACCACCGGTGCGCCCAAGGGTGTGCTCTATACTCACCGCTCCAACTACTTGCACACGCTGCGCGCCCTGCAGGCAGACGCGATTGCGCTCGCCGGCAGCGATGTGTTGCTGCTTGCGGTGCCCATGTTCCATGCGAATGCCTGGGGACTTCCGTTTGCGGCGCCGGCGGTGGGCGCTAAATTGGTTCTGCCCGGTCGTTACACCGACGGCGCAACCCTCGCCGTCATCATGCGCGACGAGGCAGTGAGCATTGCGGCCGGCATTCAGACGGTTTGGCTCGGCGTGCTCGATCATCTCGACGCCGTCGACGGCGAACTGCCCGCATTGAAACGGGTCCTGATCGGCGGGGCGAACTGCCCGGATGCACTGATCCGAAGAATGGAGAAGCGCCTCGGCGCCCGGGTGCAGACCAGCTGGGGCATGACCGAGCTTTCGCCTGTGGGGACTATTGCCTCACCCGAAGTGCCCGCAACTGAGGCGCGCGCCTCCGGCCGGCCTGTCATGGGGCTCGACTTGAAACTCACCGACGCCGACGGTCTCGTCCTTCCTCGGCAACGCGGCGTGGTCGGCCATCTTAAGGTCAAGGGCGCCAGCGTGATCGAGCGCTACTTCAAGGCCGAGGGCAGTGCCTTGGACGCGCAGGGCTACTTTGACACCGGCGATTTGGCCAGCATCGACGAGGCGGGCAATGTATCGATCTGCGGTCGCTCCAAGGATCTGATCAAATCCGGCGGCGAGTGGATAAACCCGGCCGAAATCGAAGACATTGTGGGTACTCATCCGGCAGTGGGTCTTGCGGCGGTCATTGCACGCTCGGATACCAAATGGGGCGAGCGCCCGGTTCTGATCGTCGAGTGGCGGCAAGGGCAATCGGCGGACGCGCACGCGCTGCTCGAGTTTCTGCGCGGCAAGGTGGCCGGCTGGTGGCTTCCCGATCAGATCCTGGAGGTCGACGCCATGCCGCTCGCGCCGACGGGCAAGATCGACAAGAACCAATTGCGCGCGGACTACGCAAATGGGAAACTCACCGCAGACTGAAAGAGTTGAGATCTTCGCTGTCGACAAGAAGGGCTAGCTTGGTGCCGGAAGCTCCGAAGCGCCAACGGCGCAGCAAGGCGCAGCAACGCGCCGAAAGCTTGGAACAAATCCTCGACGCCGCGGAGTATCTGTTCTCAAAACATGGACTCTACGGCGTAACGCTGCGCGATGTCGCGCAACGAGTTGGGATCCACACGACGCTCCTGCACTACTATTTTGAGGACAAGCGCAACCTCTTTGAGGCGGTATTTGCGCGACGCGCGAGTGTCACCAGCGACCGCAGGATCGCCGCGCTCGAAGCATACGAGCGGGAGACCAAAGACCGTCCCACCGTTGAAGGCGCACTGCACGCGTTTTTGGATACGGACCTGGATCTATACTACGAAGGCGGCGAAGCGTGGATGAACTATGCCGCCTTTTGCGCCCGCGTCAGCAATACGCCTGAAGGGGCGGAGCTCATGGACGTACATTTCGATCCGGTGGTCTTGAAGCTCGTGAGCATCTTGAAGCGCGCGCTGCCTGACTATCCGGAGGAAGACATCTTCTGGGGCTATCACTTCGTGACCGGCGCGCTGATGAACACACTAGCACGCACCGGACGCATCGATCGGCTCTCGGGCGGGATCTGCCACTCCGATGATTTTCCTGCGGTAAAGAAACGCATAGCCAAATTTATGGCCGCGGGATTCCTTACCCTCGGGGGTTCCGGATCTTAGGTTAATATCGCTCGATTGTGCAGAAGATCGAGTCCAAGCAACCGGGAGTCGGCGTGGTTCTGGCGATCATCGGCCTCGATGCATCGGGCATCGGGCTGACGCTGCCGATTCTTCCACGCCTGTTGAGCGAAGTCGCGCACACGACAGAGTTGGGTTGGCGCTACGGCGCATTTTTGAGCCTGTACGCGCTGATGCAGCTTTTGTTCTCTCCAGTGCTGGGCATGTGGAGCGACAAAATCGGCCGACGCCCCGTGCTGTTGGGTTCCCTTGCCGGTGCCACCATCGACTATCTGTTCATGGCGCTCGCGCCGTCCTTATCGCTGCTGTTCGTCGGCCGCGCGATTTCCGGGCTGACGGGCGCCAGTCAAGCGGTTGCGTCGGCTTATATATCCGATGTCACCGCGGAGACTCAGCGTGCGCGGCGTTTCGGACAACTGAGCGCCTTTCAGGGATTGGGCTTCATCGCCGGACCGGTCGTCGGCGGCTTACTGGGCGATGTTTGGCTGCGCGGACCCTTCGTTGCCGCTGCGATTTTGAACGGTATCACGCTCTTCGTTACCTTCTTCTGGTTGCGCGAGCCCGCGCGTCACCGTCCCCCGGCGGAGCAAGAGGCGTCTCTTAATCCGATCAAACTTTTTCGCTGGGCTCTGTCGATTCCCAGCCTGTTGCCCTTGCTGCTGATTTACATGGTGTTCACGCTGATAGGCCAAGTGGGTGGAACCATCTGGGTGATTTATGGCGCGGACCAATTCGCGTGGACGCCCTTTTGGATTGGAATCTCCATCGCCGGTTTCGGACTCGGGCATGCCATCGCTCAAGCTTTCATTGCCGGACCCGCGGCGGAGCGCTTCGGCGAGCGTTTTACATTGCTCGCGGGCGTGTTTGCCGATTCGGCGGCATCGGTAGCGCTGGGATTCGCGACGCAGGGATGGATTGCCTTTGCGCTGCTGCCCCTGTTTTGTCTGGGCGGCGTCGGATTCCCGGCATTGCAATCGCTGCTCACACGTCAGGCCGATGCGCAGAATCAGGGACGCCTCCAGGGGGTGCTCGCCAGCTTGTTGAGCTTGACCTCCATCGTCGGACCACTGGTGATCAGTGCGGTTTACTTCGCCTCGAGAAATCGCTTTCCAGGCCTGGTCTGGGTCGCGGCCGCGGCGATGTATCTATTCACCTTGCCTTCCCTGATCAACCTTTCGGCAAAACCGCGCACTGTTACGCCGGCGTAACTCCGTCATTCAATCCGGCTGGAGCACTGCAATCCCCGCCCAAAGTGGTATCACGAACGATGCAAAAGGTGGACCTTTGAAAATACCGGGCTCTTGAGTCACGCTTGACGACTTTCAACATGGACTGCGCCGTGAACCAACGCGTCAAGGATTTTCTCCGCCGGCCGAGCCTATGGTCGGCCATGGCTCTCGCCGCCGCACTCATCGCGGAAACACACGCAACGACGGCGAGTGCGGGCCGGGAGGCGCTTGCACCACCCGGGTATTCGCTTACGCATGGCGGTGGAAAAGAGGACTTCGACTTCCTTGCAGGGACGTGGACGACCGTTCAGCGGCGCCTGCTGGCGCGCGGCGTCGGCAGCACAGAATGGAAGGATAGTCCGCCAAACGTACATTGCGCGACGCATTATCTGGACGGTGCATTCACCGTTGAGGAAAGTCTCTCACCGGCCAAGGGAGTGACGGGACTGTTTTTGTACGCGTTCGACGTGGAGAGGCGTCAATGGACGCTGTACTGGATCGATCCAAAAGTCGGCAGGTTGGAGTCACCTCTCGTCGGCGGCTTCAACGGCTCGCTTGGAGAGTTCTATGGTGAAGATGTGGAAGACGGACGGCCTGTTAAGGTACGTTACTCCTGGTTTGTGAAGGATCGGGATCACGCCCGCTGGGAGCAAGCGTTTTCCTTTGACAATCGATCTTGGGAGACGAACTGGACTGCCGAGTTCACGAGGACGGATTCGACGAAACAATGCGGGAGAAACAAATAGGTTCAAGGGCGGCGGCGCTCGTCGCGATTGGGTTCTTCGCGATCGGGCTCTCCTGGACCTGCGTCGGCCCGGCGGCGGAGGCTCCACGCGCGACCGAATCAGCTTTGCCGGCCGCGCCAGTCCTGTGCGCCGCAGGCGCATATCGATCCACTCAAGGCGATCTCGTCGCCATTGTCGAAACGACATCGGGCGTGCGTTTCACATCGCTTGAGGGAGCCCGCGGCGATCTAAGCGCTTCAGGTGCGCCGTTCAGATGCCACCAACAGCAGATTCGGGGCCTCGACGACCAGCCATGGACGAGACTCTCTTTCAAATCGACGCAAATCGATTTTCTCAGCGAGGGTACGCGGCTTCATGGGGTTCTGCTCGAGCCCGAGAATGTCGGCACCAAGCCTCCCCTGGTTGTCCTGGTGCATGGCTCGGAGAAGACCAGTCCGAACGGCTCTTCCTATCAGTTACTCTACACGGCCCAAGGCGTCGCGACCTTTGCCTACGACAAGCGCGGCACCGGCCGATCGCATGGCGTCTATACGCAGGACTTCGTCCAACTCGCCGAGGATGCGGCGCAGGCGGCGAAAGCGGCCCGCAACGCCTGCGTGCATTGCTTCAGCCGGGTCGGATTCCACGGCGGCAGCCAGGGTGGATGGATCGCGCCGTTGGCAGCTCTTAAAGCGCATGCGGATTTCGTCGAAGTGGACTTTGGCGTCGTCGGAACTGCGCTCGAGCAGGATCAGTGGCAGGTCGATTATCAGTTGCGGCAGCTTGACTATCAGCCAGGTGAGCCCGTCCATTCCTTGACGGCTGTCACGGCCAGGGTGGCGGCCTCGG
>Ga0210383_10006073_pt1 | contig 10558 bp, 4 predicted proteins | sample IncBWC14OmetaG_FD_160072 | JGI IMG/M metagenome (GOLD analysis project Ga0210383, IMG submission 160072) | Forest soil microbial communities from Barre Woods Harvard Forest LTER site, Petersham, Massachusetts, United States - Inc-BW-C-14-O ...
AACGACTGCAAGAAGAGTTCCGGGGTAAGGTCTTCGGCATCCGCCGTGTTGCGGGTGATGCGCAGACAGAGCATATAAACGCGGCGCCGGTGCAGGTGATACAGAGACTCGAAGCAGGCCGGATCGCCCAGCACGGCTCCAGAAATTGCTTCCCGCTCCGGAAGACTACCGGCTAATACATTCTTCTCGACTGTCAAAGGACGCCTCCAAATTGGTTAGTGTCAGTTCAAACTGCGCTCAAAACCGCGAGCAAGGAGAAGCGTGCAAGCGGCCTTGGCTAGTGGTTCTTCGCTGGCTGGATGCCAGCGTATCCGCCTGCGTTGTTAACGGTAGGACAACGGGAAGGCTACGAGTATCGGGTAGAAACCTTGAAGAGATTGGCGAAGTTCCGTAGGCCGGGGGGAGACTTTTGCGAGGAACCGGCGGCCCGTCAGAACCGCCAGTGGTTTAGGAGGCGCTGTTTTTCTTCGGGACTTTAGCGCCTTTTTCACGCGCCTCAGAGAGTCCGATGGCAATGGCCTGTTTTCGGCTAGTGACCTTGCCGCCTTTTCCGCCCGGTCCGGAACGCAGCTTGCCTTCCTTGAAGCGGCGCATTTCGGTTTCGACGCTCTTACCTGCGGACTTACTGTACTTTCGGTGACTCGATTTTGTAGTTGGCATTTTTTGACCTCGCGAGATTGGAGTGCGATTCAGCGCAGTGGGTTGCCCTGCAATGAAACAAGGGAGCGGCGCTCAGTCTTTGCCGCCGACAACCTGGGCGTGGCCGAGGGCCGCTACGAGCGACAAGCCTCCGACGATGTTGCCCAACAGCGTCGGTACGAAGAACTGCGTGAGATAGGTGCCGAAGGAGACGGCGCGGGTGACCACGAGAAACAGAGCGGTGGTAGAGCCGGCGACGATGTGGTTGAATCCGGCCAAGCCTACGATGTAGGTGATGATAATGATGATGCTCACCTTGGCGGACTCAGCTCCGGGAAGCAGCCAAACCATCAGGGCGATCAACCATCCAGCGAAGACGGCACGGACCGCAACCGTCCAAAAGCCAGCCCCGAAGTCTGCGGTGCCGATTGTTGACAGCCCGGCCTGCGTATGGGCGTCGAAGACGACAATGCGCGCGAGACAAAGAGCGAAGAGAAACGTTCCCGCAAGGTTTGCAGTGAGCACGATGCCCCAGAGGCGCAGAACGCGCAAGAGCGTCTTCATGTCTTTATGCAGCAGCAACGGCAGAATCACGGTGAGAGTGTTTTCGGTAAAGAGCTGCTGACGTCCAAGAATGACGATCAGAAAGCCGATGCAATAGCCGGCCTTCGAAATCAGAGGCCGCCAGGGACTATCGGGCAAATGGGATATCAGCAGACCTTCTGCGATGAAGGAAAATCCCATGGACAATCCGGCCGCCAACCCCGACCAAGCCAGCGCCGACGCCGGGCGACGAAGTTCCTCTTCGCCCTCGCGGCGGATGGTCTCGTAAACGACATTAGCGCCGATGGCCAGCCGTTCTTCCACCTGCTTTTGCTCAGCGCGGGTAGAAATCGGTCCCTCGGACGAAATGGCCTCCGGCTTTGGCTTGATAGCCCGGGCTCTCAAATGCGTCCTCCAATTCGGCCATCGACGAATCATACAGCGCTCCGTTTGCGGCGGCCAGACCGGAACGATGAGTCTGTGGCCTGATCGGCGTGATGTCGTTGCTTACAACTGTTCGACTTGGATGCGATTTCCGCGCCTAAGGTGGGCAGGAGGCGGGAGAATTTACTCGATTGAGCGGAGCAATTATTGCGATTTGCGGAGACAAAAAGGGCCGGGAGATCGACTCCCGGCCGCGAAGCAAGAACAAGCAGAAGTTAGAAGCTTAACCGCAAGCCAAACTGAATCTGGCGCGGGCTGGTGTTGGTGACCTGTCCGGGGAGTGCTCCGAAACCAGTGGCATTGCTGGTGTCGAGGTAATCGCCGGCAGGATCGCCGAACTGGTCATGGTTGAAGAAGTTGGTGAACACTGTCTGGAACTCGCAGCTGAAGCGCTCGGTGATCTTGAACATCTTCTTGATGCTCAAGTCAACGTTCCAGTACGGCATGCCGCGCAGAACGCCGAAGCCGCCGTCATGGGTGTCGAGGCCGAGGATGGGCTGGCGGATGTTGTTCCACACAGCCGTTGGATTGGCGAACAAATTGGCCCCGTTCAGGCCGGATGTGCCGATCGAGCCTGTAGTACCGAAGTAGCGCGAACCCTGGCCGTTCATGGGTACCATGGGAATCGCGTTCTCCGAGTTACCGTAGCCGAAGAAGTTCGAGGAGTCGCCTTCACCGAACGCCTGGCCGCCTCCGTTGATGGTGCCGAGCGTGATGGGCAGACCGCTACCAGCCGTAAAGACAGGAGCGATCGTCCAGCCACCCAGTACGTGTCCCAGGAAGCCCGACTGTCCCTTGTACCAGTGAGGCTGATACACGAAGAACAGGTTGTAGACGTAGCGACGGTCGAACGCCTGGTAACCGTAGCCGTTGCGGAGATCGAACGGATCCGGCGCCGTGGCTTCGCTCGTTGCCTGGACTTCGGCACCCGTACCGAGAGCCTTGGACCAGGTGAAGTTCGACTGCGCGGTTACGCCGTGCCAATCCTGCGACTTGAGGGTGATGAACAGACCGTTGTAGTTGCCGTAGCCGACGCTGGCGTTCATGCCGACGCCGGAGGTCAACTGACCGCTGCAACCGATTTCGGATCCAGTGGGGCAGTTCAACGGAGTGTTCATCATGCTGCGTGGGAAGTTGAAACCGCCGTTGTCCAGATCGCTATACAAGCTCCAGACGTTGGCGATGGCGAGGTTGCCGGTGCCGTTCAAACCTTCATTGGCGATTACCGCCTGGGTGCAATTGGCGAAGCCATTGCAATAGCCGGTTCCAGCCAAGGCTGACTCAAAGAACGGTTGCGGCGCAACGGCTGCGGCGTTGCCGACGCAGTTGCCACCACCCATGTTTTTGACGTTGCCATTACCGCAGTAGCCGACCACGGTATTGGCGTAAGCACTGGCGAAGGTCTGGCCGCCCTTGGTCATCATGTAGGGCACGGCATTCAGGTTGATCGGCAGGTACTCATTGTGGATGAGCCGACCGATGTAACCAATCTCCATGCTCAGACGGTTGTTGAGTTGGCGGGCAAAGGTGAGGGTGAAGGTGTCAACGTTGTTAGGCCGGAAGTTCGGATCCAGCGCTTCGCCGGCTCCGGCGGCGATTCCGTTTACGCCAGGATAGAACGGTTGGGGCAACGTCTGGGACGCGGCCGGTAGAGGAGCGGTGAGGCCATCGACGCCAACGCGGAACGCGGTGGCGGGGTTGGCGCCGCCATTCCCGGCGCAAGTACCGTTAATCAGCGCGCCGACGCACTGTACGGGCTGGATCAGTCCGGTTCCCAGCAGGGGAACGAGCACCAAGTCCACGCCATTCAGACGTCCGTAGGTTCTGCCGTATCCACCGCGGATGACGGTGCGGCCGTCACCGAATACATCCCATGCGGCGGCCAGACGCGGGCTCCATTCACCATAGAACGGATTGTACGGATACTTGGAAGGATGGGCGGTGTTGCCCACCAAGGTGAAGCCTACCTGCGGGTTATAGACGTTGCCCGCCAGGGCAGCCGACTCGCGGGAATCCAGGTACTGAGTCGTGCTGATTGGTGTGTTGTCGGGCCCGACAAAGATGACCTGCTTGCCATTCGCTTCTGTCGGAGGCATTTCCAGCGTCCAGCCCAAACCGAAGGTAAGGGTGAACTTTGGAGTCATGCGCCAGGTGTCGCTGCCGTAGAAGTTGTAATACGGAATGGTGACCTTGTCGAATGCGGGCGTGAGCGGTGGGTTCAACGTCAGGCTGCTGCCGGCGCGGGTATAAGCAACCTGCGAAATTGAGTCGATGCCTAACAAGGCGGCGTAGTCGCGGCCCCAAGTCGAGTTAGAGGTGCCGCCTGCGGTGACGGCCGCGGGGATGTATCCGGTCATGTCAACACCCGATCCCGCGCCGCTGGTCGTGCCCAACTGGTAAGTAGGGGAGTAGTTGATGCCGCCGCCGTTGTCAGTACGGCTGTGCCAGTTGAAGTTGTGCTGGTACATGCCGCCGAACTGGATCATGTGCTTGCCATGCAGCCAGGTCACGTCGTCGCGAATCATGTTGTCCTGGCCGTCCCAGAATCGGGTGCGGGCCTGTTGGGTATTCACGTTATAGGGAATCAGAGCCTGGGTCGCAGTTTCGCCGAAAGGCTCCAGCGCTCCGCCCAGTCCAGGAATTTGCGGCGGTCCGCCAAGTCTGCCCCACTGCCACCAGTTGCGCAGGAAGCTGTAGTGAATATCGTTGGTGATGTTATTCGTAAGCTGGCCAGTCAAGCCAGCCACCAGGAACCATGGCTGCTGCGGGTCGTTCGACAAGGACTTCGGAACGCCGAGCGTATCACCGGGCTCGATTCCACCGATGTCTACCTGGTCAGTGGTTGCCTTCTGGAGATTGTAGTAGCGATAGCTGCTCATGAAATGCCACTTGTCGCCAAAGTCGTGGTCGAGGCGAGCAACGGCGAAGTTAGACGTCTGGGGCGTCGACATATTTGCCGTGAAGCCCAGCACGTTCAATCCATCGCAGCGAGCCAAGCCGCAGCCTGCTTCATTGGATAAGGGCATGTACTTGTTCCAGAGCCCTTGGACGAGCGGGTTGATGCCGACGGCCCGCGGATCGCAAGGCCCGGCCGGGCACTGCGCCGGATTGTAGGTGACGCCGTTGTAGGTGACGGGAATGGGGTTCAGGTTATAAACCTGCGTTACGCCGTTCGCGTCGGGGAACTGCAGCAAGCCGAGCCGCATCGCAGCCGAGGGCACTGCACGTTCAATAGTCGTGGCTTCTGGGAAGCGAAACCCCTCGTAGTTAGCGAAGAAGTAGGTCTTACCGCCCAGTACTTTCTTGGAAATGATCGGGCCACCGACCGCGCCGCCGAAGCGGTTGTAGTGATAACTCGCGTTAGGCAGACCGTTGTAGTTATTGTTCCAGGTGTTGGCATTCAGGTTGTTGTCGAGGTAATACTCGTATGCCGTGCCATGCCACTGGTCGGTGCCGCGCTTGGTGACAATCTGTACCTGCGCGCCTGCCGAGCTGTTGAAGTCAGCGCCCTGACCGGCGACGCTCACTTTGAATTCTTCCACGCTATCCGCGGGGGTCGGCATAACGCCGGTCGCACCGGCCGCTACGCCGTTACTCTGATTGGCGACGCCGCCAGTAGGATCGCCCGCGAAACTGGTTGTATAGACGCTCATGCTGCCGTCCATGTCGTTGGTGTTCTCGCCGCCATCCAACTGGAACGAGCTCTGGTCCACGACTGCGCCGGCCACGCTACCATCCGGGCTGATGCCCGATTGCAACGTTAAGAAGGTGCTGGTGTCACGGGCGATGGTGGGGAGCGACTCAAGAGCCAGGCCTGAAACCTGATTGCCAACGGTGGCGTTCAGGGTTTGAAGTTCGACTCCGGAGCTCTCTACTTCGACGGTCTGGCTTTCAGCGCCGACTTTCAGGGTGACGTTGTTAGTGGCAACCATGCCCACCTGAACTACTTGTTTGGGAATCGATATCTTCGCGAACCCAGCTTTGGTGATGGTCACGTCGTAAGTGCCGGGAGGAACATCCACCAGCACATACCGTCCTGACGAGTTAGTGTTGGTGGAACGCGTCATGCTCGAGCCGACGTCTTTAATCGTGACCGTTGCGTCGGGCACAACCGCATTGCTCTGGTCGGTCACTAAGCCGGTGAGCGTTCCGGCTGTTGTTGTCTGCCCCCACGCGGGAAAAGCCGCACAGCACAGGAGCAAAGCCAATAGTGTGGAAATTGAAACAAGGGACAACAGGAGTCGAGCACGTCTCATCACAAACCCCCTCATCAAGTTTTGCAGGCTCTAAATGTTGCGACTCTTCCACGTGAACGTAGGAGTCCGTATGAGATGCCACTACTATCTGTCGCAACTTAGTAAGTGATACGACGAGCCCAAAAAAACTCGAAAGAAGGTAAGGTTGTCCTGCTGTGTGTCCCCCGACTACTGCAACTTACCCCCGCAACCCAGCCCGTCGCCCTGCTATTGTCATGGGACATTATTCCTCGGAGCGAGACAACGCAAGACCACTAAAGTGCTACTTCGGCTTTTCCAGCAGACTACGGTCCAGGAGTCCAGTGCGCCTCAGTGCGGGCACAACTATCGCTAGAGTAGCCAGGCGGTTTTGGCCACAAAGGCCGGGAGGCGATGGTGCGGCAGGATCGCCTGTCCGGACGCGATCGTGTTGCGTCGCCCCGCGCTTTACCAGTAGGATTACGCGAACTCGTAATAAATCTGTCACATCCGAGGGATTTCTCATGCGTCGTTGGTCGGTTCTGTTGCTATTGATGTCGGCTGCGCTAGCCCTGAATTTGTCCGCACAAGTGGATACGACGCTGGTCGGAGGCATGAAGTGGCGGCAGATTGGACCGTTCCGCGGGGGCCGCGTGCTGGCCGTGGCGGGAGTGCCCGGCGATCCCAACACCTACTACTTCGGAGCGGTCGCAGGCGGCATTTTTAAGAGCACCAACGGCGGGATGACGTGGGTTCCGACCTTCGACCACCAGAGCATTTCGTCGATCGGCGCGATCGCAGTGGCCGACGCCGACCACAACGTCCTCTACGCGGGCAGCGGCGAGGCCTGTTTGCGCGGCAACATCTCTTATGGCGACGGAGTGTACAAGTCCACCGACGCCGGACGTACCTGGACCAATGTCGGACTGAAAGACTCGCGTCACATCGGTGCGGTGATCATCGATCCGCGCAATCCTGATGTCGTGCTCGTAGCTGCGCTCGGACACGCCTGGGGTCCTAACGCCGAACGGGGCGTTTTCCGCACCGCCGACGGCGGCAAGACCTGGCAGAAGGTTTTGTATAAGGACGAAAACACTGGCGCGATCGATGTCGTGTTCGATCCCAAGAATCCCAGCATTGTTTACGCGGCTTTGTGGCAGGTGCGCCGGCAGCCATGGACGTTCAACAGCGGTGGTCCCGGCAGCGGGCTCTACAAGTCGGTTGACGGCGGCCTGACCTGGAAGCAGTTGCAAGGCAATGGACTGCCCGCAGGCGAGTTGGGGCGAATCGGAATCGCGGTTTCCGGGGCCGATTCCAACCGCGTGTACGCGATCATCGAAGCCAAAGAGGGCGGGATTTATCGCTCCAACGATGCGGGCAATTCCTGGATGCGCGTTAACGATGACGAGCGCTACCGCCAGCGCGCCTGGTATTTCAGCCACATCTTCGCCGATCCGCAGAATGTGGACACGATGTATGTGTTGAACACCGGCGCCTTCCGTTCCAATGACGGTGGCAAGACTTTTGACTTGTTGCCCGCGCCGCACGGCGATCATCACGGACTGTGGATTGATCCTACGAACCCGCAACGCATCATGAACAGCAACGATGGAGGCGTGACCATTTCCGTCGACGGCGGCAAGACGTGGACTGAGCAGAACAACCAGCCGACTGCGCAGTTCTATCACGTGGTTGCGGACAACCACTGGCCCTATCGCGTATATGGCGCACAGCAGGACAACTCGACCGTTGCCATCGCCAGCCAGAGCGATGATGGCGTGATCGCGCGCCAGGACTGGTACGAAGTCGGCGGCGGCGAGAGCGGATACATTTCGGTCGATCCCCGCGATTCGGAAATCGTGTATGCCGGCTCGGACGCGGCGATTATCACGCGTTACGATCACCGCACCAACCAGCTTACGGATGTGTCGCCGTATCCGCTTGATACCTCCGGCAACGGCGCGAACGCGCTGAAGTACCGTTTTCAGTGGACCGAGCCGGTCTTGGTATCGGCCTACGATTCCAACGTGATTTACAGCGCGGCGCAGTTCGTGATGAAGACAGCTGACCAGGGCCACAGTTGGAGCGCCATCAGCCCCGATCTCACGCGCAATGACAAGAGCAAACAGAAGCCTTCGGGCGGAGACATCACGCTGGACATCACCAGCGTTGAGTACTACGACACCGTGTTCGCACTGGCGGAGTCTCCGCTGCAAAAAGGCATGTTGTGGGCGGGCACGGACGACGGCCTTATCCATCTCACGCGCGACGACGGCAAGAACTGGGAGAACGTCACGCCCAAGGACATGCCGGATTGGAGCATGGTGAGCATCATCGATGCCGGACATTTCGATGCCGGCACTGCATATGCCGCGATCGACCGCCACAAGCTCGATGACTTCAATCCGGTGATCTACAAGACACACGACTACGGCAAGACATGGACGCGCATCAACAGCGGTATTCCTGCCGGGGCCTACGTTCGCTCGGTGCGCGAAGATCCAAAGGTTAAGGGGTTGCTCTATGCGGGCACGGAGACTGGCGTGTATTTCTCCATCGATGATGGTGCGCACTGGCAGTCGCTGCAACTAAACTTGCCCACCACGCCAATTCATGACCTCGCCATAAAAGACGATGACTTGATTGCCGCGACGCATGGCCGCTCGTTCTGGATTCTCGATGATGTGAGCCCGTTGCGGCAGGCAAGCGCAAACATCGCCAACGACGAGTTTCATCTCTACCAGCCAGCAACGGCGACTCGGTTGCATTTTCCCGACCAGGTTGACCGTAAGCGACCGGTCGGCGACAACCCGCCCAAGGGCGCGGTCTTCTACTACTATCTGAAGTCGAAGCCTGCCGAGAAGGAAGAAATCACCATCGACATTTTCGACGCGCAGGGCAAGCGCGTGCGCCATTTGTCGAACAGGGAGGAGAGTAAGAGCGAACAGCCGCCCGAGTGGCCCGACCAGGAGAAGCCGGCCAACCTGCTTCCCGAAAATACCGGTATGAATCGTTTCGCCTGGGATTTCCGGTACGACGAACCCGTACAGATTCCCGGCGCATTTTATGCGGGAGACCCGCCTCGCGGACCGCTGGTTACTCCCGGTGCGTACCAGGTCAAGCTGACGGTCAGGGGAAGGACGCAGAGCGCGCCGTTGAACGTTACTATCGATCCTCGCATCCAGAGCACCGTGACGGCCGCCGATCTGCAGCAGTTGAACGATTTGGCCTTCAAGACGCGGGAGGACATTGACGCCCTGCATCGCGCCGTAAACCAAATCCGCGGGCTGCGGGCGAACTTAGAAACGCTCGAGAAGTGGACGGCAGCGGGCTCTCCCAACAGTGAGGTGATTGCCGCCGCCAAGGGTCTCGACCAGAAGATGACCCCGGTCGAGGAGAAACTGATCGAAGTGAAAATGAAGAGCTCGGAAGACAACCTGCGCTATCCGAACATGCTCAACGAGCAGTATGCGAGCTTCAACGACATCATCACGAGCGTTGACCAGGCGCCGACCGCGCAGCAACTTCAGGTCTTCGACGAATTGCACACGCGCCTGACGGCACAGTTGGCGCAGTGGCAGCAGATTCAAACCGCGGACGTGCCGGCGCTGAACGATCTGATGCGCAAGAACGGCGTGCCCGCGCTTACGGTAGGAAATGGACAGGCGGAGTAAACGACGCTATCCCACGTTGTGGGATTTTTAGGAATGAATCGGTGTTGGCAGCTCGGCCCGTTCCTACTCAGACCTCAGCGCCTGCATTGGATCCAGTGACGCTGCACGCCGTGCCGGGATGTAGCAGGCGAGCAGAGCGATGGCGCATAACAAGACAGCGACCCCGCCGAAGGTGAGCGGATCGGTGGGCTTCACCTCGAAGAGGATACTCGACATCAGCCGCGCGAGCGCAACTGCCGCGACACCGCCTGCGCCGATGCCGATCAGCGTGAGACGTGCGCCGTCGCGCAGGAATGCCCGCAAGACGTCACCGCGCTGCGCGCCCAGCGCCATGCGAATGCCGATCTCCTGGGTGCGCTGTCCCACAACGTAAGACAGCACGCCATAGATGCCGACGCTGGCCAGCAGCAGCGCGACCACTGCAAATCCGGTAAATAGAATCATGGTGAACCGTTGCCGCGCAATCGAATCCGCCACGATGGTCTCCATCGGCTCAGGCTCGAAGGCCACGGCACCACTGTTGAATTGGCTGACCTTGTTGCGGATCGCCGGGAAAACGGAAGCCGGTGCGACTCCCTCCTTAGTACGCAGATACACATGACTGTATTCCGCCATGAGAGTCATGAAACGGTCGGGCGTTTGCATTAACGATTCATATACCTGCGCGTGCATGGTTTCTGTGGAGTCATCCGCCAGCCCCCACTGCCGCACGTGTCCCGCCAGTCCGACGATTTCTTCGGGACGGGCCTCGCCCGTGACCGAATCGACCGCATAAACGTGCTTGCCGATCGGATCGGCACCGGGGAAGTAGTGCGATGCGAAGTCCTCATCGATAACTACAACCGGCGAAGAGTGCTCATTGTCAGCGTTGGTCAAAAATCGGCCGCGCAGCAGCGGAACCTGCATCACCTGTAGATAATCCGGCTCAACCACATATTGGAGTGTGTGTGGCAAATCAGCCCGGTGCGCCGGCCGTGCCAGTCCATCAACATAGAAGCCCTCCTCCGTGTCGCCCTTCATGGGATGCGAGCCCCACTCGAACGA
>Ga0210383_10006074_pt1 | contig 10558 bp, 12 predicted proteins | sample IncBWC14OmetaG_FD_160072 | JGI IMG/M metagenome (GOLD analysis project Ga0210383, IMG submission 160072) | Forest soil microbial communities from Barre Woods Harvard Forest LTER site, Petersham, Massachusetts, United States - Inc-BW-C-14-O ...
TAAGACGTGGGCGGGGCCCAAGGAAATGCTGACCCCGTCCGACCACTACCGGCTGGAGTTCACCGGCCCGGTCTCGGCGACGGCCCGCCTGCTGACCGTCATGATGACCATCGTGCTGGACCTGACCCTGTACGAGCCCTCATAATCCGGCCGGCCACCGCGGCACGACAGGAAAAGCCGCGGTGACCGGCCGGCGGACCGCCCGGGGGCGGGCGCTATTTCAGGCCGAGCGTGGAGTAGTTGTACATGCCGTAGTAGGACTGGACGAACACGTTGGTGAGCTGCGGGCTGCGGTAGAGCAGCGACTTGGCGTACACCTCGGGCAGGATCGCCGCCTGCTTCATGACCTGCATGTCGATCTGGCCGGTGTAGGCGTTGCGCTGCGTGGCGTTGTTGGTGGTTGCCATCTTGGCCAGGTCGCTGTTCACGATCGGGTCGTTGAGTTGTTCGACGTTGTAGTTGCCGGACGGGCTGATGGTGTCCCCCGCGGTGATGAAGTCGAAGAACCCATACCCGTCGGGCCAGTCGGCTTCCCAGCCGCCGAACGCGATGCCCAGGTCGTGCTGTTCGGTGTACTTCGGCACGCCGGCGAAGTTGGCGAAGTAGGTACCGGTCGGGTAGCCGTGCAGCGTGGTCTTGATCCCGACCTGGGTCAGCGCCGCCTGCAGCGCCTGCGCGGCCGCGACCTCCTTGGGACGGTCGGCGCGGTAGGTGATCCCGGTAGTGAACCCGCTGGGGTGGCCGCAGGCCTTCAGCGCGGCTCTGGCCTTGGCCAGGTCACCGGTCGGCTTGGTGGTCGCCTCGTACAGGTCGAAGTGCTTCTGCCCGATGACGTTCGGCGGGGCCACCGTGCTGGCGATCTGCCCGCCCGCGTACTGGCCACCGTAGGCGGTCTGCAGATTCGTCTTGTTGGCCGCGTACTCGATCGCGATCCGGCAGTTGACGTTGTTCAGCGGCGCCACCTTCGTGTTGAGATACGCGAACCAGGTAAAGCCGCTGACCGGGTCGTCGGAGGACGCCTTCAGCGACGGCGTGGACAGGATCTTCGCCCGCGCCGCTGCCTGGACACCCGTGCCCGCAGCATCCACGCTCAGGTCACCCGCCAGCAGCCGCTGGTCAATGTCGTTGGCGTTCATGTTCATGGTCACGGTGATCTTGCTAGCCAGCTGCTTGGCGTTCGGGTCCGTCGATGGGTTCCAGAACGTGTTCGGCACCAGCGTCAGCTGCTTGTTCAGCTGGTAGTTCTGGAACTTGTACGGGCCGGTGGACCACGGGTGCAGCTGGTAGCTCGAGCCGGTGTCGTGGCTGGGCGGCACCGGGGCGGACTGCGGGATCGCGGCGACGTAGTTGAAGTCGGCGAACGGGTGCGCCAGGTGGAACACGATCGTGGTCGGGTTCGGCGTCTGCACCGCCTTCAGGCCCATGATGTTCTTGGACCGGTCCTTGTACGGGCCGGGGTAGGCCGGTTTTTGCGGCGCCAGCAGCAGCGAGTAGTAGGACGGCCCGAGCGGGAACAGGCCGCGGTCGAAGGTGCGCTCGACCGCGTACTTGACATCGGCTGAGGTGACCGGCGTCCCGTCCTCGAACTTCACGTCCGACTGGATGTGGTAGGTCCAGGTCAGCCCGTGGTTGCTGACCACGCCGGGACCTGTCGCGAGATCGGGGACCACCTGGAGGCCACAGTGGCCTGGGCAGGACTTGTAGGTCATCAGCGGCATCGTGTACAGCCGCGAGAAGTTCCACATCCACGCGTAATAGGTATTGGCCGGGTCGGTGGAGTCCGGGGTGCTGCTCAGCCCGAACGCTATGGTCCCGCCTTTATGGGTGGACGGGTTGACGACGCTGGTGACGGCGGCATTGAACCCCGCTGGACTCGATGCGGTGCCGCCTCCGCTGCCGCTGCTGCTACCACCGCAGGCGGCCAGGACGAGGGCGGCTGCCGAGCCGAACGCGGCCAGCCCTATGCTTCTGGTTCTCTTCCGAGTGCTCACACCTCTACGCTTAGCCGCTCGCTCTTGGCGGCAGCTTGGCAGTCAGTTGGCAGACACTAGGCGAGCCCCCCGCGCGCTCAGTTGGGTTCCGGCCGGGTGCGGCTCAGAAACCTGACTAGGTGCTCGTTGAATTCACCGGGCCGCTCCAGGTTGGGCAGATGGCCGACGCCGCTGAGCACGATGACGTCAGGTGCGCGCAGGCAGCCGGTGAGTTCGTCGGTGACCGCCGCGGTGGAGAAGGTGTCATGGTCCCCGACGCAGACCAATGAGCTGGTGTCGAGCGAAGCCAGCAGGGGCCGGTAGTCGGGCCGCTGGGCCCTGCCGCGCAGCGCCGCCGCGGCACCCAGCGGGTTGGTTGCCAGCATCATGGTCATGATCTGGTCGGTCAGCGCCTTGTCTGGTTCGGGACCAAACAAGCCTGCGGCCATATCCTGGGCCAGCGGGCGCATCCCCTGTTCCTCGGCGGTCCGCGCCCTGGCCAGGCGATCGGCTTTCTCGGCCTCGGTTACCGGCTGAGCCGTGGTGGCGATGAATCCCAGCGCCCACCAGCGCTGCCGCTGCGCGGCGGCAAGCTCCATCACCACGAGCCCGCCCATGCTAAGGCCGATGAGGGCTGCGGTGCCGACACCCTCGCTGTCGAGCAGGTGCCGTACGTCGGCGGCGAGCTGCGCCATGGTCACTGTCCCGCTGGTGACCGGGCTGTCCCCGTAGCCGCGCAGGTCGGGGGCGATGACGCGAAAGTTCCTGCTCAGCGCGTCTAGCTGGGGAGCCCACATACTCCGGTTGAACGGGTGGCCATGGATGAGCACAACGACCGGGCCCTCGCCGACGTCGTCGTAAGCGAGGTCGGCAGCGGTCATGCGCAGATGCTACTGAACCGACGCTGCTGCTCATCGCTCCGCTCTGGACGCCCCGCAGCACACGGGCACCGCAAGGACGCGCCAGTGACCGCCTCAGCGCGATTTTTCTCCGAGCTACAGAACGATGGCGCCGTTGTACCTGGCCCGGGAAAGCCGGGGTCATCTAACGGTGGCCTGCCGGGAGCCCGGGTGCCGGAGCGTCTGGTACTCACCTCCACATGAGCCGTTAGTAGTGGCCTGGCGGGGATCAAGAACCTTTCAGCCCGTAGAGGTCCAGGACGCGGGGGTCGCTGACGACTGCGATCCGCCCATTACCTACGGCAAGTGCACTGACCACGCAGGATGCTGCTAGTGCCACCACAGCAAGGGTCTTACCGAGCATGTTCCCTCCCTCTCGCCCGTTTGTATCGCAATGCGACGTGCTATTAGACGCGCGGCGCAGGCGGCAGTGCGGAGTCGGAGACACCTGACCGTAGCGTGCCGGGAGCCCGGGCGCCGACCAGTGTGGTGCGACCCGCCGCACGAGCCGGGCGCGAAGTAGCGGGAGCGGTCCGCCCGCCTACCGGTTGCCGCGGCCGGGCCTGGCTGTCACGGGACGCGGGCCGTCAAGTAGACGAAGATCGAACCGCCGTTATCCAGCCCGACGGTGGCGTCTACCGAGCACGAGTCGGGGTTGGCGAATGGCATGCGCAGTTCCTTGACCCGGGGCGTGAGGCCGCTGACCGTCCCTGAAGTGCTGCCAACGCTCGTGCCCCTGGTGCAGGTCATCGCCCAATCGCCGGAAACGCGTTGGTTCGGAGACGCCTTGACGTGCACCTTGATACGGATGGGGTGATTGACCGACCCGCTGGCGTCGCAGGCGGCAAACTCACCCGAGGACCGGCACGAGGCGAACCGCACGGTCACGTTGCGCTTGTGCACGCTGGCCGAGGCAGGCACGGCTACCGCCACGATGGCACCCACGCAGGTGATGAGCGCAATAGCCCTAGCAATCTTGATCATCTTTCCCCCTCTCACTGAGCCCCGCTCCCCTCCGCTATGTTGCGGCCCGGGCACGGAGAGTGGCAAGGGTACAAAAGTGTATCGGCGCACGACATTCCTCTAGCCGAACCGGCCCGGGGGTGACGAGAGGGAGTTGTCATGCACCGGGCCGGGCAGTTATTCAGACGTGCGAGCCCGGGCGCAGGCTGGAATCAGCGAGCGTCTGTCTCCCGGCTGATGTCGGCGGCCAGGGCCTCGGCGGTCCACGCGGACAGCAGGATCCCGTCCCGCGTAGCCCAGACTCGCCGCCGGTCCGGGCCGCTCGCGGCGGTCGTCCACACAGTGCCAAAAGTCCAGCCGGGGAACTGCTCGCGCAGCCGGGCAACGTCGGGCGGTTGAGATGATGCTTCCAAGGGTGATCGGCCTCCCCAGGGCGTGATCCTGAGGGGCCGTCTGTCGTGTGCAGCGCCGGGCGGCCCCGCTGTCTGCCCGTCACGCTAGTCCACTACTAGGTACTGCACTACCCAGCACCACCTAGCACAGGCTCTAGGGGTAGTGCCAGGCAGTGGGCTACGGTCCAAGACGTGAGCGATGATCGAGGCGACCCCCGCATCTATCTGCGGATTGCGGGCGATCTGCGCAGCCGGATCGAGTCCGGCGAGTTCACCAACGACGGCAAGATTCCATCAGTCCGCACGCTGATGCAGGAGTACGAGGTCGCCTATGACACCGCTCAGCACGCGGTGAGAACGCTCGAAGCTGAGGGCCTGGTACGCCGTTACCCGGGCCGCGGGTACTACGTCACGGCACGAGGCTAGACCTGCGTTGTCCTGAGAAATACGCGCCGCTATGCCGCTACCATCACCACGTCAAGCAAGCCCCCGGCTGGGCCCTCGAACAGACCGGCTCCGGCACCCTGACCTGGACCACACCGTCCGGACGCCGCTACACGGTCGGCCAACCAGCTACCCTATTGCCCCTACCAACTAGGGGTGCGCATTGAGCCAGGTCGCGGCCCTCTTGGCCGATGCTCGACAGAGCCAGGCTTCCTGGACCACTTCGGTCAGCTCCTGCAGGGTGAGCTCGCCGATCCGGCTTCCCCGCACTAGCACTGACGGGTGCCCGTCGAAGTGTGACGTCGTGAAGAATGGCGACGCCCGATCTTGAATCAATGCCTGCTTGTCAGACTCAGACGGCACCCAGAACATGATGACGTCCGGGTACCGCTCGCCTGTGCTGGGATCGATGGCGTCGGGACGAGGACTGCGGAAGAACACGAAGGACTTGCCGCCAACCTGGTAAATGGCATTGCCGCGCGGTCCGTATTCGACGGAGACATGAGGCATGCTCATGGCCAGTTCGTGCACGTCCTCGACCCGCGCACGCCGCGACTTCACCGCCATGATCCCAGCGTAGGCAGCATCACCGGGCTTGAAGGCAGCACTTCCCAGCATCACGGTCGAAGGCAGAGTCCGCGATCCTTCGGCCTTCCCCGCACTCCGCCTAGCGACTAGCCGGGCACCGGCCGGTAGCCAGGCGCTGATCAAACGCTGGCACGGCAGCCGCTGGGCGAAGTCCTAGGATCAAGCCGTGCGGCGTGAATCCTCTACAGTGGTCGCTTTGGTCGGCGAGGTAAGCGACGGGCTGCTTGGCGGTCTGGGCCGGTCCGGGAACGTGTCGGTCGCCCGCGCTCCCGCAGCCGGAACGGGCCAGGCGGGCCCGGAAGAATCCGCGGCGGCGCGGCCCGGATGGGAAGCGGGTGCGCTGGCGATGCGGGAGGCGGCCAGGCGCACCTCGACGTATGTGATCGTGGCCGATGACCCGCTGGCCGACCTGGCGACCGCGTGGCAGGCGATGTGGACGGTGCCGGGCGGCCCGGAAGGGGCGGTCCGGTTCGAGCAGCGCGCTGCGGAGACGCTGGCCGCCTGGCGGGACAAGCGGTTCGAACTGCCCGACTACTACCTGGTCATAGCCGCGGTGCAACCCGACGGGACCAGCCCTGACCTCTACCTGGGCCCGCTGCGCGCCGTACGCCCGCGCCGGGTCGCCGTCGCCGGTATCGCCCACGGCCCCGGCCAGGCCTCCCGCTTGCTGGACACGCTCAGATCCCTCGAACACGGGCCGTGGTGGCCGCCGCTCGATGAGCTGATCGAGGTAGCCCGCCGCTTCTACGCCGGCGGCCTCACCGAAACACAGCCGGTACCGGCCTAGCCGACTCTGCTAGCCGACAGGGCACCGCCAACCGAAGGGCACAGCCAACCGAAGGGCACAGCCAACCGAAGGGCACAGCCAACCGAAGGGCACAGCCAACCGCCAGCCGACGTGTTGACCGGTACCGCCAGCAACGGCGCCGCCTTGCCGCGTCATTGCTGGCAGGGGCACGATGTGGTGCGTGCGCTGCCAACTGGCCGCGATCCGCTGTGAGAAGGGCGACGTCGCAGGGAACCTCGCGACCCACCTTGAGCTTGTGGCCGATGCCGCCGCAGCGGGCTGCCAGTTGATGGTGTTCCCGGAGATGTCGCTGACAGGATCGGCGAACCCCACGGTCAACCCGGAGCACCTGATATCCCTGGACCACCCCGCCATCGCCAAGCTGGCCGGGGCGTCGGGGCAGAACGGTGTCGGTGTGTGCTTTGGGATCGCCGAGCGTGCCCCGGACGGGCAGCCATTCATCACCCAGGTGTTTGCCGCGGCCGGCCGGGTGGTCGGCGTGCAGCGCAAACGGCACCTTGGCGAGGACGAAGAGACCTACACCGCCGCGGCCGAATCGGCCGTGTTCGAGCACGCAGGGGTGCGGTTCGGGATAGCCATCTGCGCCGAATCGGGGACCGATGCGCCATTCGACACCGCCACGGCGGCCGGTGCCCGGCTGGTCCTGTTCCCGTCCGCTCCCGGGCTGTACGGGCGGCGCACCGACGAAGCCTCCTGGCGGAGCGGGCTGGCGTGGTGGGAGGGATCCGGCCTCCGCGACGCGACCCGGCACGCACAGCGGCTGGGACTATGGATCGTGCTGGCAGGCCAGGCTGGTTCGGCCGCGGATGAGGACTTCCCCGGACTGGCTGCGCTGGTCCGCCCCGACGGTAGCGTGGCAGCCCGGCTCCCGGATTGGCGTCCAGGAGTGCTCACCGTCGACATCCCGCTCTGACCCAGCCGCCACGGCCGCGATCGCGCGCCGGTTCGGCACCCAGCGATGCGGGCTCACGGCTGGGGTTCGGCAACGATGATGTCGCTGGCGGGCTCGGCGGCGCCGAGGCTCGTGGCGGAGGTGCCGCGGCGGATGTACTCGCGTGGCGGCGGCCACCTCGCGACATGCTGGTCGCCGGTGGCGTCGTCGTAACGGATGAAGGTCACTTCGCCGATCGTCACGGCGAACAGGTGGAACCGGCCAGGCTCGGGGCTCCAGCCCAGGCTGGTGGCCACCGCGGCGGCATAGCGGCGGCTCACGTCGGGGTCACCTTCGGCGCGGACGGTACCGCGGATCTTGAACTCACCTTCCCCACCGTCGCGGCTGGTGACCACGCTGTGCACGAGGGGGCCAGAAAAACATTGCTCCGGGTCGCGGCGGCCTGTCAGCCTAGGGCATGGCCATGGCCAGCGGACCCGCACTGACTCCCGAGGAAACGGGCCGCCGTGTCAGGGCCGCGATCATCGCTGTGGGTGCGGCCTTCGGCCACGAGGCTTCCTTCGCCGATGCCGGGCGGCGGCTTGGACTGGATCGGTGGGGGTTCTACTTTGGCGCGCGGGCCGGAGTCCTTGGCTCGGTCGACGCGGACGTAGTTGCCGCGGCCTGCGGCTTCTTCGCGCCCAGCCTGGTCCGCCCCTCCTGGGAGTCGGCACTGACGGCCGGACCGCCCGGCGAACTGGTCGCCGAAGACGTCCGGCTGTGCACCGCCTGGGCCCGCTGTCACCTTGCCAGCCTGCCCGGCATCGGACGTCTCGCCGACCTCACCAGCCGCGTGGTCAGCGTGGCCGACGGCAGCGGCCGCGCTCTGTTCGCCGCCTGGCGCGCCCTGCCCTACCGGGCCAGCGACCCTCCCGCGCGGGCCGGGCTCGATCTTCTCCGGCTGCGCGAGCACCGCGGCGCCGGGCACCTGCTGGCGATCGCCGCCGAGGGCCTGACGCCCCTGGAGGCGATCCTCGCCGGTCCCGGCGAACGCAAGGCCACCGCGAACGGATGGTGCCCGCCCTACCCGCCCGCCTCCAGCCGAGCTGGCCGACGGCTGGCCGCGGCCCAGCGGCGCACCGACGCGCTCGCTGGCCAGCCGTACACCTGCCTGGATGACGCCGAGCGGGCGGAGTTCGTGGCGCTGCTCCGGTCAGCGCACCGGCACGCCATCGGATAGCGGCCGGGCCGCCGTCCCGGTCAGCTGACGGGAACCGGCACGTCGGAGCTGTTGAACGACCCGTCGCCGAGCTGGCCGTTGCCGCCGCTCCCCCAGCAGTCCACATGGCTGGTTGACAGCAGCGCACAGAACGAGTCGCTGCCGCTGATCATGGTGACGGCGTTGCCGATGCTACGGACCGCGACCGGCACGTCCGAGCTGATGAACGACCCGTTACCGAGCTGACCGGAGCCACCAGCGCCCCAGCAGTCCAGGTGCTTGCTGGACAGCACCGCGCAGAACCCGTTCCACCCGCCGAGGACCGCGGTGGCCGTGCTGATGTTCTTGACCGAGACCGGTATGGTGAAGCCCGTCGTGCTGCCGTTGCCCAGCTCGCCGAAGGCGTTGTACCCCCAGCACTTCAGGTGACCAGTGGTCAGCACCACGCAGAAGCTTTGACCATTGACATCACCCGATACCGCCTTGGCAGTCGTGATCCCCTGCGCCCCGACCGGGATATCAGAACTGGTCGTCGTGCCATTGCCCAGCTCCCCGTCACCGTTATATCCCCAGCAATCCACCTTGCCGCTGGAAAGCAACGCACACACGCTGCTTCTACCGCTGTCAGCCACCGCTTTGGCGGTGGTGATCCCGGCGACCCGTACCGGTACGTCGGAGCCGTTGAACGACCCGTCGCCGAGCTGGCCGTTGCCGCCACTTCCCCAGCAGTTCACCCGGCTGGTTGACAGCAGCGCGCAGAACGAGTTGCTGCCGCTGATCATGGTGACGGCGGTGCTGATGCTACGGACCGCGACCGGCACGTCGGAGTTGTTGAACGACCCGTTGCCGAGCTGACCGGAACCACCGTAACCCCAGCAGTCAAGGTGCTTGCTCGACAGCCGCGCACAGAACCCGTTCCCACCGCCGAGGACCGCGGTGGCCGTGCTGATGTTCTTGACCGAAACCGGCACGGTGAAGGTCGTCGTGGTGCCGTTGCCGAGCTCACCGCTACTGTTCAACCCCCAGCACTCCAGGTGACCGGTCGACAGCACCGCACAGAAGCTGCCGCCATTGACATCACCCGCGACGGCCTTGGCGTTGGTGATTCCATGCACTGTGACCGGAATATCGGAACTCGTCGTCGTGCCATTGCCGAGCTGGCCGTTACCGTTATATCCCCAGCATTCCACCTTGCCGCTGGAAAGCAGCGCACACACGCTGCTATTGCCACTGTCAGCCAGCGAGACTACGGTGCCGAGCGAGCCGGCGTTCGCCGGGGTCGCGCCGCTCGCCACCGCGGGGAAAGCCACGCCACTCAGGGCTGCCACCGCTGCCACCGGGATCAAGATCCACCGCGCGAGCCGCACACTTCCACGTTGCGCGAGCCGGATACTTCCCCGTTTTTGAGATGCCGTCATCACAATCCCCCCTTGCCCGACACTTGCCGCGATACTGGCGAAGACCCGGCGGGGTTGTCAATGGCAGGACACCATGGTTTCTGGGGGCACTGGGGTAGTAGGTACGGTGGGGACGTGGCTGACGCGAGCGTGACGGTCTGGTACAACCCGCGCTGTTCGAAATGCCGGGGCGCGGTGGAGTTGCTGGCCGAGCACGGTGTCCCGGCACAGCGCGTGCTCTACCTCGACGATCCGCCGCCCCGAGCGGAGATCCTCCGTGTCCTGGCGTTGCTGGGCGAGACCGATCCGCGAACGCTGATGCGCACCAGCGAACCCCGGTACCAGGAACTCGGGCTGGCGGATGCGTCGGCCGATGAGCTTGTCGCCGCGACGACGCGACATCCCGAGTTGATTCAGCGGCCGGTTGTCATCTGGGCAGACCGTGCGGTCATCGCGCGCCCGCCGGAGCTTCTTCTGCCGCTGCTGGAGGCAGCTCAGCCCCCGGCCTCACCCTGACCCGCCCCAAGCTCTTGTGTGCCGAACCGTCGTGAGACGGAGCCCAGTCGCCATGATGCACACCGATTGAACCCGCAGCCGATGCCGCTGCGTATCGCCTACCTGAGCGGGGCACTCCCGAGGGGAGCGACACGAATGAGCATCAGGGGACCGATCTCTTCAGCCATCCGCAGCGCACGGGGGAGCGCCGGAGTACGATCCAGGCGATCGGGTGACAAAGCGATCCGCGGTCGGGGGCGTTTCCATGTCATTCCATATGCCGTTCAGGCGTGAGCCCCGGCCACAGTCACCAAGAACAGGCTCAAGCACAGCCGACGACGATGCGATCGTGACCGAGCTGTACCGCCAGTACCGGGCGCCGCTGCTTTCCTACGTGCTCCGGCTGACCGCGGGCGACCGGCAGCAAGCCGAGGACGTCGTTCAGGAAACCATGGTCCGGGCCTGGCGTCAGGCCAGCCAGCTTGATCTGGGCGAGCCGTCACTGATGCCTT
>Ga0210383_10006075_pt1 | contig 10557 bp, 8 predicted proteins | sample IncBWC14OmetaG_FD_160072 | JGI IMG/M metagenome (GOLD analysis project Ga0210383, IMG submission 160072) | Forest soil microbial communities from Barre Woods Harvard Forest LTER site, Petersham, Massachusetts, United States - Inc-BW-C-14-O ...
CATTTTGATAGCTTTTCAAGGGAGATCCTCGCGCCGCGCCATGATCGAGCATCAGGCTTGGGACGCCTCTGGAAATGCGGCCTTTCGGCCTTATTTATGTGCCTAAGGCGGAATGTTAAAGGACATTTATGAATAAAGCTGTGTTGGGCGTTTCCCCAGGTCCGAAGGGTCATTGGGTGGGTGATGGGTTCCCGGTGCGGAGCCTGTTCAGCTATGACCAATTCGGAACGCATATCAGTCCGTTTCTGCTGCTCGACTACGCCGGTCCGGCGGTGTTCACGCCGGCCGCGCGCCCGCGCGGCGTGGGCGAACACCCGCATCGCGGATTCGAGACCGTGACCATCGTCTATCAGGGTGAAGTCGCGCACCGCGATTCCGCGGGCAATAGCGGCGTGATCGGCCCAGGCGATGTGCAGTGGATGACGGCCGCCGCCGGGATCTTGCACGATGAATTCCACTCGCCCGCTTTCACGCGCCGCGGCGGCACATTGGAAATGGCGCAGCTCTGGGTGAACCTGCCCGCCGAGCACAAGATGTCGCCGCCGCGCTATCAAGACATCCGGAGCGCTCACATACCGCAGGTTGAATTGCCCTCAGGTGCCGGAAGCCTGCGTGTCATCGCGGGCAACCATGCCGGACAGCGAGGTCCTGCAGCAACCTTCACCGAACTCAACGTATGGGATGTGCGGCTCAACGCGGGAAAAACCATCACTCTGTCAGTGCCGGAAAATCATGGCGCGGCGATAGCCGTGTTGCGCGGTGCTGTCACCGTCAACGGGTCGCATGAGGCGAGGGACGCAGACCTCGTTCTCCTGGACCGCAGCGGCAGCGAGATTGTCGTGGCTGCCGCTGCCGATAGCACGCTCCTGGTCCTGAGCGGCGCACCCATCGCCGAACCGATCGCGGGCTACGGGCCATTCGTGATGAATACCCGGCAGGAGCTCGAAACGGCCATGAGCGATTTTCGGTTGGGAAAGTTCGGGCGCCTGGCGGCACCCGATTTCAGTGCGGAACCGGCAATTTAACCTCACGCGGAACTTAAGGCAGGCTCCCCGGCAAGAATTTTGGTGCGCGGTAACCGCGGTGCTATGCTGCTGGCCTGAAGATTGCGGCACGTATAACTGACGTTGCAGCGTCGAGGCGGGCACTTGAAAGAGACAAAACGGGCTTTTCTATCGCGAGCCCATAGTCGAATGCGGTGGCTCGGGGCATCAGTTTTGGCGGGCGCGTTAGCCGCCTGGCCGATTTGGACCAGCGCCACCGCGCCTGAAGTATCGCCGCCCACGACACCGGTGGTCGCCGATCCCATCGACGAGCTGACGGAGATCATGGTCGAGGCGCGCGAGCCGCGTTATGTATCCCCGACGCGCCGCGACCAGATTGGCCGCATCTGGGCGCCGGTCATGATCAATGGGCGGGGACCCTTCCGCCTGGTGCTCGATACCGGTGCAAGCCACAGCGCGATTACCGCCCTGGTGGCCCTGGCGCTCGGCATTCCGACCGACCGCTCGCCGCCGGTCATTCTTCGCGGGGTGACGGGGTTTGCCACCGTGCCGACAATCCGGGTGGATACCTTGAGCATCGGCGACGTGGCGGTTGATCAGGCGATTCTCCCGATTGTTCCCGACGCACTCGGAGGTGCGGAAGGAGTGCTGGGTTCCGAAGGCCTGCTGGGAAAGCGAATTTTCATCGATTTTCGCCATGATCGAATCAACATCGCCTATTCCAAGAACGAGCGCTCCGCCCCTGGATTTATCAGCGTACCCTTTCACTCATTGCGCGGCACACTCGTGGTCGTCGATGCCTTTGTCGGCCAGGTCCGCTGCAAGGCCATCATCGACACCGGCGGGCAGGTGACAATCGCGAATCTCGCTCTAAAAGAAGCGCTGTCGCGCGTGGGGGGCCAACCGCGATCCAAAGTTGACACCATCATCGGCGCCACCAAAGACATCCAAAAGGGTGAATTGATGGACACACCGGCCATTGGCCTGGGGGCCATCACCATTCACGATCCCGGCGTGACGTTTGGCGATTTATATATATTCAAGCAATGGCGGCTGACGAGTGAGCCGGCGATTTTGATCGGCATGGATTCGCTGGGACTGCTCGACACCTTGATCATCGACTATCGCCGGCACGAGCTGCAGCTTCGCATGCTGAACGCGAGCTAGCCTTTTGCCACTTATGATCAATAAACCGATCGTTGGCGTAGCGGTGTTGATTTTCGTGCTTGCGGCGGCGGGCGTGTACTACTTGAAAGCCCGCAACCCGCCTCTGCCGGCCGCACCGAGCGCACCGACGAGCGTTGCGCCCCCCGCGCAAGAGCCGGGCATCGCGCATCCTTTGCCTGCTGCCGGGAATGCCGGCTCTGCGGCAGCGCTGCCCGAATTGGCCGATAGCGATGCGCCGCTGCGCGAGTCGCTCGCCCAGCTGAGCAACGCCGATGCAGTAAAGAATTTTCTGGTGCCGCAGGATCTCATCCGCAAGATCGTCGTGACCGTCGACAATCTGCCGCGGCAGAAGGTCGCGGTCGATAAACGGCCCGCCAACCCGACCGCCGGTTCGTTGCTCGTCAACGGGGATGAATTGCACGCCACGCTCGATCAGCGCAATTTCGAACGCTACAAGCCGATGGTGGCGGTGATCAGCCAGCTCGACGCCAAGCAATTGGGCGCGCTCTACATTCGTTACTACCCGCTATTCCAACAGTCTTATCAGAACTTGGGTTACCCCAACGGCTATTTCAATGACAGGCTCGTTGAGGTCATCGACAACTTGCTCGCGACACCGGATCCCAAGGGGTCAATCGACTTGGTGCGGCCCAACGTCATGTATATTTATGCCGATCCCGCGCTCGAGTCGCGGTCCGCAGGCCAGAAATTGCTGATGCGAATGGGTCCTGAGAATGCCAAAGCCGTCAAGGCCAAGCTGACCGAACTCCGAGCGGTGATTGCTGCGGGGCCGCTCAAGCATTAGCGCCGATTCGATTTCATAAAAAAGCGGGGGAATAAGAATGGTTACCACGTCCGCGGATGCAGGATTGCCGAAGAGCGCAGCGGCGCTGCAAAGTAAATGGCTGGTGATCGGCGCGTCATCGGTGGGCACCGTGTTCGAGTGGTACGACTTCTACTTGTACGGACTGCTCGCCGGTATCTTCAGCACGAAATTCTTCTCCGGCGTGAACGAAGTAACCGGCTTCATCTTCGCCTTGGCGGCCTTCGCGGCGGGCTTTGCGGTGCGGCCGTTCGGTGCACTGGTGTTCGGACGCCTGGGCGATCTGGTCGGACGCAAGCACACATTCCTGATCACCATGGGAATCATGGGCGGATCGACATTTCTCGTCGGCTGTCTGCCGAGTTATGCGACCTGGGGTGTGTGGGCGCCGGTCTCGCTCGTGGCGTTGCGCCTCCTGCAGGGCCTGGCCCTGGGAGGCGAATACGGCGGTGCTGCGACCTACGTCGCTGAGAATTCGCCGCAGGGCAAGCGCGGGCTGTACACCAGCTTCATTCAGACCACGGCAACACTGGGCTTGTTTGCTGCGTTGCTGGTCGTGATCGGGGTTCGGCAAGGCTTCGGCGAGGACTTCTTCAAGGACTGGGGATGGCGCATACCCTTCTGGGTTTCGATCATTCTGCTCGGCATTTCGCTGTGGATTCGGATGAAGCTCGCCGAGAGCCCCGTGTTCGTCAAGATGAAGAGCCAGGGAACCACATCGAAAGCGCCGCTGTCGGAGGCGTTCGGGCGCTGGCCCAACTTGAAAATCGTGCTCATCGCGCTGCTCGGCGCAGTCATGGGGCAGGCGGTGGTGTGGTATGCAGGGCAGTTCTACGCACTGTTCTTTCTCGAGCGCATCGTGAAGGTCGATGGTGTCACCACCAATGTCTTGATCGCGATTGCGCTGGCATTGGCGACGCCGGGTTTCGTTTTATTCGGCTGGCTATCGGACAGAATCGGCCGCAAGCCGATCATCCTGGCCGGCTGCTTGCTGGCGGTGCTGACATACTTTCCGCTGTTCGGCGCTCTCACGCGGTATGCCAATCCTGCGTTGTCCGCGGCGCAAGCCTCGTCTCCGGTGACCGTGGTTTCAGATCCGAAAGAATGTTCCTTTCAATTTGATCCAATTGGAAAGAACCCCTTCGACACGACCTCGTGCGACATCGCCAAGAGTTTTCTCGCCAAGGCCGGCGTCTCCTATCAACGCGAAGATGCACCGGCTGGAACCGTGGCGAAGATTCGCAGCGGCAGCAGCACCTTCGACGCGCCTGATCCCAAAGCCGTCAAAGGGGCGGATCGCAAGAGCGCCATCGCCGCTTTTCAAAAACAGGTGAAGACCGCGCTCACGGCCGCGGGCTACCCGGATAAAGCAGATCCCGCGGCCATCAACAAACCGATGGTGGTGCTCATTCTTTTCATCCTGGTGTTGTACGTCACCATGGTGTATGGACCCATCGCGGCGCTGCTGGTCGAATTGTTTCCGGCGCGGATTCGCTACAGCTCCATGTCGCTGCCGTATCACATTGGCAATGGCTGGTTCGGCGGCTTTCTGCCGACCACCGCTTTCGCGATGGTGGCCGCAACCGGCGATATATACTATGGCCTTTGGTACCCGATCGTGGTCGCGGCGATCACCGTGGTGCTGGGACTGCTATTTCTGCCAGAGACTTTCAAGCGGTCCATCGACGCCTAGTTCCCGCGCCCTGCTGACGCCGTCGCTGATCTGCGACGGCGTCTGAGCAGCGCGTTACATTCCCTTCACAGTAGTAGCCGATCGGCGAATTGTGACGTTATGCGTTTTGTAAACACCGTACTTTTACGTACGCTACTGCATAACCATCAAAACGGCGGGTGACTATGTCTATCCTTAACAAGTACTCATTGAATTCAAGGCTTCCGCTGGCGGGCGCTGCAGCGGTCTTATCCGCGGCGGCCCTACTGGGAGGCTGCGTGGTGCGTACCGTGTACCCCGCGCCGCCGCCACCGCCACCGCCGCGCCCATACGTGCAGCCGGCGCCGCCTCCGCCGGCCTATGTCGAGCCGGCGCCGGCAGTCGATGTTGAGGTTACGGCAAACGAAGCGCCGCCTCCCTTGCCGGACTATGACCAGCCGCCGTGCCCCGAAGATGGCTACATGTGGACGCCCGGATACTGGGCCTGGGGCGGGGGCGGTTATTACTGGGTGCCGGGCACCTGGGTGCAGCCGCCGCGCGTAGGCGTGTTGTGGACACCGGGATACTGGGGTTTCGTGGGCGGCGTCTACGCGTTCCATGTCGGCTATTGGGGCCCTCATATCGGCTACTACGGCGGCGTGAACTACGGCTTCGGCTATGTCGGCGTCGGGTTTGCCGGCGGCCGCTGGGTCGGCAATTCATTTGCCTACAATAGAACCGTGATGAACGTGAACGTGACCAATGTGCACAACACGTACAACGAAACTGTCATCAACAATGTCTCCGTCACCAAGGTGAGCTACAACGGCGGGCCGGGCGGCACCAGCGCCGTGGCCACCGCGCAAGAGCGCGCCGCGGCGTCGGAACAGCATATTCCGCCGACTGCCATGCAACATCAGCATGTACAGGAAGCCGTGCGCAATCCTGCGTTGAGCGCAAGAGCCAACGGCGGCCATCCTGCGATAGCAGCAACCCCGAGACCGGCGGCATTCAACGCGCCCGGTGTGGTTGGCGCTCACGGTGCGAGCATGTCGCCGAGCGCTGCGCAACACGCTGGACAGTCAGGTCAGTTTGGCCAGCAAAACGGCGCGCAACGAGGCGGACAGCCGGGACAAGCCGGACAAGGCAACAACTTTGTGCGCACGCCCGGGCAACCGACCGGCGCCGCACGTACGCAAGGCCAACCCGGTCAGCCGCAAGGCCAACCGGGTCAACGCCAGGCCGGACAGCCGCAAGGCCAACCGGGTCAGCGCCAGGCCGGACAGCCTGCCGCCAAACCGGCCAATCAGCCGAAGCCGCAACGAGCCAAGCCCGAGGAAAAGAAAGGCGAGCACGAGAAATAGCCCGCCGGCGCAATCAAACAACCCTGCGGCCGAGTCTCGACTCGGCCGTTTTTTTTGCGGTGACTATTTGGAAGTCGTCGATACCACCGGCAGATCGATGAAGCTTGCCGCAGAGCCGCCTTCGAAAATTTTGATGGTCGCCTTCTTGTAGTCGCCGGCCTTGGCAACGAAGATGTTGTCCACGTAGGTTTGCGGATTTCTGTCGTAGAGCGGAAACCAACTCGATTGCACTTGAACCATGATGCGGTGTCCCGGCAAGAACACGTGGTTGGCGGTCGGCAGTGCGAAGCGGAAGACTTGTTTTTGGTCCGCGGGGATGGGCTTAGGATCGCTGAAGGAATCGCGATAGCGGCCGCGCAGAATATCCGCCGACACCATCAGTTGATAGCCGCCCATCTTGGGCTCGCGGCCGAGCTCGTCGGGATAGACATCGATCAACTTCACCACGAAGTCGCCGTCGCTGCCGCTGGTCGAGGCGATGAGATTGGCGACGGGTTCGCCGCTGATTTTCAGCGGTTCACGAAGCACCGGGGTCGAGAAGCTCAACACATCGGTGCGCGAAGCCACATCACGCTGATCGCTCACGAGCCACGTCTGCCAGCTGTGCGCGCCTTCCTCGCCGCCAATGTGGATGGGGCGCGGAATATAGGGCACCGGCTTCGCGGGGTCCGACACATAAGATTCGAAATCCGTGGCCATCCCGCCGCGCGGACCTGCATCGAGCGCGCCGCCCAAGCGCAAATTCCCGCCGCTCTGCAGATATAGTTTTTGCGCGACGATGTTGCAGCCGGAGCTGCAGCCGCTCGGCCAGGTCGAGAACTCCTGCCAGCGATTCGTGCCGGTTTCGAATGCCGTCACCTGCGCAATCTTGAGCGGCGGCGCGTCGTCCTTCAGGTAGTGATCAAAGAAAGGCCGCAGCAGATGCTTGCGAAAGTACTCCGCCGTATCGCTGCCGAAACGGATCTGTCCGATGGCGCTGCCGTCGAGCCGCTGTTGGTGGTGAAACCAGGGCCCGATGACCAGATAGACGTTCGACATATCGGTTTGCTGCGCCTTGAGCGCCTTGTACAGCGCGATGTTGCCGTAGATGTCCTCCTGATCCCACAGGCTATGCACCAGCATGGTGGGAACGGCGACGTGCTGCCGGGCCAGGATCTTATCCAGTGCCTGGTCTTGCCAGAATTCATCGTAGGCCGGATGGCTCATGAGTTTCGTCGCGAAGGCGACTTGCTCGAGGCCATGACGCTTAAGCATCTCGCCGGCCGAGCCTGCGCCAAGCCATGTGTCGTAGTCGTCGTAGTGATCCGACCACCAGGGAATGTCGCTGGCGCGCGAGGCCTCCTGGTCGTGAGTGTAAGTCAAACTGTCTTGACGAAATGCACCCTTGTGAAACCAGTCATCGCCCATCCAGCCATCGACCATGGCATTGATCGGAACGGCGGCGCGCAGCGCGGGGTGCGGATTCACCAGCGCCATGAGCGACGTGAATCCGTCATATGAAATGCCGAGAATCCCGACCTTGCCGTTGGTCTCCGGGATGTTTTTGATCAACCAGTCGATCGTGTCGTAGGTATCGGTGGAATGATCGACGGCGGTCGGGTTGAGGGGTCCATGCAGAGGCCGGGTCATGACGTAATCGCCTTCCGAGCCGTGTTTGCCGCGCACGTCCTGCATTACGCGGATGTAGCCGCCGTTGAGCACGGCGTCGTCCGCGACATCGTTGCTGTCGAGCAGGGCGTCGAGATGCGCGCTGACATTTTTGGCGATGCGCGAGGTTGCCCCGTACGGGGTGCGGCTCAAGAGGATCGGCGCGCGCCGCGCGCCTTTTGGAATGAGGATGACGGTCTGCAGCTTGACTCCGTCGCGCATGGGGATCATCTCCTCGCGCTTGGTGTAGTCGAAGCTCTCCACCCGCGGCACAAAGGTGGCCGGTGTGTCGCTGGGCAGTATCTGTGCCGAGCTGGCCGCCAGCGGCCCCGCGATCAGCAACAACATGCCGCGCAACAGAAATCCCACGGCGGTTTGCCGGCAAAATGAAGGCATGGTTGAGCTCCGAAAGAGTGGGCTTGAGTTTTGGAGCGCGAATCTTGCGGCATCAAACCGCCGCGTGCAACGGCAGGTCAGGACGCGCGCAACGGCGGGTCAAGACGGCTGCAAGTCAAGACGCGCGCAACGGTCGTCAAGGCTAGGGGTTCCGGTTTGCAATCAGCCGTTAGCAGGCCAACGATTAGCCCTCTATGGGAGTTCAACCAGCCATGTTGTTGCGGTGAGAGTGGGTAGGGGGCATGATCAGAAGCGTGGGATGCCTGATGCAGGGTCGCTTAACTAAATAAGTCAATGAGTTGCGAAGTGTTGCTTCGAGCTGAACTGGAGGGCAGACGAATGAATTCTTTGTCGTTCACAGTATCCGATGGTGTCGCGACCTTGGCACTGCAGCGTTCCGCGTGCAGCAACGCGATCGATATTACGGTTATTCGCTCGATACATTTGGCGCTTGATCAAATCCAAAAGGGCGAGGGTGGTGCAAAAGCCGTGGTCATCACCGGCAGCAACGATGTCTTTTGCAGCGGTCTCGACCTTCATTCCATCGACTTGAAATCAGCAGAAGCCCGCCAGCGGGCGCATTTCGAAATGCGGCGATTCATGGATCCTCTGATTCTGCGTCTGAGCGGATTCAGGTTTCCAATCGTCGCTGCAGTCAATGGTGCCGCCGTCGGCGCCGGCATGAGTCTGGCGCTCGCCAGCGACATCATCATCGCAGCGGATAGTGCCTATTTCCTGCCGTCGTTTGCGCGCCTCGGCTTGGTGCCCGATGCCGGCATCACCTTCCACCTGGCGCGCCGCATCGGCGCGGGCCGCTCCCTGTCTTCGTTGATGCTGGCGGAAAGGATCGATGCCAAGACCGCGCTGCAATGGGGGCTCGCTTATGCGGTGGTTCCGGCCGGTGAACTCCTGGCGCGCGCGCAAGCTGTGGCGCATCGGCTTGCCACAGGTCCTTGCGCGGTTCTTGGGCAAATCCGTACCCTGCACGCCTCGACCTTTGACAATTCACTGCAGGAACAATTGCGTGCCGAACGCAGTGCGCAGGAAATGACGCTCGAAACCCAGGATTGCGTCGAAGGCGTGCGGGCGTTTTTCGAGAAGCGCGAGCCTAATTTTTCCGAGCACTAGCCGCGGCTACGGAGAGCGCTCCGACAGGCTTCTAACCGCGGGCTCGGGGCTCGGTTTCGCGGTGATTGCGATGCGTATCGCGGCCAGGGGCGCGCGATCATCAAACGGCTGGGTTAGCGGGTCAGGCGGCACGCCCAGCAAAGTCCATAACAAGTCCAGATCCGGGGATTGCGGCGTCGCTCTGACCTGTTGGTAGAGACCGTACAGCACGTGTGTCCCGGTTGCCGAATCGCCGATTCGAAGCACTTCGCCGATATTGCCGTCGAAGCCATAGCCTCCCGTCTCCTTGAGGATGGCGCGCAACGCAGTCTGCAGTCCAACACGGTTGACGGTTTGCTCGCGAATGGCGACGTCTGCCTGCAAGCAAAAAAGCGCTCCGCCCCAGTAGGTGCGGGCCCACGAAGGCGATTGATCCATGCCGCCTTCACCGGCACGCGGCAGCCCCTTCGGCATGGAATTGCGATCTTCGGCCCACACATCGGCAATCGCGCGATTGCCGTATTGAGCCCGCGCGACACCTTCGACATAGGTGGCCAAACCTTCCGCCAGCCAGTCATGGGTTCTACCGACTTCAGGCAGCGCAAGATGCACCATCTCGTGGACGAGTACCCAGTCGGCCGCCAGTTGCTCGCGCGTGGTTTCGCGGCCGACGCGCATCTGAATCGTCAATCCGGAATCGTTCGTAGTGCGTCCGCCGTTGATGCCGCTGCCATCCATTCCCCGCAATCGAATGACGACCGATGGGGCGGGGAATTGGCCGTAATAGTCCGCGACTATGTGCGCCGAGCGATCGATCCAGTCGCGCAACCGCGGCTGCACGTTTGAGAGCATATCGTCCGTGACGATGCAGATCGTGGATCCGCTCACGTGCAGCTGCGTGCTCTCGCGCTCGGGACACGCCGCATGCGCAATCGCGCAAATCGAGCTTAGAGCCGCCGCAGCGACGTACCACGATATGCGCATTTAAGTCAGTCTCCTTCAAGTCTGGTCATTGAGGCGCCGCGGGCCGCTCAAATAGCGGCTGCCGGCCACAAAGAAGCGCAACCGCTCGTCGGCCGCCTTGGTCAGTCCAATGCGGGCGCTCTCCCCGATTGACTTGACCTTGTGACCATCGCTGCCGATCCAAAGTTGCTCATCGGTGAAGAGATTCAACCCGTCATGACTCAGGTTTACCCGCAACGCTGCAGTCAATCGCCCAGGCCCGCGCGTCAAGTCAGTTAACTTGACATGCTTCGCGTTACGCTGCATATGTGCTGTACCGTACAAAGGCTCGAGCGCCCGCAACAGTACGCCGGAACCGATTCCACCGGGTTCACTAGCGACATTCAGCATATAAGACGTCCCGTAACAGTGGTAAAAATAGGTCTGGCCGTGGAC
>Ga0210383_10006079_pt1 | contig 10550 bp, 11 predicted proteins | sample IncBWC14OmetaG_FD_160072 | JGI IMG/M metagenome (GOLD analysis project Ga0210383, IMG submission 160072) | Forest soil microbial communities from Barre Woods Harvard Forest LTER site, Petersham, Massachusetts, United States - Inc-BW-C-14-O ...
TCCCTACGAAGAACAGATTCCAGGAGAACGCTATCGCATGGGTGAGCGTATTCGCGCATACCTCTATGCGGTGGATGAAGGGTTCCGTGGGGTCTATCTACGACTCTCTCGTGCACATCCAAAATTTGTCGTCAAACTCTTTGAGCTTGAGGCGCCAGAGCTTGCGGCCGGCTCTATTGAAGTAAAGGCACTTGCGCGAGAACCAGGAAGCAGAACGAAGATTGCACTTACGTCACTTGATCCTCATGTGGATCCTGTCGGTTCGTTGGTTGGCCAGCGCGGCGTTCGCGTCTCGACGGTTATGAGCGAATTGGGAGGAGAGCGCATCGATATCATTGAATGGAATAACGATCAGAAAGAGTTCGTGAAAGAAGCTCTCTCACCTGCCACACCACTGAAAGTGGAGCTCGACGAGACAAATCATCGCGCAACCGTAACTGTTTCTGGGGACGAACAATCACTTGCAATTGGACGAGGAGGTCAAAACGTACGGTTGGCTGCGAAGCTCACCGGATGGAACATCGATATCGTGTCTCTTGATGGTACAGAGGTTGCAGAATCCGATGGGGACGCAATGCTTTCTGAAGATAGTTCAGCCAAGGCGGTTGATTCAATGGAGCCTGCCGAAGCCGCGGGAGTGATGCCAACTGAAAGTACTGAAATTATTACTGATGAGACGCCTGAAAAGACCACTCTTCCTGCAGAAGAGGAGCTTACCGAACTCGTTGCCAGCGACGAAACGGCTGCTGACAAAGAAGAAGATCGCGACAAAGCGAAGGATGAATAAGAGATACGGTATACTGCAACGCATATGAACTTGCTGCACGATATTGATCCAGGCACGAAAGAAGAAATGAATGTGATCATCGAAATCCCGAAAGGATCGCACAATAAGTATGAGATTGATAAGAAGACAGGAGTGATCAAGCTGGATCGAGTGCTGCATAGCGCACAAGACTACCCATTCGATTACGGCTTTGTCCCCCAAACACTGTGGGACGACGGGGATGCACTTGATGTGGTGCTACTTACCACCCACCCACTTGCACCCGGCATTCTTGTTGCCGCACGACCAATCGGTATTATGCATATGATCGATGGAGGCGAAGCAGATGAGAAAATTATTGCGGTTGCCGAAAGTGATCCACGCTATGCAGAGGTTAAGGATATTACTGATGCAAATCAGCACGTATTGAAAGAAATAAGTCACTTCTTCGCAACCTACAAGCAAATTCAAAAGAAAGAAGTGATTGTCGGTGCCTTTGAAGGTCGTGCGGTAGCCGAAGAGGCATTCGTGCGTGCACGAAAGATGTACGACGAGAAAAAATAATATGGAAAACGAACCACTACTTCCTCAAGGGACTCCGTCACCCAAAGCGCAGTCGTGGGGAGCGTTCATTTCTATCATTATCATCATGCTCATGGTCATTATTGGTGCCTTTTATGCCTGGGGTCAGCGTATCGCTCAACAGCAGCAGACCTTTGCACCAGCCACAACGACGCCGTAAACTACACTACCTACCTAACGTATTTATATCTATGAATAAAAACCAACCTCGTTCCTCAATGCTTGTGCCTATGGTTGTCGAAAAAACTCAATTTGGTGAGCGTGCGTATGATATTTACTCACGACTCCTCAAAGAGCGCATTGTATTTCTTGGAGGACCTATCGACGATGACACTGCGAATCTCGTCATTGCACAACTTCTTTTCCTCGAAGCTGAAGATCCGAAAAAAGATATCTCGCTCTACATCAACTCTCCCGGCGGATCAGTCACTGCTACCTTGGCAATGGTGGACACTATGAATCACGTTAAACCAGCTGTTTCGACGGTGTGTGTGGGTATGGCGGCGTCTGGCGCAGCCATCCTTCTTTCTGCAGGTGAAAAAGGAAAGCGATTCGCACTCCCAAATGCCGAGGTCATGATTCATCAGCCTCACGGAGGAGCAGAAGGACAAGCCACTGACATTGAAATTACCGCAAAGCAGATTATCAAGCTCCGCGAGCGACTCAATAGAATTCTTGCAAAAAACACCGGTCAATCAGTACAAAAGGTTGAGAAAGACGTTGAACGTGATTTCTTCATGACCGCAGACGAAGCAAAGAAGTACGGTCTCGTGGATCAGGTTTATAAATAAAAAGAACGTTCTCGCAAACATCCTATGACGCGGTGCGTCATAGGATGTTTCGTGTTACAGTCCGCCCACGCTGCACTGCCACCTCGCTGAGATTTCTCTGCCTGACCGCCTTCCCTTCTTAGACTTTTCCCCGTCACAACGGGTCATAATTACACGGGCTTATGTCACTCAACATCATACTCATTTTGCTTGCGCTTTCGGGCGTGGGCGGCTTCGCACTCGGCTATGTGCTCCGCGTGCTTATTGGACTTGCTCAACGTGGCTCGGTTGAATTTGATACAAAACAGAAATTGCTCCAAGCGAAGGAGCAGGCAGTGAAGATTTTGGCGGATGCAGAATACCGCAGTGCAGTCATTGAGACAGAGCGTCTTGCACCTCTTGAGGAACGTGAGGAAAAGGTTGCGGTACGTGAGGATCGGCTCGTGGCACGTGAAGAATTTCTTGATTCTCGACAACGCGATTTAGATGGAAAAGCAAATGAAGTTCGTGCAAGTGAACAAGAAGCTGCGCGTACTAAAAGTGAGGCGGAAACCCTCATTGCCCAGCGCTCAAAAGAGCTTGCGAAAGTCGCACATCTTTCGGAAGAGACTGCACGGAATCAACTGTTTTCTGAAATCGAACGTACCTATGAGGACGCAATTCTCCTGCGTCTCCAAAAACTCACCGCAAACGGACGCGAACGACTTGAAGAGAAAGCACGCTCCATTCTCATCAGTTCCATTCATCGTCTTGGTAATGCCGTGAATGCTGAAGTCATGTCCCTTTCAGTAACCCTCCCCTCAGAAGAGATAAAAGGAAAGATTATTGGAAAAGAAGGCCGCAACATTAAGGCATTTGAACGTGCCACAGGCGTCGATGTCATTATCGATGACGCGCCCGACCGCATAACACTCTCATCGTTTGACCCTCTTCGTCGCACAATTGCAAAAGTGGCCCTCGAAAAACTCATTCTTGATGGCCGTATTCAGCCCGTAAAAATAGAAGAAACCGTTGAAAAGACTCGGGTTGAAATTGCTGACATCATGAAACAAAAAGGCGAAGCCGCAGCCTACGAAACAGGAGTGATCGGTCTTGATCCAAAACTCATTGCCTTACTCGGACGACTCCACTTCCGTACCAGCTATGGGCAAAATGTGTTGCAGCACTCCATTGAGATGGCGCATATCGCAGGTATGCTCGCGACAGAACTCGGTGCCGATCCCGCCATTGCGCGCACCGGAGCCCTCTTGCATGACATCGGCAAAGCCGTTGATCATGAGGTGCAAGGAACGCACGTTGAAATAGGACGTCGCATTCTTGAAAAGTTCGCAGTCGATAAGCGCGTTATCCAGGCCATGCAATCGCATCACGAGGAATATCCGTACGAGACGCCTGAATCGGTCATCGTACAGGTTGCAGACGCCATTTCAGGGAGTCGTCCAGGCGCACGTCGCGATACAGTAGACCGGTATCTCGAGCGTCTTGGGGATTTGGAGCGTCTCGCGACGTCGTTCGAAGGCGTTGAGAAGGTGTATGCAATTTCAGCAGGTCGTGAACTGCGCATTTTTGTGAATCCAGGCAAAGTGTCTGATCTTGCGATGCATAAACTTGCCCGTGAGATCGCAACGCGTATCCAAGCAGAGCTTAAATATCCCGGAGAAATAAAAGTGAACGTTATTCGTGAGAACCGCGTCGTTGAATTTGCTCGCTAACACTGATTATGCTACAGAGATATTCATCTGTAAAGCCCCATTGCGCAACGTGGCGCATTTCCTATACTTCCTGACATACCCGCCTCGCAACCTCGCTGCGGGATTAACAGCTAGCAGATTCTCATGAACAAAGCAGATATAGTCGATAAAGTGCATGCGGTTCTCGGCTCGACCAAAGCGGATGCAGAGCGCGCCGTTGAGACGGTTATAGACTCAGTTGTCTCTGGCCTTAAATCTGGCGACGAAGTCTCAATTGCAGGTCTTGGAATCTTTGCAACGAAGGCACGACCAGCACGCGAAGGTCGTAATCCACGCACTGGCGAGACTATTCGTATCGCGGCATCTCGCACAGCGAAATTCCGTCCAGCAAAAGGTCTTAAGGACGCAGTTAAATAATCTTCGATAGCTAGCAAAAAACGCTCTTTGGTAAGAGCGTTTTTTGTATGGAATACTTCAACCAAGGAATCCGCTGGATAGAGGAAGTTCGAACTTGTGCATGAAAATCCCCGACCATATTGCAGATCGGGGGCACCGTTGGAATGAAAGAAGGATTCAGAGAACCTCGTCAATCAACCCATAGTCGCGGGCTTGCACAGCAGTCATTTCTTCGTCCTTTCCGCTGGTTGCACGAATCTCCCTCGTCGACTTCCCAGTCCTCTTTGCGAGAATGCTGTAGAGTCGCCGCTGAGCAGCTTCGGCTTCCTGACGCAACGTTGCCATCTTTTTCGGCTTGCGTAGCTGGTCGAGCGTAAAAGGAGCTCCGCCGCCGTTCACGTTGTGAATCAAGATCCGCGCGTTCAGTCCAGCACATCGCCAGGTACACCCCTGCAGAAAGACTGCTGCGATTGAGCCAGCAATACCGAACACAACCGCACGCGTTTCTCCTTCATACAGGCGTAACATGTCGTAGATGTCGAGCCCGTAGATGAGCACTCCGCCGTGGCTTGTGATACGAACCTCGATATTCGGGCTACCTTCCGCTTTCAGGCGCAAGAGTCCTTCCCGAGTGTACTTTGCCATGTCGAGGTCAACTTCACCGCTGAGGTCGATAACGCGTCGATCAATCAGTTTCAATTGCAGTGGAGAGAGTCCAGAATAATTCCACATGATGCACCTCTATTGGTAGGGTAGGATGAACCTGAGCACGCGAGATTCAACTCGCTTCCTTTTATTTTATATAACAAATAAATTATTTAGTCAACTCGTACTCCGCTGGATAGAGGAAGTTCGAACCGCTCAAGTATGAAAAAGCCCCGCATAGTTCCACGGGGCTGCCCTCCAATTTCTCAGAGAATCTTGCCAGTTTCTTCGAAGATGTCGGCAAGCAGGGGGTGCTTCGCGCGATGCTTATCGGCCATGCGCTGTAACAGTCTTGTTCCCGTACTCCGCGCTGCGGCCTTGAGCTGCGCTTGTTTTTCAGGTGGAAGACTTGCGTAGCCTTCTGCAAGTAAGTCCGCCACGGAAATTTCATCGGGCTTGCTCACGGCGATACTTGCAAGTATCGAGAGCACAATTACGTCAATCCCGAAGTACAGCAGGAGAATGAGCCAGATAAAGCTGTCCCATGGTGATGAGAACCAGTTGAAAATGTCACCAAGCATTATTCCCAGGAACAGGAGAATCCAGACGATGATGCCAACGAGAATCCCTTGAATCACTCCGACAGCCCTGCCAAAGAGAAAGGCAGGGAGGATGATGCCGATAAACACGAACAACAATTCGAATCGAAACATGACTATCTCCCAGTTGCCAAAGAACTTTGCAAGTATTCTATACCTATAAGTTATAAAAAGTCAAGATTTTGCCGCCCTGGACAGAGTATGTTCAAACGTTTGTTTTGTATAGAAAAAGCCGCTCATCCTTGAGCGGCTCACGCGTCCACCACTGACGCATTCGAAACATCAATCGTCCCTCGATACAGAATGTGCGGAATGTGCAGGTAATACAATGGGCGCTGCTTCTGTGTTAGAACCTGTTGCCAATACAGCAATGTTATCCGCGGGATCTGCGCATAGGCTTGCATACGAAGAGGATCAAACCTCTCATACACATCATGCTCACTTGCCATGTTCATGCCCATTCGAGTTAGCACTGCCATTCGCGATTGATCGAGGGAATCAATTGGAATTTTGAAACAGTGATTCTTTGGAGGCTTGCCGCCGACGGACTCGTACGCTTTTCGAACTTCAGAAGGGCATACTGCCGATAAGAACAACACGTCGTTCCAGAGGCAGTTTCCCAGCACTGGAATACGAGTGTCCATCAATTCTTCACGACCTCGGTACTTGGCGACCCCAGTCTCATACACATGAGGAAGTAGTTCCTTCATATGGTTGAGAGGGTAGAGCACCGTTCCTGTCATGGAACGAGGAACCAGGTGATAGAGATAGTTCACGAGAACCTCCTTGGAAGGTTATGATTGAAATAGCAACGGACATCCACTATCCGATCTGTTTATTTTTATATCACATAAAACTATTTACGTCAAACTCGTGTTCCGTTGGCTGGACTCGAACCTATTAAATAAATCTGTGCGGGATGGGAGAATCGAACTCCCACCAGGAGATTGGAAATCTCCTGTTCTACCATTAAACTAATCCCGCCTAGTGCGAGAATACCATTTTTAGGATAGCGTAGTAGTCATATATGTCTCGCTCGACTCTCTTTCTAGCTACCCTCGCTGGCTTCTCTTTAGCAATTTCTATTTTTGTTTTAAGCTCTGACTACAGAAAAATTCCAAGCTCCGTTAGTCGTACCTCTGCTGTTGCGGTATCAACCCTTTCCGTATCGCCAAACTCCACTTCCCCGCTCACGGTCGGTACTACTACAAATACTGTAAGTAGCACCACACAAAGAAATCATGCAGTACAAAAAGTTGCAACTACTTCTATCTCAAGCCCACCGACAATAAAAGCGTCACTCCCGACAACTACCAGCAACCCACCTCAGAACCAACCTTCTGATGCCTCCGCAACCGCACTCCGTAATGCACTGGTGAATATACTGTGCTTTGCCACTGCAGGAAGCGGTTTAAATTCCATTTCAGGTAGCGGCATCATTATTGATCCCAAAGGAATTATTCTGACGAATGCGCATATAGGACAGTACTTCCTTCTCGCTGATCGAGGAGTGTCCTGCATTATTCGTTCCGGAACTCCTGCAACAGATCAGTACACCGCAAAACCAATCTATATTTCAAACGCATGGGTGCATGCAAATGTGGGAGTACTTACTGAAGCAGAACCAACGGGTACTGGTCAATATGATTTTTCTCTTCTCGCTATAGCCAATAGCGCCACGAACAACCCACTCCCCTTTTCATTCCCATTTGTGCCACTCGGCTCCATACCACCTGATACTGGTACCCCAGTTGTTATTGCATCCTATGCGGCACAGTTTCTAGACCCAAACCAGATCAAGTTTGACCTCTTCCCCACTGTCGCATTCGATTCAGTGAAAGAAGTGCTTACCTTCAATGTAAACACTATCGATGTGCTCGATCTTGGGGGCTCTGCAGCGGCACAAGAAGGTTCTTCAGGAGGCGGTGTGGTCGACAGCACTGGAGATCTTGTAGGTACCATCACAACAAGTACTGTCGAAGGAGCCACTGCGACCCGATCGTTAAATGCCATCACTGCGTCATATATACGAGGAGATTATGCCAGTGAAACAGGAGAACCACTCGACATTTTCTTGGCAGAATCGACCGCAACCAGCATAGCTGCCTTCGCCCCCGAGATACCAGCACTCGAATCAGTCTTGATGGGCCCCCACTCCTAATTCATCGGGCCGCCGAGAATTGAACTCGGTCTGCCTGCTCCCAAAGCAGGTGTACTACCGGCATACTCCGGCCCGTTCTGTGCATCCTACACTAAGACTACCTCTCGTCACAAACAAATGTCTCACACATAGTAGTTTGCACACACCAATACAGCCTAATAGACGTATCTTTTCCCCACAAAAGTCAGTATGAGGATTTCATCTAAGACTTTGCAAAACGACCTTTACACTATAGATCAAAGGCTTTTATAAATACGGCATATTTATTAGATATATTGTACAAACGGCCATTGCCGTCCAAAAGAAACACCTGTCCTTTATCCACAGTATGAACAGGTTTATCAACACTTTGCCACAGAAGTTTTTTAACGCAAAAATGACCAAATTTGGTCATTTTTGCGTTAAAAACCATGTTTGGTGCGGGTAGGGAGAATCGAACTCCCATCATCTGATTGGCAACCAGATGTTCTACCATTGAACCATACCCGCCCGGCGACATGATACCACGTCGCATATTTTCATTTCTAGTGCCCCGACCAGGAATCGAACCCAGAACCCGACGTCCGAAGCGTCGTGTGATATCCGTTTCACCATCGGGGCGCACCTTCCAATAGTACGACACATGTTAGTATCACGCTATGCAATTCCCTGTTCCAAAAGAAGTTGCAGCCGTTGCCCAGAAACTTCGTGACAATCGTTTTGAGGCATACCTCGTTGGAGGGTGTGTACGAGACCTCCTTATCGGCCGCGAACCAAAAGATTGGGACGTCACCTCAAATGCAACTCCAGATAAGATTCAAGCCATATTTCCCGAATCTTTCTATGAAAATGAGTACGGTACTGTCGGAGTAAAAACAGGCAGTGCTGACCCACGGACAGAAATTATCGAAGTAACACCGTACCGCGTAGAATCTGCCTATTCTGATAAACGTAGACCAGACAAAGTAGAATTTGGGACTTCTCTACTCGAAGATCTTGCGCGTCGAGATTTTACGATCAATGCCATTGCACTCGATGATTCTAAAGGACATATTGTTGACCCGTATAACGGCATAAAGGACATAAAGGACAAAATAGTTCGTGCGGTGGGTATACCGACAGAACGTTTCTCTGAAGATGCGTTGCGCATGCTCCGGGCAGTTCGTCTTGTGGCTGAACTTGGTTTTGGTATAGATGGTGACACTGCAGAGGCAATAAAGGAAAATAGCAAGCATTTGCATCACGTTTCACGTGAAAGAGTGAGAGATGAACTGGTGAGAATACTCAACTCAAACCAGCCAATGGACGCTCTTGTCCTTGCACAACAGCTCGGAATCCTTGAGTACATCTCGCCAGACCTTGTCCGTGGCATTGGTGTTGATCAAAACCAAGCCCACAGCTATGACGTATTCGGACATCTTATGCGCACTATGCAGCATGCTGCCGATAAAGAGTGGAATTTTGATGTACGACTCGCAGGCCTTTTCCATGATATTTCAAAGCCAGAGACACGTCGTTGGTCAGAAGAGAAGAAGGATTGGACCTTCCATGGTCATGAGGTAGTTGGTTCACGTGTAACCAAAAAGGCTCTAGAAGACCTTAAATTTTCACGTGAAACAATTGAAAAGGTCGTAAAACTGGTCCGTTGGCACATGTTCTTCTCAGATCCTGACCAGATTACGCTTTCAGCGGTCCGTCGCATGATAAAGAACGTTGGGGAGGAGAATATATGGGATCTCCTTAATTTGCGTATTTGTGACCGCATTGGGACGGGAAGACCCAAGGAGCAGCCGTTTCGTTTTAGAAAATACAAAGCGATGGTGGAGCAAGCGCTTCGAGACCCAATTTCAGTATCAATGCTCAAGATAGATGGGAACTACATCATGGAGACATTTCACGAGAAACCGGGGCCTAAAGTAGGGTACATTCTGCATGCACTTCTTGAGGAAGTACTTGATGATCCAAAGAAAAACACCAAAGAATACCTTGATAAAAGGACACAAGAACTCCTTGAGATTTCTGAGGATGCTTTACAAAAGCTCGGTCAAGCAGGGAAAGAACGTAGGGAAGCGGCTGAGGAGGAAGAAATAAAGGAGATCATGGAGAAACATCACGTTTGTTAATACAACTATAAAAACAAGAAAACCGCCCTGGGCGGTTGGAGGCAAAATAAGGAGCAGCAGGGGCGATGGGGCTTCCAATCCAGAGAAATGAGGGCGGTTTCCAATTTGCACAGTAGCGCTTTCACGTGTAACACTGTGCCCAAAAATTGAGGCGGTTCGCCGCGACGTAAGCAGGTGTTTCGTGCAAAAGCGCACGGATGATGATAGAGCAAGAAAGAACTTCCTTCCTTGTATCAAGGTATACCTATAAAAGACAATGTAAAGGACAGTCTGTGGATAATGTCCTTTATGACAAGACTATCGAAAGAGGGCAGTGGTCCGATCCATAGATATCATTTTGAATATCTGCCTTTTTTACTCGCGACATAAATTCTGAGGCCACGAAGAAATAATCGATACGCCAGCCCACGTTTCTGTCGCGTGCATGCGTCTGCATATCCCAGTAGGTATAGGCATCTTTGGTGTGTGGATGAAAATGCCGGAACGAATCCACATAGCCTGCGTTCATCATTTCATCGATCCAGGAACGTTCTTCAGGGAGGAATCCGCTGCTTCTCTCATTCTCTTTTGGTCGTGCCAAATCGATTTCTTCATGCGCAGTGTTCACATCCCCACAAAAGATGACGGGTTTTGTTGCACGTAGTTTCTCTGCAAACTCTAGAAACGCATCATAAAAACGTAGTTTATACTCGAGTCGTTCCGGCCCTCGTCCTCCATTAGGGAAGTACACATTTAAGAGCCAAAAGTCTTCATATTCTGCTCCCACGAGCCGCCCTTCCTGGTCGAATTCTTTAATGCCCATGCCATAAATAACGGTGAGAGGTTCAATTTTCGAGTA
>Ga0210383_10006081_pt1 | contig 10548 bp, 12 predicted proteins | sample IncBWC14OmetaG_FD_160072 | JGI IMG/M metagenome (GOLD analysis project Ga0210383, IMG submission 160072) | Forest soil microbial communities from Barre Woods Harvard Forest LTER site, Petersham, Massachusetts, United States - Inc-BW-C-14-O ...
CTGCGTGATAGCAACAAACATGCCGCGCTCCGCGGAGACGACGTGCTCTACACACTCTAGAATGGACCAGCGATCTGACGAGGGTTTCAGTCGGGCCTCGCCTTCGCTCACACCCGCAACCGATTCGAGAAAATCGTCACGTGTGCGTTCCAGAACGGAGAGCATTAATTGGCGATCGTGCTCATCCATTGGCTCGGAAGGTAGCATGGGGAGCGAGGGAATTGGGCGGATCCGCAGTTTAGCTTGGGATTGCAAGCAGGAAGCGGAGAGAAACCGACAGCATGTGGGAAACTCGTCGGCGCGGTGGCCGGCGGGCAGACGGCCCGTTAAGAAATGCCTAGAGACTGACGGATTTCGCGGATTTGGGCGGCATGGCGGGAGGGGTGCATCGCCAGAATTGCCAGGCACTCTTGCGCGGTGATTATCCCGGCGACGGGATGCGGCATTTCCACAGCGTGGAGATCGTCATGGCACGTCGAAACATACTCCATGATGCGCCCGCGCTGCTCGCGGAATTTTTCGATCGCTTCGCCAAGCGTGGCATAGCGGCCAGTTGGACGTACAAATTCGGGAGCGGCTATCTTTCGGCTGCGATCGGGTCCGAGGCGCAGGAAATCCTTTTCGCGGCTTTCCGCCGCCGCAGCCACACGAGGAGTGCAGCGTTGCGTGATCCCGATGAACATACCTCGCTCGGCAGTAGCCACGTGCTCAACACACTCAAGAATTGACCAGCGATCCGCCGCTGCTTTTAGGCGCGCTTGCTCTTCACTGACGCCGGCAAGCGAGGAGAGAAATTCATCCCGCGTGCGCGTCAGGATGTCGAGGTAATTGGAGCGCTCTTGTTCGTTCATGGCGCAAAAATAGCATGTGCGGTGGGAACGCTACAACTGCTCGTGCGTGCGAACCTATGGTGCCAGTCACGGGGCTACGGTTGCGCGTAATAGCCCTGACGAGTGCGCGCGGTTAGCCCAGGCTTGTCGAGTTGAATTTCGAGGCGATGGTATTCGTCGCGTTGCTTGGCCGCAGGCGGATCAAACGAGATTTCGTAATAGGGCGTTTCGGCCACACATTCTCGCACCATGCTCGCGATATTGTTCGAGGAGTTGAGTGCGAGACCGCCGCTCTGGATGGCGATTACCGGGAGCCCTAGATCCGCCACATCGACCTGGCTCGGCTTACTGATACCTTTGAGAAACTCCTTGTAGTACGACGTGCGCATCATGGACTCGCCGGATCCCGAAGGATCGATGCCGTAGAGCGTCACACGCGCCTGTATAAGCCGAGCCGAGAGACTCACGATATCCGTGAAGATCTGTTGCTGCTGCTTCGAGTCGAGTTCGGTGCCTGGGCCGGACAGGAGCGGCCAACCGGGCGAAACCCAGAGCATCAGCTTGCGCCCTTGGTGCGGAGCCACGCCCGCAATCAGCTGCCGCAGGGCCGTGAGGGAAAGCTGCAAGCGTTCGGTGGCGCCGTAGTAGCCGCTGGATCGGCCGATGTCGCGGAGACCCGGGTTGTCCTGCTGCAGTGCGGCAGCTAGCGCATTTCCGTCGCTCGAGAAGTTGGCCACGATCTGCGTGCCTTTGTCCGTGAATATCGCAACGGCGAAGGGATACGCGAGGTGGCCGCCTTCGGCGCGCAGGAATTTGTCCATTTCGATGCGTGCAAAGCTAACACTCTGTGCGGTGTTGTTGACCGCATCGATCACCAGCACAACCTCAACGGGAGCCTCGCGGCCGGTTACCATCTTGAAAGAAGTAATGGCCTGGGGAGACTTGTTATCCAGGAGCGTGAAGTCTTGCTGCTGAAGGTCACCGACCGGCGCGCCGGACTTCGGGGTGACGACGACATCAAGATAAATCCTAGAGCCGCTAGCTTGCGTGGGCGCTACTGGCTGCTGGGTTGAATCTGCGAATGAGTATAAAAGCGTTGCTAGAAGAAGAAACCCGAAACGTGCGTGGATGATCATCAGACCCACTCCTTCGCGGAGAGATAACCGTTCTTAGCCAGAGCAGTTCGCTAAGATGGAGTGCGCGGGCTGCCAATCAAGTAGACGCGTTTTAGGATTGAAGAGTTTCGTCCCTACGCCGGTGGCGCCGGTGTCGTCACCGCGATGGCTTTGTGGAGTTTTTCGTAGGTCGTATCTAGATCTTCAGGCTCGACTCTGGTCTCTGCCACTGTAGTCATGAAGTTCGAGTCGCCGGACCAGCGCGGCAGCACGTGCAAATGCATATGCCCTTCTACGCCCGCACCTGCCGCACGTCCCAGATTCATTCCCAAGTTGTAGCCCTGCGGATGATACGCGGCCTCCAGCGCGACTTGCATTTTCTGTGCGAGCGTCATCATTTCGGCCAGCGCCACGGGATCTGCCGCCTGCAAATCGGCCACGTGCGCGTAAGGAACGATCATCACGTGCCCGGTGGTATAAGGATAGCGATTCAGAATGATGAAGTTTTTTTCGCCGCGGAAAATAATGTGGGTACGGGAATCCTCATTGGCTGCGACCGCCGCGCAGAAAATGCAGCCTTCTTCTTTTCCGCCCGCGGCGATGTATTTGTATCGCCACGGGCTCCAAAGATAATCCAAAGTGTGAGCCTTAGCTGGAAGATCCTGCGGGCGAAGCAGACTTCGCATGATTCACGAAGTCTTTCAATTCCTTGCTCGGCTTGAAAAACGGAATCCGTTTCGGCGGCACTTCCACTTTAGCCCCGGTTTTCGGATTGCGTCCCGTGCGACCGCGCCGCTGGCGCGTGCGAAAGCTTCCGAATCCGCGGATTTCGATCTTGTCGCTGGTCTGTAGCGCCGCGATGATGCTGTCAAATATCGTTTCCACCACTAGTTCAGAATCCTTGCGTGGCAGTTCAGTGACGCGCGTGACCTCTTCGATCAGGTCCGCCTTCGTCACAGTGCGTTCTTTCACGTGCTGCTCGCCGGCAATGTTCGCCATAGGGTGGCAGCCCTCCTCTTGTAAATCTCCTGGTTCGAAACAACTCCATCTATATGATGCGGGTAGAGCGAATTCGGCGTCGGTGCCAGCCGGCATTCGTTCCACTCGCAGCGCGCCAACGTCCCCCTGGCAAGCGCGGCGAACAAGGCCCCGACGACCTTTGCATATCACCAATCAACGTCTAGGTAAATGATTTTTCTGCCGGAGCTGGGCAAATGACTTCTCTGCGGGGAGGAGGCCGCAGTAATGATGACCCGAAAGAATGCGCTGCGAACTTCGACTTTTGCCTTATGAGTTCTGGCGTTTCGCCAGGTTCGCGCGAATGGCATCGCCGATGGTTGCAGTCGGCGACGACTTCTGGGAGCTGGTATGAAACGTCTCCATCTCCTTGCGCTCGATCTGCTTCTGCGCTGCGCGATAACTCAATCCAATCTTGTGCTGTTCCGGTTCCACGCGAATGATTTTGAATTCGTATTCCTGGCCGGTGGTGAGCAACGAAGCTGCACGGTCCTTGCGCGGCGACTTCTCCCGATCACGTTCGCCTTTCGGCCGCCGCTCCTCAATTTCCGAAACGTGGCAAAGCGCCTCGATGCCATCCGCGAGTTCGACAAACGCCCCGAAATCAGTCGTGCGTACTACTTTGCCCTTGATGACGTCATTCACCTTGTGAGCCGCAAAGAAATTCGCCCAGATGTCGTTCACCTGCTTCAGCCCAAGCGAGAGCCGGCGATTTTCGGCGTCGACCTTCAGCACTTTCGCCTGCACCGTGTCGCCCTTCTTAAATTTCTCGCTCGGATGCTTCACGCGCTCGGTCCAACTGATGTCGCTGATGTGAATGAGGCCCTCGAGCCCTTCATCCACTTCGATGAACGCCCCGAAATCGGTAAGGCTGCGCACGCGGCCGCTGATCACCGTGCCGACCGGGAAACGCTCGGCCGCGGCTTGCCATGGATCGGGCAACGCCTGCTTCAGGCCGAGAGAAATTCGCTGCGCGTCCGGCTTCACTTCGAGAACCACCACTTCCACGTCGTCGCCGACTTTTACAATCTTCGACGGGTGCTTCACGCGCCGCGACCAACTCATCTCGCTGACGTGAATCAATCCTTCCACTCCAGGCTCAATCTGCACAAAGGCGCCGTAATCCGTCACCCCGACAACTTTCGCCTTAATGCGCGTGCCCGCTGGAAATCGCTCCGGGACTCCCGCCCAAGGATCGGCAAGAAGCTGCTTGCGGCCCAGCGAAATGCGCGACTTTTCCTTGTCGAACTTGAGAATCTTGACTTCGATCTCGTCATTCACCTTGACGATTTCATTGGGATGCTTCACGCGCCCCCAAGCGAGGTCGGTGACGTGCAGCAATCCATCCAGTCCGCCAAGATCGACAAACACGCCGTAGTCGGTGACATTCTTCACGCGGCCAGTGACGGTCGAGCCTTCCACGAGTGAATCCATCAAAGCGTCGCGCTTGGTCTTCGCCGCTTCCTCAAGCAGCGCACGCCGGCTGACCACCACATTGCCGCGCTTGCGATTCAATTTCAGAACGCGAAGATCCAGCTCGCGATCCTTCCAGGCCTCAAGATCGTGCACTGGCCGCAGTTCCAACTGCGAAGCCGGCAAAAACGCACGCACGCCGATATCGACCACCAGCCCGCCCTTGATGCGCTCCAGAACCTTGCCCTTGATCGTTTCGTGCTCGCGGTAAGCCTTGTCGATACGCTCCCAAACGCGCCGCCGATGCGCCCGCGTATGCGAGAGTAGAACGTAACCGTCCTTGTGCTCGTGCAGCCGCTCGACTTCAATCGTCTGACCCGCGCCAAACGGATTCGTAGTGCCAGCATCGAGAAACTCAGAAGCCGGAACCAACCCTTCAAATTTGCCGCCGACATCCACGATCACGCCGGCATCGGTCACGGCCACCACTCGGCCGTCAAAAATCTCGCCCTCGGCCGCCGCAGGCTCGGGAACGGCATACTGCTCGATCAGCTTTTCCATGCCCTCGGCGGATTCAGCATCGCCCGAGGCAGCTTCAGCGTTACTCGTCGTAGCTTCCGCGGACTCTGCAGGCGCCCCAGCAGATCCATTTCCGGCAGGCGCCGACGATTCGGGCGCACCGCGATCCGGCGAATTCGATTGGGAGGGAGTTGCTTCAGAAGTGGCATGCTCGACGGCCACAGCCGCCGCGGCAGCCTCATGCGTAGGCGCGGCAGTCTCGGCAACTGCGGTGGCAACGGAGGCCGCTTCCTGCGCCGCTACAGGCGCAGAACTTTCGCTCGCGTTTTCTTCCACCGGCACAGGTTTAGAAGCTAATTCGTTTTCGCGTGACATGGGACGCGGCCTCCGTGGAACTTGATACCCTGGTAACCGAGAGCTATCCCTCGGACTCTTCACCCTGCTGGGAATAGAGCAAAGAAGGGGATAAACCGCCCGCGCTCGAAAGGTCTATCGCGTTCGATGATACGCGCGGCCCGCAAATAATGTCAACAAAAGAGCCTATGTAGGGAAGCCCGGCTTTGCTCCGCACATCGATCCGACTTGCGCGATCTGTTAAATTCCATTACGCTCACTCAGTGGTTAGCGGCGTCTCCCCTCCTCGCCCGCTATCAGTTGCCCGGTTGCAATTCAAATCTCTATCGACGAAGGATGCCGTATGACGCGCATAAATACCTGGGCGATACTTCTTGTGGCAGCAGCGCTCAGTTTGCCGCTCGCCGCCTGCAAGGACACCAAGACCCTTCAGGAAAATGAGCAATTGAAAACGCAGCTGGCCGAACTTCAGAAGGAAAACACCCAAGCGGCAAGCGATCTAGCCGCAATGACCGCCGCCCGCGATGCCTTGACCAAAGAAAATGAGTCGCTCAAAGCCAGGCTGGCGTCAGGGAAAACGAAACGCTCGAAGTCAAAGGGCACAAGCCGGCGCCGTCATCGCAGCCAAACTTCACAGTAGTCGCAAAATTAGGTCGCGGAAGAAAATGTCAGACCGATTTCAATTTTTTATGATCAAAAAAGGGAGGATCTAAACATGAAGTCGTTTGAAGTGCAGTTTCGCTTTCGGGATCGTACGGAAACCGCAGTGGAATCGTCAATCAAGGCCGACGCGTCGAGTCTTCCGGGTGCAGTCGGGAAGGCCGTCCGCGAATTCGTAAAAGGCCTGGATCGCAAACAGCGATTCGATATGAACAAGAACGGGCTCGAAATCACCGCCAAGTCGCTAGGAGCGGCGGCCGAGGCCCAAGAAGACGTATCCGCAAAGGCCGCATCAAACTAAGCCAGCAGGGGCGGGGCTTTACCTCCCGCCCGCTTTGTCCTTGGTTGTTCGGGCTTCGAGCAAGTTCGGCGCATGAACCTCATCCGCCTGAACCGCTTGCGCTTATTGCTTCATGCCCGAAATCGCCCAGCCTGCCGAATTTCTTTGCGGTAATCGGGTGCGGAGATTTCCACCGTGCGGCACATCTCGTATAGGCGCGAACGAATCCGCGTGCCAATGCGATCGCCCAGAGAATCTTCAACCGCCGAAGGCCGCAGCGAGGACGGACGCGTCACCGGACGCGGGTTGGCATCCGCATCGAAATAATTCGTAGTGACCAGCGTGACGCGATTGTCATTATATCGCGCGTTCAGAATGTGCCCGATCGTCTCAAGCGCCCAGAGCGAAAGCTTGCTGGCCCCAAGATCGTCGAGAAGGAGCACTTCCACTTTCACAACAGGCTCAAGCACCCCCAATTCCGTTGACGCGCTCTCAGGATTATAACTATCTTGAATTTCCTTCAGCAGCTCGCGGTAGTCATAGAAGAGACAAGCATGCCCACGCCGCATCAATTCCTGCAAAGCCGCCACTGCCAGATGCGTCTTTCCCACGCCGCACGATCCCATCAGCAGAAGTCCGTGTTCACCGGCCGCGGGATAATCGCGCGCAAATCCTTGTACGACCACACGCGCCTGCTCCAGGCTGCGATTCCACACGGAAACTTCCGCAGGCGAGCCAATTTCGTATTCCAATCCTTTATCAAAATTATCGAAGTCGCAGTGCCGGTAACGTTCCGGAATTCGCGCTCGCGAAAAAATCCGCGAATCCCGGTCATCCATCGTGCATTCGCAAGGAACAGCCCACACCATTCTCGAATCGCCGGCCTGCACGGGTCCGACTTGCTCTGGTGCCACGGTATCTTTCTCGGGACGCGCGACGGTCTTCCAGCCAGTTCCGCTGCAGAGAGGGCAATCAGGACGCGCCATAAAAAGAGAATAAGCGCGCGGCGCCGCACGCGCAAGCCGTTCAACCCTGTGCAAAATTTGGAAACTGTGGAAAGCGTGTGCGATGTGGTGCCGACCACACGGCGCAGGAAAAACTAGACCTTAGGGCAGCTAACTGCTACAGCAACACCGAGGCTTCGTTCCATTGCCGCGCGCGGCGTGCGACGCCAGACTTTTGTGGTGCGAGCACTTATTCGCATTACCGCGTGGGAACGCAAGACGCTGTGGCGGCGTTTGGTGTGCGCGTTCGCGCGCGTTGGACTACTCATTGGAATCGTCATGGTGCTCTTCGTCGTGTTTGCTCCGACTTGCGTCAATATCTTGATGAAACGAAAATTGGCTGGAATCCCTGGGATGGACCGGGTGGTACAGCCGCTGGCTGATTATTCGGTATCGGAAGCGCCGGGCACCACACTCAGCTACGGCGGATTTGAATTGGAAGTTCCGTGGAACTCGACCTTCAAAACGAAGGGCAAAGGACGGATACAAGCATTCAATTTCGCGTCCGGGCCAGCTGTTATTCTGTGGATCGCAAAAAATCAGGACGGGTTTCTAACGGAATCGGCGAACGATCCGTCCTTGCATATGGAAGGCCTGCGCGCTGCCTTCCCAGAATTGCTGAAACAGCCGGCGTACGACCAATACGCGGTGTTGTTGAATATTACGCCAGCGAGCATCCGTCCCTTTGGACCGGTGGACGAGGCTGCCCGGGAAACGACACTGCTGATGCTTAAGGCGATCACGGTCAGCGGGGATATCAAGTCGGGCGTGTATTCATTCCAATTACCGGACAAGCGTGGATTCCAGCTTGGCAATCCCGCAGCTGTGCCGCATTTGCGCGTAGAGATCTTCGATTTGAATGGGCCCAACGTGGAGATTTTGCTCGCGGCGAAAGATTCCAATTCGAGATTCACGCAATTCGAAGTGAATAGAATCGTCAGAACCTTGCACGCGGTACCTCAGCGCGAATCAGATGGTGATCGGTCGAAGGCGGCTCTCGAAAGACAGCCGAAAGGGCGGCGGGGCTGAAGGCCCGCTTCTACTTGACTACGCGGATGGCTTTTGTCGGGACCGCGCGGACGATCGCAGTGCGGGCGCGGCGTTCGTTTGCGTGGCTCAAGCCACGCGCCAGCTCGCCGCGAACAAAGGTGATGAAGGATTCCATCTGCTGCTGCATGTCGGCCATCTTATCGCGCATGTTGAGGATCACTTCGATCCCGGCGAGATTGACGCCGAGTTCGCGCGTCAGATTCAAAATAATTTCCAGCCGCTCGAGATCGCTATCGGTATAGAGCCGCGTATTCCCCTGCGAGCGCGAGGGCTTCAGCAATCCCACGCGCTCATAAAGCCGCAAAGTCTGCGGATGAAGATTATAAATCTCAGCCACCGCGCTGATCATGTATCCGGCTTTCGATTTCTTGCGTGCTTTAGCAACCATGGCGATTACAACGCGGCGCGTGAAAATATCTCCAGCCGCGGGTCCTCCGGAGCAGCCTTACTCAATTCGCGCAACAATTCCTTAACCTTTTCGTCCTCCGGCTTCGGCACCACCACTTGCACTTCCACGATTTGATCCCCGCGATGCCCGGGGCGCCGCGCCGATGGCGCGCCTTTTTCGCGCAGGCGCAATTTCTTGCCGCTGTCCGTACCGGGAGGAATGCGCACTTGCGCGCGTCCATCAATCGTGGGCACTTCCACTTTCGCGCCCAGCGCGGCTTCCGTCACGGTAATAGGCACGACGGTATGCAAGTCATCGCCACGACGCTCAAAAAACGGATGCGGCGCCACTTGCGTGATGAAATAAAGATCGCCCGGAGGTCCGCCGCCGGCGCCGGCATTACCGCGCCCCGCCACTCGAACGCGCGATCCCGTTTGCGCGCCGGGCGGAATCCGCACGTCCAGAGTTTCCGCGCGCCGCACGCGTCCTTCGCCGCCGCAAGTGCGGCACACAGTGTGCAACTTCCCACTCCCGCCGCATCGCGGGCATGCCACTTGAAATTTCATCTTTCCGCTAGTCTGGGTAACGCGTCCGCTGCCATGACATTCCGTGCAGGTCTGCTCGTTGCCCATGTAGCCTTTGCCATGGCAATCGGGACAAACATCAAGCCGCGTGATGCTGACTTTCTTCACCGTCCCGCGCATCGCTTCGGCAAATGAAATGTCGATCTGATATTCCAGATCGGAGCCCGCTTCGGTATCATAGCCGCCGCCCTGCGCCGCCCCGCCTCCTCGGAAAAATTGGCTGAAAAGGTCGCGAAAGCTCGTTCCACCGCCGGCGCCGCCCGCTCCTCCCCCGCCATAATCGAATCCGCCAAAATCAAAATGAATATCTTCCGGCGACACGTTATAACCGCCGCCACCACCCTGTCCCTGCGGACCGGCCGCGCCAGGCGTGTTGAAGCCAAACTGGTCATACATCTGCCGCTTTTTCGCATCGGAGAGAACTTCGTAAGCTTCCTGAATCTGCTTGAATTTTTCTTCCGAAGATTTGTCACCAGGATTCAGATCAGGATGGTATTTGCGCGCAAGTTTACGGTAAGCCGCGCGAATTTCCTTAACGGGCGCCTTACGCCCCACGCCCAGCAATTCGTAATAATCTTGTTTGGAGTTAGTTGCCATGTTCCCAGTAGGGGAGGGTGCTATAGCCCTCCCGCATTTCGGCCCCGTTCATATGGCCCGTAGAATTATCGATCAGACCCGCCCTAAAGCTTCGCCCACTTCGCATTCCATTCCGACATTTCCGAAGCCTCGCGCGCCAATTCCTCGCGATGCCGAATCTGCTCTTCGGATCGTTTAGCCGAAGCCGCATCCTTCTGATTAGCCCGCTCCAACCAACGGTCTATCCGCCCGATTTTTTCCTCCACGGTAGCGGGATCAGACCGAAACCGCAGCAAAGTCCCGGTTATCTCCACCGAACGCGTAGGAAAATCCGCCGGCACGTCTTGCTGCGTCTCGTAGAAAAGCCGCCGCCAATCTGCGCTAGGCGATTCCGTAATCGAAACTTGAATCAGATAATAATTATCCCGGACTTTCTGAACCGCCTGAGGCGCGCTAGCCCGCTTAATTCCAGTAGAGGCCAATCAAGTCTCCAAGTAGCGCCGGCTTCTCTGCCGGCATCCGACGACGAAAAATCTCACCAGAAGCAACGCACACGCGCGGACTACGAAACAAAAAATCACCGGCGTATTGACTCCCCGCTCCGTCCGCAAACGCGTCCCCTGCCGTCACTCGCGCTCGCAAGATGCCGGCAGGGACGCCGGCGCTACTTAATTCGGCCGCTTCGTATCGTCCACATCGACGAACTCAGCATCCACCACGTTGTCTTGGCCCTGGCCCGACGACCCGCCCGAGCCCTG
>Ga0210383_10006083_pt1 | contig 10546 bp, 6 predicted proteins | sample IncBWC14OmetaG_FD_160072 | JGI IMG/M metagenome (GOLD analysis project Ga0210383, IMG submission 160072) | Forest soil microbial communities from Barre Woods Harvard Forest LTER site, Petersham, Massachusetts, United States - Inc-BW-C-14-O ...
GTCCACCAGCCGCAGCACCGCCGGGACCGCCCCCCGGCCCGCGACCGCCTCGGCCGCCTCCAGCGTGAACGGCCCCGGGAACACCGACAGGTGGCGGAATACCCGCTGCTCGGCCTCGGCCAGCAACCGGTAGCTCCAGTCCACGGTGGCCGCCAGCGACCGCTGCCGGCCTGCCGCTGTCCGGTCCCCGGCGGCCAGCAGCGCGAACCGGTCATCGAGGCGCTCCAGCAGACCGGTCACACCCAGCGCCTCGACCCGGGCCGCGGCCAGCTCGATGGCCAGCGGCATCCCGTCCAGCCGCACCACCAGCCGCGCCACCGCCGGCCCGGTGCGGCCGTCCAGCACGAAACCCGAATCGGCGTGGCGGGCCCGGTCGGTGAACAGCGCCACCGCCTCGGCCCGGGCCGCCCCGGCCAGGTCCTCCAGGTCCGGCAGGGCCAGCGGCGCCAGCCGGTACCGGGCCTCCCCGGCCACGGCCAGCGGCTCCCGGCTGGTCGCCAGGATCTTCACCTCATCGCACTGGGCCAGCAGGCCCGCGCACAGCTCGGCGACGGCGCCGATCAGGTGCTCGCAGTTATCCAGCACCAGCAGCAGCTGGCGCCGGGCCAGCACCCGAGCCACCGTCTCGGCGAGCGGCTCGCCCGGCTGCTCGCGCACCCCCAGTGCCACCGCCACCACCGAGGCCACCAGCGCCGGGTCGTCCACGGTCGCCAGCTCCGCCAGCCACGCCCCTTCCGCGAAACCGCCGACCACCCGCCGGGCCGCCTCGGTGGCCAGCCGGGTCTTACCCGACCCGCCGGGCCCGGTCACCGTCACCAGCCGGCCCCGATCCAGCAGCCCGGCCACCTCGCCGATCGCCCCGTCCCGGCCCACAAAGCTCGTCAGCGCGGCCGGGAAGCCATGCACCCCGCCGGCCCCGGACCCTCCCGCCGGCCGGGGGCCGGGATCAAGCCCGGGGGCGGCGAGCTGGAACAGCCGGGCCGGCCGGGCCAGGTCCTTGAGCCGGTGCTCGCCCGCGTCGATCAGCGTGAATCCCAGCTCCTCCTCCTCATCCTCCACGATGGCCTGCGTCGCCTGGGACACCAGAACCTGGCCGCCGCGGGCCGCCCCGCAAATCCGCGCCGCGCGATGAACGGCTAGGCCCGTGTAGCCGTCCCCGGCCCGGACCGCCGGCCCGGTGTGCACGCCGATCCGCACCCGGACCGGTGCGCCGGCCGGCCACCCATGGCGCGCCAGCGCCCGCTGGATGTCCAGCGCGCACAGCACCGCCTGTCCCGCGCCGCCGAACACGGCGAAAAACGCGTCGCCCTGAGTGTCGACCTCACGCCCGCCGTGGGCGGCCACAGCGGCGCGGACCAGCCGCTGGTGCTCGGCCAGCACCCGCGGGTACCGCTCCCGCAGCGCCTTGACCAGCCGCGTCGACCCCTCGATATCGCTGAACAAGAACGTGACCGCCCCGCCCCCAACCCCGCTCACCCGGCCACCCCACCACACGTCACACCCGGCCGCTCCGGACCGCCGGCACTCCGCGGCTGCCCCGACCCCGCCACCGTCACCAGCTGAAACCGCTCACCCACGACCGCCGGCTCACGCACCAGGCCGACCCGGCCGATGAAACTCGTCTGCATCGCCGGGAAGCCATGCACGGCGCCGGCCGCACTGACCGCCTCCCCCACGGCCGTACCATAACCCGCACCGCCAGCGCCGTACAGCCCCGCGACGCCCGCCAGCACAATCCGGCCGCCGCCCCGCACGCCAGCCCGCCGCCGTGAGCGGCACGTACGACACCCGGCGAAAGCCGGCCATCCAGGCTTCCGTAAGGACCAGACCCCCACGCATAGTGATTATTCGGCACCCACACCGCCCTCGCACCAGCAGATAAGGCAACCCGCGCATAAGGCGGGTCAGCACGCGGTTATCGACGCGACCTTCGCGTAGCTGGCCGCCGGGCAGCCGCGGTTACAGGCCACCATGTAGTGGCCGCCGCTGGCGCCGATCCTCCGACCACCGTTTCCCCGACCTTGACCAATACCCGCCGCCGAAGACGATCAGGCGGTCAAATTCCGGGGGCCGTGCCCATGGTCAGCGGCGGTTGATCCTTGACAAGGTCATGCCGCCTGTCGGTAGCCAAGCCGAAGCCGACCGCGGTGTGGTCCTTGTCCTGGGCCACCTGGCCGGCCAGCAGAGCCGCGCCATCCATGCGGCTGAATGCCTTCAGCGTCCCGGCGTCGTCCACGATGGCGCAACTCTCCGCGGACTTGTCCATTTGTCAGAAGCTTCGGGTCGGCGAGGCGGCCGGGGCGCTCTAGCTGCTCAGCGCCATCAGCCTCAAGAGGTACAATCACGTGCCGCTCATTGCCGGGACCTGGCAGCTCCTGCAGTACGCATGGCCTGCGACGCCGCGTACGTGGCGCTGGCCGGGTCGCTGGACGCAGATCTGGTGACGGTCGACGCCAAGTCCGAGAAGATCCCCGGAATCAGGAGCACAACGTGCAACCTTCGTGATCAGTGAGGCTGGCGTGCTGCACCAGTCCTGGCGAATGAGCGTGCAGGCCACGGATAGCAGCGCCGCCTGCCCGGCGGCTCAGGTATCTGAGATCCATCCTGGGACAGGCGGCGCATTCGTGGACTGGCCGGCGGGTCACGCGGTCTTGGCCGAGACGAGCCGGCGGCGGGCCAGCGTCCGGTCCAGGATGACGGCGGCGGCGGCCGCGACCAGGGCGGCGCCGAGCGCGATCAAGGTGATCTGCCAGCCCGGCATGCCACCGGTAGTGATCACGCGGGTGATGGTGTTCGGGCTGCCTGCAGCGGACCTGTATTGCCCGCCGGTGGCGGTACCGGTGTCGACGCAAACGCCGCGCGAGCGAAGGACAGTAGGGCGCAGGTGACGGCGGCCGCGACCGCGACGGGACGGCCGAGCCGGGGACCGGCCCTCCGCATCGCGGTGTGCGGGTGTTGCGTCCAATGGCGGAGCTGCTGGGTGATCATTGATCGTCTCCCTTTGGGTCGGAAGTGGCCGGCTCTCGCGGCCCCTCACCGGACAGGCTGGCGCGCCCGGGTAGCGCGGAGCAGAGGTTGACTTACCTCTTCGCGCAAAAGGGGTGGAATTACCTACAGGGCCGCTGAGCTCAGATGAGGCCACTGCTGAGGGCCAGGCGGGTCAGCTCGACGCGGCGGCGGCAGCCGGTCTTGTCGCGGATCCGGTCCAGGTGCGAGCCGACCGTGCGGACGCTGATGAACAGCTGGGCGGCGATCTGTGCGTCGGTGCGGCCCTGGGCGACCAGTGTGATCAGCTCCCGCTCCCGGGTACTGAGCTGGCCCACGGCCGAGCCTGGGTCGGACAGGCTAGCGGTCTGCTGCGCCGGCGTGGTGAGCAGCAGCACGTACTCGATTACGACGGCACGGCTCATCGCCGCGCCTCGTTCCTCGGCCGTGCGGGACCGGTCCGGTCCGAGCGCTTCCCGGGCCTCGCGCTGGGCTTCCCGGCGGCGGGCCACCCAGTAGGTGGTTTCCGCGACTTCCGACGAGGAGAGCGCCGCCCAGGCGGCCCACACCGTAAGGGCTTCGGCGCAGCGTCCGGTCGCGGCGCATAGGTGCCCGCAGCAGTCTACGATGTTCTCCAGCTCGAACCAGATGCCGCTGCGCGCGACGATCCGGGTTGCTTCCCGCAGATGGGCCGCGGCGTCCTCCATGCGGCCCGCTCGCCGGTCCAGGTCGGCCAGCGCGATCAACTGGCAGGCGATGTTCCATGGGTCGCCGGCGTCCCGGGACTGGGCCAGCCCTTCCGCGCAGATGTCCTCGGCGAGGGCCAGGTCTCCGGTCTCGGTCAGCAAGGTGGCCAGGAGCGTGCTGCGGTTCCGGGTCATCCAGCCGGGAAGGTCGGGGATCTGTTGTGCCTGGCGCTGCAGTTCCAGTGCCGTCTCGATGTCGCCCGCGCAGTAGGCGCAGATGGCGAGGCCGTCCAGCGCGAGCGACTGGCCATACGGGTAGCCGATCTCGAGGGCCACGGCCAGGCAACGGCGGCCATTTTCGGCCGCCTCGGTGGCCCGGCCCAGGTTCGACAGCGTCGTCGACCGACCGCCGAGGCACTCCGCGAGAGCCCGCGACGCTCCCCGGTTCGCGACAGCGTCCTCGATCGCGGTGAAGTGGCCCAGCGCCGCGCTCAGATCACCGGAGGACAGTGCCGTCGAGCCGAGCCACCACTGCGCGGTACACCACGCGTCGCCGCCCGCCTCGGCGCGGCCGACCGCCTCCCGAAGCACCGGGTACTCACCGGCCGCCCGGCCGCGCAGGAACCACCACGGCGCCAGCGCGATCGCCAGCCGCAGCGCCATGTCCGGGTCGCGTCCCATCACCCAGGCCAGCGCCTGCCGCATGGTCGCGTCCTCGGCGTCCAGCCGGCGGGCCGCGGCCGCCTCCCTCGCGGCGGTCTCCAGCCCCGCCGCGGCTTCCTCGGCGACCCGGAGCGCGTACCCGGCCAGCGCGGCGGCGAGCCCGTCCCGTTCCCCCGGCCCGGCCAGCAGCCCGGCGCCGTAGGCACGCAGTGTCTCCAGCATCAGGTAGCGGGAGCGGCCATCCACGCCGGGCCGCGGCGGGCTCAGCAGCGAGCAATCCACCAGCCGCAACACCGCCGTCCGGGTCCCATCCCCGGCGACGGCCTCGGCTCCCTCCAGCGTGAACGGCCCCGGGAACACCGAGAGCCGGCGGAACACCCGCCGTTCGGTGTCATCGAGCAGCTGGTAACTCCACTCCACCGCAGCCGCCAGCGACCGGTGCCGTCCGGCCGCAAGCCGGTCCCTGCCGGCCAGCAGCGCGAACCGGTCATCCAGGCCGGCCAGCAACTCATCCACGCCGAGCGCCTCCACCCGCGCCGCAGCCAGCTCGATCGCCAGCGGCATCCCGTCCAGCCGGGTCACCAGGCAGGCCACGGCCGGGCCGTTCTGACTGGTGAGCGCGAAGTGCAGGTCGGCCTGACGGGCCCTGTCCACGAACAGCGCCACTGCCTCGGTGCCGCCGCCATCTGAATCGCAGGTATCCGGAAGGGTCAGGGGAGCCAGCCGGTACCTGGCCTCCGCAGCCACCTGCAGCGGCTCCCGGCCGGTGGCCAGGATCCGGACATCGTCGCACGCCAGCAGGAGCCGGCCGCAGATCTCGGCCGCCGCGTCGATCACGTGCTCGCAGTTGTCCAAGACCAGCATCAGCTGCTGGCGGGTCAGCACCTCGGCCAGCGCTTCGGCCGCAGGTACCCCCCGCTGTTCCCGTATCCCCATGGCTGCCGCTACCACTGCGGCCACCTGCGCCGGATCGGTCACCGGCGCCAGCTCGATCAGCCACACCCCGTCCGCAAACCGGGCCGCCACCCGCTTGGCCACCTCGGCGGCCAGGCGGGTCTTGCCCGACCCGCCCGGCCCGGTCACCGTCACCAGCCGGTACCGCTCAAGCAGGCCGGTAACCTCGCGCACCGGGCCATCCCGGCCGATGAAGCTCGTCAGCCCAGCCGGGAAGCCATGCATGCCGCCAGCCGCAAACCCGCCCCGCGGCGGGAATCCGGGATCCAACCCGGCCGCGGCGAGCTGGAACAGCCGCACCGCCCGGTCCAGGCCCTTCAGCCGGTGCTCGCCCGCGTCGACCAGCGTAAAGCCCAGCTCCTCTTCCTCATCCTCCACCAGGGCCTGCGTCGCCTGCGAGATCAGCACCTGGCCGCCGCGGGCCGCCGCGCAGATCCGCGCCGCCCGGTGCACCGCCAGACCCGTATACCCGCCCCCGGCCGGGACCGCCTGACCGGTGTGAACGCCGATCCGGACCCGGACCGGCGCGCCGGCCGGCCACTGGTGGCCCGCCAGCGCCCGCTGGATCTCCACCGCGCACAGCACGGCCTGCTTCGCCCCGGCGAACGCGACAAAAAAAGCATCCCCCTGCGTGTCCACCTCATGCCCGCCATGCACGGCGACTGCCGCCCGAACCAGCCGCCGATGCTCAGCCAGCACCTGCGCATAGCCTTCCCGCAGCGCCTTGACCAGCCGCGTGGACCCCTCGATGTCCGTGAACAAGAAGGTGACCGCCCCGCCCGGCAGCGCGCTCATCCCGCACCGCCCACGCCGATCACCGGCGGCCAGCAGCACCCAGCGGCGGCCGCCAGGCTGCCCACCGCGGCGGTCACCCGGCCCCACGCCGGACCACACCAACCGGCCGCTGGAGCGAACACTGCGCCCACGACCTGTCCTCCCCGAGCTCGCTCCCTCCAAGCGTAGGCGACCAGCACCCGCCAGCACCCGGTGGCCGCTAACCTGGCAGCTCTCCCGCCCCCTGGCCGATGCCACCGCCACGCGTCAGCCCCGGCTGCACCGATACCAGGAGACCGCCTCCTGTACTCCGAGACATCCGGCAGCAGGTAAGAAACTACGGCCACCCAGTGCCCCGGCCGCCGCGGGCGGCTCATCCACGCGGCACATAAGCGCCCAGAGCTGGGCGATCTGCGTACAGCAGCCAGAAAACCCAGCGCGGTTCTCGGCCGCACGGATTCGGCGATCTGGCCCACCCGAGGGTGGGGTACCAGCGCCCAGCCACGTACCTCTCACGGCATTGCTGATCACGAATGGAGATGCTGGCCTCTGCATAAGAATGCGATGCCGGAACTCGCTCACATCGGCATTCTCTGAACTAGAAAAATGATCTTGAAGTTTGGGCTGGTTGGGGGTGTTCAGCTCAGGGTGGGGGTGCGGCTGAGGGCGGGCATTCCGAGTCCGACTGGGGTGGGGGTGCGGGTGCGCCGGTCGATCTGGGCGAGTTTGTCCTGGGCGCCGGCGAGGCTGATCTTGAGTCCTTCGGCTTCTCCGAGCCAGCCTTCGCGGTCGGCTTCGGCGATGCGGGCGGTGAGGTTGTCGCGGATCTCGGCGATGCGGTTGCGCTGGGCGGGGTCTGGCCAGTGCATGGAGCATCGCAGGCAGCTGTGCTCGTGGATGCAGGGGGTGCTGAACGCGCGCCCGCAGGTGCCGGTGGCGACTTTGCGGAGTTCGAAGTGGCCGAGGAATTCTTCCCATTCGGCGTCGGTGGGGGTCCGGTATTCCTCGGTTGGCCGCAGTGCCCGGCGGCGGGCCAGGAAGGCCAGGTGGGCCTGGATCGCCTCGTCGGGGTAGACGGCCTTGTAGCCGAGGGTGACGTTGATGTCGCGGTGCCCGGCGATGACCTGGGCGATGTGCGGCGGGAGGCCGTTCATGATGGCGTCGGTGAGGAACATCCGGCGGAAGTCGTGGGGGGTGTAGTGCAGCGGGGCGCCGGCGGGGCCGGTCAGTGCGGTGCGGGTCAGGGCGCTGGTGAGGATCTTCCGGATGGTGGCAGCGGGGATCGCGCGGGTCTCGGCGCCGATGCGCCGCTGGAACAGCACCGGGGCGGGCGGCAGCCACAACCGTTCGTGATCGTCGTAGGCGGCGACGAGAGGCACGGCGTGGCTGGTGCCGCGGATCCGGCTGATGATGGCGCTGAGCACGTCGGCGAGCTCGGGGCTGATGACCAGCAGCCGCTCGGCGTCGGTTTTGGACGGGATGATCTGCAGCAGCGGCACCAGCTCGCCGGTGCCGGGGAGCCGGTACTGGACGAAGCTGTGGTGGCTGAGCTGCACCAGTTCCTCGACGCGGATGCCGGTGGAGCGCAGGATCTCGATGGTTGCCCAGGCCCAGAATGCGCGGTCTTCTTCTGCGGTGAGGTTGCGGCGTTTCCCGGTGGCCGGGTCGCCGGCCCAGACGTTAACCGTGGTGCTGGCGGCCGCCGGGCGGAACAGGACCGTTCCCGGGGCGGTGATGGCGTCGCCGGGCCTGGTGTCGCGGGCGGCTTGCAGCAGGGCCCGGGCGTCGGCGTGCTGCTGGGCGGCGGAGCGGACCAGGATCGGCAGGACCGGGAGCCGTTCGCGGGTCCTGGCGTCCATCCGCGATTTGCGGTGCCGCTGGGCCTTGCCCTGGATGGTTTCGGCCGGGCCGATGGGACAGGGAACGGCCCATGGTCCCCACCGGGCGGGGTCATCGACGGCCCACTGGGCCAGGTCGAGGTAGAAGGCCCGGACCGGGGTCAGGAACTCGCGGTGGCAGATCCGCTCGGCGTCGATCACGGTCTTGGCGCCGGCGGCGGTGGTGATGGTCTGCTGCTTGGTGCGCATGCGCTGTTTCCAGGCGTCGGCGACCTGGGTGCTGAGGTGCAGGCTGTCGATGCCGGGATGGTGGGCTTCCAGGTCGGCCCAGAACATGCCCAGGCGGCGGGCGAGCTGCTCCAGGCTGGCGTAGTCCATCGCGGGCTGGCGTTCTCGCAGGTAGTCCACGAGCAGGTCACGGATGGGCCGGCAGGTGAGCTGGTGACGGTCGATCAGTTCGGCGGGGGTGCGCTGCCCCGAGGTGCGCAGCTGGCGCAGCCGGGCTGGCGCTGCCGGGCCGAAGATGCCCATCTCGCGGAGCAGCCGGTAGCTGGCGGCGCCGTCGCTTCTGGCCGCGCCGTGGACGTCGGCCTCGGTATCCAGCAACTCCAGGAGATCCCCGATGGTGATGTCGGCCAGCATGCCGCCCTTGGCGGCCAGGATGACCGCAGCCCGGCGCAGCGTGCGGGTGCGGGCCGTGGCAGACACGGCGGCGGCGGAGCCGCCGTCGCACAGTGCACGCAGCCGGGCGAATCCTTCGGGGTCGCGCAGCGCGGACATGGCGCGGGCAAGCTCGGCGTGCTCGCATCCGCCGGCCACCAGCCAGGCCAGGGAGGGGCGCACGATGCCGGCGCCGACCGCGGTGATTAAAGCCGAGACCAGCGCTGAGGTCACCGGGGCATCGCGTCCGGACCGCCTCAGCCAGCCGCCGGGCAGCTGCCGCCACGCCGCCCCGGCGGCATCGGATCCGCTGGCCAGCCAGCGCTGCTGCCAGCTGCCCCCGTCCTGGCCCTGCAGCCAGTCCAGCAGTGCCCCCAGCGCACGCGCCTGCCCGGGCCGCAGGCCGGCCAGATGCTCGTGCGCCTGCTCGCGGGCCTGCGTGCTGGCGGGCCAGTCCGCAGCCGGCGTCCGCGGCGGGAAACGGGTCCGCGCGGCCCGGTAACCCGCCAGCCACACCGACGCCGGCCCTGGTGGCGCGGCCACCCCGGCGGTCACCACGACCCGTGCCCGAACAGCACATCCAGGCTCTCGGGCCGGTAACCCGGCGCCGGGGCCGGCCGGACCCGCTGCCGGGCCTGACGGACCTGCTCGGCGTGGTGGGCCAGGATCCGGCGGATCACGTCCTCCTTGCGCGGCGTCAGATACAGCTGCGTGGTCGTCAGCAGCGCATGACCCAGCACCAGCTGCACGTCGGTGAGCGGCAGAGCCGGGTCCTCGGCCATCCGGTAAGCCGCGGTATGACGCAGCGAATGCAGCGTCGCATCCATGCCCGCCGACTGCCCGGCCCGCTCGAACATGCGGTGCGCCGCGTGATAAGCCAGCGGCCGGAACGGCCGGCGCAAGGTCCACCACAACGGCTGCCCGCTGCCGCGGGGCAGCTCGCCGTCCATCTCCAGCTGATACAGCCGCAGCCACACGAACGCATCGGTCGAGGCCGGCAGCTGCTGCAGCTCCCGGGTTCCCTTGCGCACCACGGTGATCAGCTGGCGTCCCGGATCTGCACCGCCGCGGGTCGCCGACAGCAACTCCGACGCCCGCGCCCCGGTAGAGACATAGAACGCCACCAGGGCCCGGTCCCGGTGCGACCGCAAGGCAGCGAAGATCTCGTTGAAGTCCTCATCCGGGACGCTGCGAGGGATCCGCGACGGCACCGCCGGCCGGTACATGCCGCTGCGCTCAAGGCGATAAGGCTCCATCGGATTGCGGTGCGCATGAGCCCGCCCGCCCCGCCGGGACCGGTCCAGCGGAAACGGATTGACCAGCGGGCCGGTGCCCGCCTCCAGGTGGAAGTCATAAAAGCCGCGCAGCACCGTCTCGCTATGCGCCCGCACTGACGGCGCATACACCTCGCCCGCCACCGGGACCGCCGCGCCGGTCCCGGGCCGGCGCCGCTCGCGCCAGTGCAGCCGCACCGGCTTTCCGGCCAGCTGCAGCCACCGGCAGAAATCCCGGGCCTCGGACCGGCCCGCCCGGTCCCAGGCCACCCCCGACGCCCACAAGAACCGGAACCAGCGCAGCAGGTCCATCCCATACGAGCGGACGGTCAGCTCCGCCCGCCCCGCCGCCTGAAGATGACCGAAATACACCCCGGCGGCACCGACCGGCTTCCCGTCCGCGCCGACCAGCCGGTAAGGCTCCCACCGGTCCCCGGTAGCGACCAGCCCGCCAGCCAACGGCACCACCAGCCCAGCCAGATCCCTGCCCGGCTCCTCTTGCTCGACCATGACCGGCGACTCTAGCCACCAACCCGCCCCACGTCCCCTGAACTGCAAAAACTCCCGCCGTAGTTCAGTTAACACGCAGAAGAGTGAGACCTTATAGCCGGGCGGGTCGGGAACGCTCGTGAGGTGCGTTCTGGTTGCCGCGCTGAACCGCGCGTGTCAGCTCAGGCGGCGCCTGGCCGCGGTCCTGCCTTACTGTCCTCCG
>Ga0210383_10006086_pt1 | contig 10541 bp, 9 predicted proteins | sample IncBWC14OmetaG_FD_160072 | JGI IMG/M metagenome (GOLD analysis project Ga0210383, IMG submission 160072) | Forest soil microbial communities from Barre Woods Harvard Forest LTER site, Petersham, Massachusetts, United States - Inc-BW-C-14-O ...
GCTGTACCGATTTAATACTTTTCTTACGCTGTGCTTCTGCCAATTAGAGATATTCCAAATAGTTGGATAATCCGGCCATGTCTGTTTGCCGCGTGATTAGAAGTCTCGATTAGGGATATCTTCCGTACCATTACTTCACTTTTCCGGTAAGTGCGTTTATCAGGACCTATGCGACTCTTGCCAAGAACTTCTGAATCGCTGCAATTGGCAGGCTCATCTTCCGCACAACCCTTTCGGAGTCCAATCGGAAGCCATGACCATCCATGGTTGCGAGGCGTCGTAGAGGATGAGCACCAGCGAGCGCCGCTGCTTCGTGCCCGTCACGGAAAGCCTCATCGGCTGGCCGCCCGGAACGATGACGTTTACACCCTTGCGTCCGACCTGCTTGCCCAGTGGCGTTTCCAAACACGTTTCTCCACTTTCCGTGTACCAAGCTTCTGGACCAGGGTGCCGATGTGGGTTCGTCATCACCCCGGGATCCATGATCGCTTCCATATACTGTGTTTTATATTTTGTATGCGGGCTCACCGGAAGCGGGCCAATATCCGCGACGTGTTGGCCGCCCTTCGGACGCCAGTTCGCCCCCGCAATGGTAAACAGCCACGCCTTCCCCAGTGCTTGAAGAGTAGTCCCGTTCGATTCTTTGGCCTTTTCGGCCAAGTCAAGCGAAGAGAATTTGTCCAAATGCCAAAAAATCGGATCCGATGGAAGTGCTCCCAATGACTCATCGGCGAGAATCCAGCATCCCAGTTCTCCCGTTCGCGCACTAACCGGCAGGCACCCCACCTGCCCCGGCACAGTGGCTGGCTTGTCCTGGGCTACACACACCGCCGCGGAAAGCAGTACGGTGGAAATCGGCAGAATCTTCACGCTGTTTGGCAACCTTCCACACATGGGCGGCATGGGTCACGGTCTCCTCTTTTATCCTGCTCTAGGTCGAAAACTTCCAAATCTTCGGTAGGATCATCGATCTTTGCCGGAGTTTACACTAGGTTGCTTGTGAGTGCTTGGTAAGTCGGATAACCGGACATCTTCCGTACCATTACCCACACTACCGGGAGCTTAGTTGATTGGGTGCCGGCAATATATTGGTCCCCGGGGAATAATAACTCTGCTAGAATTTCATCAAGCCGTTTTTATATGGGAACAGTCCCGAGATCAAAGAGCATCAAATCCAAGATTAAGCTTACGGAAAAGCTCGCTTTCAACGCCCAGGATTTTCTTGATTCTGCCGGTGTGGCGCGAAAAGTCATGGAGTTCAAGAAAAAGGAAGCAGTCTTCTCGCAGGGTGATCCCGCAAAGAATGTTTTATACATCCAAAAAGGTGGAGTAAGACTTTCGGTGGTCAATGAGGTTGGGAAAGAAGCCGTCGTGGCGGTTTTGGGACCGGGCGACTTTTTTGGCGAGGGATGCCTCGCTGGTCAGCCGATTCGGATAGGGTCGGCGACCGCGATCGTGGCCACCACTGCACTTGTGATCGAAAAGAAGGAAATGATTCGTGTCCTCCACGTGGAGCATGCCTTTTCCGACCGTTTCATTTCTTACATGCTTTCGAGGAATATCCGGGTCGAGGAGGATTTAGTCGATCAGCTCTTTAACTCCAGCGAGAAGCGGCTCGCGCGCACATTGTTGCTGCTGGCACGCTATGGCAAGGAAGATAAGCCCCAAAAGATGGTCCCCAAAGTATCGCAAGAGATGCTAGCAGAAATGGTTGGCACCACGCGCTCTCGCGTTAATTTCTTCATGAACAAATTCAGAAAACTGGGCTTCATCGAGTACAACGGAGGACTCCACATTAATACGTCGCTTCTAAGCGTTGTCCTGCACGACTAACCATGTCCGAAAATAAAGGGCGACCCGTGGGCAAACTACAATGGGAATGGCAAGATTGCTATCTAGAGGCATTCCTGGACACAAACCCACTGAACCTTGTTGGCCGGAATTGTGGCCGCAGAAAAAGCAATTCGTTTGCGTGCAGAAGAGCTGCTCGCGAGTTCAGGCGGAGAAGTAGAGCGGCAGGCGCTAGTAGATGTTTTAAGTGGTTTGTCGATCCTCAAGAGAGATATCAAATCTCCGATTGGAATCAAATACAAAACAAAGGCCTGAGCTTGACGCGCGAGATACACGCACCTCGCCTGACGTGATACGAAAATGCCAGACGAAGAGTGGATCAAAACACTTGAAGACGGCAGAAAAGTGAAATTCTTCTATCAAGAACTGCCGGGAGACGGGGCGTTTATCACCGCGCAGATTGCAGGGAACGAAGTCGTCTATTCGGTCGTATTGGCCAGAGCAAGAAACCCGCTTAGTCGTGAAGATGTTGAGAGCCATTTCAAGGGCGAACTTTCGAAGAAGTAGGAACGCTCCCCATGCGCTACGGAGTTACAGCCCTCCCGTGCGGATAGCGCCTAATTCGAATAGTGTGCAAAATTGAGCAGTTTCGGGCCCGGGTATTATCGCAATCTGCCCGAGTGAAAAAGAAAGAGCTCACGCCCAAACAGATATCCTCGGTCCGTTGCCCAACCTGTGGTGCCGCTGCCAGGGAGCGTTGTCAGCTGCATTCAGGTGGTCTGCGTTCAGAACCACACGTAGACCGGAAGTTTGCCGCCGCCGAAGCCATCGAGAGGAAAGTGGGCTAACTTCCGATTAGTCGAATGACCGGACATGTTCTGCGCTAGTACTCCACTTGTCCGGTTTGCGCTGCTAGCTCAACCGGTCGATGCAACACCATCTAATCAGTTGGTCCGCTGATATTTCCCCGGAAGAAGCGATCGGTTTGACTGACTTGGTCACAACCTATACAGGGTAACGTTCCGACTGATCTAACCCCAGCCAGCGCTTTTAGCTTTTGTTTTCAATGCAAGGTGAGTTCGGGCTGAGTGTTGCATCGACCTATTAAGACCACCGCGTTAATCAGGCATCAGTCTGGTGAATTAGTGTGCCGAGCGGAGATATTTGCTTTATTGCTGAAATTAAACGAATTTGTCTGACCGCTCTAAAGCCTATGGTGTGCTCGGCTTGCGAAGCGCCGACGCGTAAAAAATAAATTACTTTCATTCCCGTGTCGCTATTCCATTGACAATGGTACCGCATGCGCACAGTGTGATTGCGGACCTGGGATTCTTCAGTTCACCTGCACGCGACGGAAGTTAGCTGGACCACCCTCGGTTACACCAAGCCGCAACATGTTTAAGGAGATCCATGACTACAATTACGCACAGAGATCAATTACGTGGTCTTACGCTACAGAACGAAGTGAATCGTTTATTCGACGATAGTTTTATTCGCGACCGCTCGGCACATGCTGACCTAGCAACCTGGGCCCCGGCCGTGGACATTTACGAAACTGAGAACGAATTGGTCGTAAAGGCCGAACTGCCGGATTTTCAAGAGAAAGACATTGACGTCCGCATTACAAACAACACTTTGACCATCCGTGGCGAGCGCAAGTTCGAAACAGGCGTCAAGGAAGACCATTTCCTCCGCATCGAACGCGCATATGGTTCATTCATGCGGAGCTTCTCCCTGCCAAATACAGTCAACTCGGAAAACATTCGAGCCGACTATCGCAACGGGATTTTGACTTTGCATATGGCCAAGCGTGAAGAGTCCAAGCCGAAGCAGATCAAAGTCAGCGTCGCAACAAACGGCAAGTAGTTCCACGCAGCTCACATTAGGCGGAGCCGAGGTTCGTTCCTCGCGCCGACAACCAAGGAGGTTGCCATGATCGAACACAAAGAATTAGCGAAAGAAGATATCGCTCACCGAGCGTACGAGCTGTATGTGCAACGCGGCGGTCAGCCCGGAAAAGCTGTAGAGGACTGGGTTAGAGCGGAAAAAGAGCTGACCGGCGAAGTTGCTGTAGCACCAGGAAAAACTATGACCGCTTCAGCAGGTCGCAACCAGAATTAATTGACGCCACAAGCGCCAAAACCCCAATCGTTCGGAAGGGGCGGAAATTCGCCCCTTCTCACTCATTCGCTTAGCTGCCGAGTTGCGCAACAGATCCTGAACGCAAGTAGAGACCCTAATGCGTCGTTAGAGCGGCGAGCACTCCGTTCAATGAATCCTGCTACGCATGGGCGATCATTCCAGGACGAACGCTTCCGCGCCAATAGGCCAGAACCCCGAACATTGCTCCGTACAGACCGATTAGAACCACCATCCGCAAGCCCTGGTACGCGTGAGCCGCGCCAAATGCTGCGGCAGAAAGAAGAATGCCGGCGGGAGCACTCTTAGTCAGGGCTATAAACTGTCGTTGTAGGTAACCTCGAAAGATCGTCTCCTCGCAAGTACCGGCGGTAACGGAGAGTACTATCCATAACGTCAGTTCGAAACCGCGATGCGGGAGCATGGAAACATTGCGACCCAGCGCGGCGGTGCGTAGGAGCCAACCGAGTATCCAGAGGAGCATCCATGCAACCATCCAGAACCCAGCGGCAATTCCAATATCGCGCAGCACCTGGCGGACAGAATGCCAATGATCTCCGAGAACGATGAGGGCAGACGCGCCACTACGACGCACCCCCGCCACGACCAAGACGAACAATAGCCATTCATAGAAGATGGTGGCTATGTAAAAGCGCACGCGGCTCGGATTAGCCGTCGCGCCCAGTTGATCTACAAAAAACTTATGGCAGACCGCCCAAGCGCACATCGCGGCGAGCACTAAAATCATGTGGATTGGGCTAGCGATTTGGGGATATCGGTCTGACGCAGATTCAACCAGAGCTGAAGACTCCATGATTCACTCTCTCTTCAATGGCATATTAACATTAGTTACCGCTCGGGCCGGTCAAGTCCTGATTAGTCGGATAACCGGATAATAGTTGGGTAGCGGAAGGTTAAGCCTTCGGAACCGGCTCATCAGATCCCGTCAAGGCTGCTAGGCTGCTTGGCTATATCCCATAGCCTTCTAACCACGTATTCAAGCCCTTTCTCGGTGCTTATCGCAACCCGGTCCGCAAGGATAGGCGAGGAATCGTAAACGTCCCGAAATCCAACTTTATACCAGACGGGCAGTATTACTTTCTTCCCATCTACTTCGCGGACAGCCAAGTCATTCAATTCATTTTGGGGCCAGCGCATTTCAAGGAACTGCTTGCTGAGAATCACAATTCCAAAACGCGAACGCGCTAATCCAAAGTCAATCAATGGACCGATCTTATCGCCACCTTTCAAAGAGTAATCGGCATACCACGACATTGGCCCTTTTGCGTTCAAAGCATCAGATAACGGTTTCGCAATGTCACTAGCATCCTGAGACGCGTGAACAATGAAGAAGTCCCACCTTTTGTTTTCGTCCATCTGCTACCTTTCATATATTTTCTACCTCTTAGAGCCGCTTGCTCGGTAGGTCCGCTTTGCCAGTAATTCGCAGGTCCAGAGAATGATATCCATCAACTGGCCTCGTTCTTGGTTCGAAAAGGCAATGCTATTTAGGCTTAGCGAGGTGACTTTATTCACAATCTCAACTAGCGAGTCCGTTTGCCTTTTTGCGTTACGTTCGCAGCCGTCGTCTATGTGTGACTCTGAGCATTTTTCAAGGTGCTTATAGCAAGCCGAGATAAAGTGCTTCGTACAGTAGCCGCAACCCTCTAAGGCAACGGTGGCAGATCCAATACAATCAGCATAACCGCAACGATGATGCATATTTTCTTTTGCTGATTGATTCTTATACCACGGTGGATTTTATTTCGCCGTTCAATGTTAGACACTGTGCGCACCGCGTCTCTCCTTGAGCTGGAGCGCGTCAGCATTTCAGCTAATCGAAATGTGTCTTAAGAATTATCACTGTTCAAAATTGAACAGATGCTTCCCGCTTCTCGATTCAGGCTGAGAAGTCCGGGAGCGCCATGGCGGCCAAAACGCCAAAGATTCTGCTGATCGCTGCAAATCCCATGGGTGTGTCGTTCTTGGTGACACGCTTGAAAAAGTGGGAATGCGAGATCTATTTTGCCTCGTCTTGCAGGGAAGCAAGCACGATTGTCGGCAGCCAGAGATTTGACCTAGTGCTGAGCGAATTCAGGCTGTCGGACGGCAGTTCCTACCCGTTGGCAGATTTGTTTGTCGGATCGAATACAACTTTGGTCTATTCTTATCCAGTGGAAACTAGTTGCTATTGGTTGCCAGCTGTCAAGAATGGCCAATCATGCTGGGGCTCGCTGGCAATGCGGCCCAGCGAATTCGTCGTTTACCTTGACGACACTCTAAAAGAGATAAGATCGCGCCAGGCTGCGACTTCGAATCCCGTAACGGATAGCTCCCGATAAGTCAGATAACCGGACATGTTACTTTCGCGCTGCCTCAAATAACGGCTTGTAGAGATTTCGCTACAAGATTTGGCTAACAGGGAATTCTATCCCCTGTTCCTTCCCTGATCGTTCCCTGTTCCGATTGGGCCGGGGAACGCGATTTTTCTCGCTAAAATACTCTGAAGTGGGGAGTTATCGCCGAATGGTTTCGGCTGAAGATGCAAAATTCCCTGTATTTTTCCCTGTTAGCAGGGAATTGGGGCCGGAGAAAAGTTCGCACGGGACTGCGTCCACCGCCAGCCAGTCTTGGTATTTCTCCGTGTTCCTTTCATTCCGGTAGAAACCGGGATTTCCCGGCCCAATTGGCGGGAATTCACCGAATGCATTTTCTCTCTCCCCGCTCCCGATCCGCATACAGCCTAAACCAGCTGCGATTTTCTCCAAGACGAATCAGGCGGTTCCCTTTCGCGGACCAAAGGGAGTTGCCCAAAAAACTAATTTTCGGGCTCGTTGCAAGTCCTTGATTCTATGCGCCACAACCTGAAGGTTTGGAGTTCGCACAAACAACTGTTTCTGGGCAGTCATTTGGGTTCTGCATAGAAGCCCGGGTTTGTCGGGTCTGCGCTGCCACGGATGCACAAGGGCAGATCAATACTTGGCTGGTCCGAGTCCAAACAGCCCCATCTGCATCATTTGTGACACTAATCACGGATACACAGTTGAGGGTATGATAAGGCCCACGCATCAAAGCTGCGGGCGGTAGGGCACCCAGGTCATGAGAAGCGCTGAAGATCGATATCGAACTTTGCTGGATGCGTCCAGCACCCTGGCCGATCAGCCCACGGTTAAAGCCGTTCTGCACAGCCTGCGTGACGTTCTGTCCAGCACTTCGAGACTGCACGGAACCGAACTCTACGTTCTGGACCATGACGAACAGAGTCTGCGCGTGCTCGAGTTCGATCGAGACCCGGACGCACCTGCACTCAAGATCGGAACCAAAGTGTCACGAATTGGCGCGGCGGCGCTGGTGCTTGAGGAACAGAAACCAGTTTTCATCCCGGATACATCACAGGAAATGTTGAAGCATCCTGAGCTGGCGCCGTTTGCCGCCGAGGTTGTCGGACGAACGTCCTATTTGTTCCCAGTCTCTGCCGCCGGGAAACGATATGGGTTTCTCGCCGCGACAAAGTTGCAGGGCGAGGAATTTGCCCCCGAAGATGTGGAGATGCTCCGTTCTCTGGCGTCGCATGTCGCGGTCGCGCTCGAGTGCGCTCTCGCAAAAGACAGCGCAGAGCTTTACCAGCAGCAAGTGGTGAAAGAGCGGGATCGACTCAGGCTGTTACTGGAGATCAACAATCACATCGTTTCCAAGCTGGACATTAACGAATTGTTCCGGGCGGCATCGGCATCCGTCCGGACTTATTTTCGCAGCGACTTCACCGGATTTTGGTTGATCGATAAACAATCGAATCAGCTCGAATGCGTCATATTGGATTTCCCCAGCGGCAAAGGCTCCTTGACGGCGGTCCTTAAGTCCGAACTGCGCGACAGCGATCACGAAAAGCTGCGTGCCCACGTACCTGAACTGTTGTCGGTCGAAGAAATCGAGATGCTCCCGGCCGCAATCGTTGAGAGGCTGAAGTCTGAGTCTATCGCCTCGATTGCACTCGCCCCCATGGTGACGGCAAGCGGCCCTCTAGGTCTGATGAGTTTGGGCAGCCGACAGCCAGGCGACTTCGGACAAGAGGACCTGGACCTGTTGTCACAAATCAGCACTCAGATTGCGCTCGCGGTTGACAACTCGATTGCTTATGGACGCGTGACCGAAGCCAGGGATCGCCTGGAGGAAGAGCGCTTGTACCTCGAATCGGAGATCCGTTCCGAATACAACTTCGAGGACATCGTCGGTAAAAGTGCCGCTCTTCGCAAAGTGCTGGATCAGGTTGCGATTGTCGCACCCACCCAATCGACGGTGCTCCTCCATGGCGAGACCGGGACTGGCAAGGAACTCTTCGCCCGTGCGATTCATAATCTCAGTCCTCGCCGCCAGCGCACTTTTGTCCGACTCAACTGTGCCGCCATACCTTCCGGACTGGTGGAAAGCGAATTGTTTGGGCATGAAAAGGGGGCTTTCACTGGAGCCCTGATGCAGAAGAAAGGCCGGTTCGAGCTGGCGGATCACGGCACTCTCTTTCTAGATGAAATTGGCGATATCAGTCTCGAGCTGCAACCGAAGCTGTTGCGCGCTCTGCAAGAACATGAATTTGAGCGACTGGGAAGTACGAAGACCATTCGCGTGGACGTTCGCCTGATTGCCGCAACACACCGCGACCTGCAAAGCATGATACGCAACAACCAGTTCCGCGAAGACCTTTTTTACAGGCTGAATGTTTGCCCGATTGAGATCCCTCCGCTTCGCGAGAGGCGCGAGGACATTCCGCTCCTGGTGCACTATTTTGTTTTGCGCCACTCCCGGCAAATGCAAAAGCGCGTCAAATCCGTTCCGAAGCAGGCCATGGAGGCGCTGGTGAACGCCGATTGGCCGGGCAATATCCGGCAACTGGAGAATTTCATCGAGCGTTGCGTGATCTTCACGCAAGGGGACGAGTTGAATGTGCTACGTGCAGAGCTGAAGAAGCCATCCCTCCGCTCCGTTGCTTCCGCCGCGCCAAGTTTCGAGCAAGCCGAACGGCAGGTAATCATCGAAGCTCTGATAGCGGCCTCGGGACGAATAGCCGGCAAGGACGGCGCGGCAGAGCGCCTGGGGCTAAAGCGAACGACGCTGCAAAACAAGATGAACAAGCTCAATATCAGTCGTGCTGAGTATTCCGGGTGAGAATCCGGCCGCTCCGGAAACCAGACCTTAACTCTCACCTTCAACGCGGCCATTGAGCTCCAGCGGTTTTCACGGAAGCGGCAATGGTGCCCGCATCACGGCACTGCCGGTCAGTCGGGCACGGGCGCCCCCGACCACGCCCATTAATTACTTGTAGTTTCCGCAAGTTACGTACGCCAATCCCTGGCATTAAACCTGCAACAGCTCGACAGGACTCTTTCCAGCCGACTACTGCTGGCTGCTTAGATTCTCATGGAGGTGCGATGCTGCGCGTTGATATACACGATTCTGCGAATGCTCTGAGCCTCAAGCTTGAGGGTCGATTCACAGGTAATGATGCAGAGAACACTTGTACGCTCATGGCGCGTTGCCATGACGGAAAGACACTGATCGTCGATCTAACAGAAGTCACGTTCATCGACTCTATGGGGGAAGAAGTACTATCGGCTTTTGGTCGGTTCGGGGCGGAATTCGTTGCCCAAACATCCTATACACTCGATATATGTGAGCGCCTACATCTTCGCCTTGCTCCGAGTCAGGCATGGGATGGGAACACATCAGGCGCTTCGCGCGCAATCGCTGGCCGACGCAAGCCCCGCTAGCCGCAGCCACGAAATGCAGTCTGAAACTCTCGGGTACTCACGTTTTTGAATCGCTATGTGACTCTCCACTTTGGTTACCCTCCCGCTTTTGCACCCATGAGCTTGCGGTTTTCCGGATGACATAACTCCGCACAACTCTTAATCCCTATCGTGCATTTTCTTCCGCGAGAGATTCACCTTGCGGCCATGTCTGATCACCCTGCGAAATGAATCAAGACCTCAATTCCTGCGGTGTTCACGAGCCCGCGGCACCTAGCAGCGGCATTGCCCGCATACGGGCAGCGCACCACCGCAACAGTCTCTTCCGCCCATTTAGATTCAACCACTTGCGAGCCCCGTGAATTGGCATGTCTTATGCATTGCTCATAAATGGGGAGCAACACGATGAACTTAATTGCTTCGAAAAATAAAGCGACGCGCTGGAGGATAGGCCAGTCGACACAGCCGCATTCACTCGGCGCCAGAGGATCTCGCAAGACGACCGCGGGGAAACGCATGTTGCTGATTATCGCATTATTGGCCGGAGCATTCCCGGAGGTGACATTGGGTCAACAACAACAGGTCTCCTCGGGCGATGTCGATGCTCAGCTTCTCACGCTCAATGACGCGGTGACGCTAGCACTCCAACAAAACCGACTTGTAAAGAACTCGGTGCTGGAGGCTCAGAAATACGACTTTCAGGTGAATACTGCTCGCAGCCGCCGGAAGCCCCAATTTCAATTCTCCATGCTGGGAGGCGAGCTCTTGCAGCCGTTTGACTTTACTATCCCGAAAGGTTCGTTAGGCACGTTTGCGAACACGGGTCCAATCCCAGCGACCAATGCCAAAATCCACACGCCCGCGGTGTTC
>Ga0210383_10006087_pt1 | contig 10541 bp, 7 predicted proteins | sample IncBWC14OmetaG_FD_160072 | JGI IMG/M metagenome (GOLD analysis project Ga0210383, IMG submission 160072) | Forest soil microbial communities from Barre Woods Harvard Forest LTER site, Petersham, Massachusetts, United States - Inc-BW-C-14-O ...
TGATAATATTGATTTTCCTAAAACTTATTGCATTGCATAGGGTTGCCAGAATGCATTCTTGGTCTGAATAAGATTGGCAATGGCCAGCCTAGATATAGTGCAATTTTCTAGACTATTTCCAACATCAATAAAATGTATTATTCATTTATCTACCTTGATCTTTCTTCACTTATTATATTTCAAATAGGCTTTTGTGATCTGCCATCGTATTTTAGTGAAGCGATAACTTTGCCAATCTTTCCACTTTAATTTATTACTACACCATATATCTAAAATATCATTTATCATATGTAAGTGACATCAATATGAACAACTCTGACAATGAAGAGTTTATAGATATTGATTGCTCACTACAAGACTTATAAGAGCAAAACTTCCTTTCTTCTATCTTTACTGCAGAGATAATATACGGCCATGATGTGGCAATGGCAGGTACATATATGGACACACAGGAGCCTTTCATTGACAGACCAGCACCCTTGGCTTTCCACCATTACATCTATCTAATGAGCTAAACTTCAGCCTTGTGTTGCTGGTCTAATATACTAAATATTTGGTCAGACTCATGTATTGACATGACAATTGCAACAGCTAGAGCATTACTTCAACTGTTTCACGTAAACCCTATCATTAGTCTGAGTTTTTGACTCATGTCTAGACATTCCATTGGGTGACAATCGTGAAGCTGGGTCTCCTGATTAAATAGCCTGCCGAGGACTACCCACTTGGCCTCATTTTGCCTCCAGGGGCTTTTGTGTAATGCATTTTTAAGTATGTAGATTAGGAAATACATAATTTCAGTGTTGATTAATTAGTTGTCAGTAATCAGTCAGTAAGGCAGTGCACATCGGTAGTGCAAGTGTTGTGCAAATGCAATGATTGACGTGGCAATGTATAATTTAATTTATCGTACCAGTACAGAAATTTCATTATGCTGCTATCATAACAATCATCAATTATCATACCAGTACACAAATTTCAGCATTTATTTACATTGGCAGGTCTAAATGCACACAATTTAGCTATAGCTTATGTAAGTATGAACTTGTGCCATTTCAAAATAAATAGAACCAGTACAAAAATTTTCATTTTCATTAACAGTTACAGGTGTAGGTGTAACTAATATACGAAATCATATTATAATCTGTATGAAACTCAAAATTCAAAAGCCCTTGACCTGCTACATCATCTGCTTCCATATATCGCCATCTTCACAGTTTGAAGACTTTTAAACTGCAAGATCTGGGTAATATATGGAGATCCCTTGCACATTGAGTGTCTTAAAACTTACCTACTGACTAGGGTCTTGGTTATCTATTGTTAAATACTACTTGCTTTTGTCGTAAGGTTAGATTGACCACACCTTTTTTTGTTGAACTGGGATGATGCTTAATAAAAATCTTGCTGAGTATCGCTTGTGAATGGGTGCCATAGTGCAGGAAAACACAAAAACAATGTAGAAATAGCAGAAGATGATGGGGGAAGGGAACTGACATTCCACAACATAACCTTGTTCTTATATAATAGAACTCTGTGGGAATTCATTCTCCAACAAGGGGTGAACACATGTATTGTTTTATTTTAATCAATAAAATCAAAAAAACTAAAATAAACTAACTATTTGTTAGTAGGGAGTGGAAGGATTGCTACTTAAAGGACCTCCAAGCATAGTGAGGAAGGCTTATTAGATTAATCTACACACAGGGGGTTCACCAAGTTAGGTTATTGTCAGCATGCTAAAGTCTCATTTGTACATTATCCAGATCTGGGGTCAGATATGTAGACCTATTTAATCTAACCCCTTGACTGTAACCTTTAACTTGAACCATAACTATACCCAAAAGCATCCAGGCATGGGTATAAACCCATATTCTTTCTGCACCCCCTCATTGCCCCCTTTCAATTTTTTTATTGTAGTGGTTTTTTAAAATATAGTTTATGGAAATTTAATTGATTATTTAATCAAAAATTAACTTGAGATGTACATATGACCCATTGTCAGTTTTCAATGGCCTTGATTTGGTGCAATCAGCTGACTATCAAATGGCTGAAACTATCCCACATAGGTGGTGTAAATGAAGTGATGATGAGAAAATAATAAGAATAGTCAGTTTGGATGTGAACAATTGATCTAATTCATGTTTCTATCATATGGTGGCCAGGGATGCACATTGGAGAACACCATTGGCCAAGCCTTCAGCTCACCTGGGTTTTTGATTGGCCTCTCTCCAGTTTGGCTGTGAGTATGTTATTTTGTTATTATAGCACAGTAACTCTTATTGGCTCTTCTGCAGACAATCAAAGACTTCAGCTGAGATAGGATCCTGTTTCATAGCTATTATTATGGATATTGGTATAGTGACTTATTTCTCTTTCTCTAATCTTCTCTTATATCTATTTCCTGTATATATGTCCAACATATGTTTGGGGCTATTCCAGAATATTCTAGACAAAGAAATATAGTAGAATGATTCTGAAATTGCTAGGGAAGTTAGAATATATTTAAGTGATAGCAGACATTTTAGATGTGAAAATGAGCAAAACCAAATAGAATTAGGGTTATTCCCCAATAAATATCTGTTCAAGACCCTATCTTTTAGTATCTTGTGTGAGTTCAGAATTTAATGGGAACAAAGATTGAGCAGCAGAGACAAAGCTCTTCAATGAGATTTGAACTTCAGGTAAATCATGACACAGACAAATAACTTCAATCAACTTTTGAGATGTCCTCAGTGGGAAGTTTGCATACTGTCATGATTTTCCAAGTCTAGTTACACATGGGTTGTATTACAGGCTTTTCATTGATCCAATAATCATACCTTGTCTAAATCTCACCATCATATACATTAATTTGTAGCTTGTTTCCATCAACAAGAATTGCTCAAAGACCTGAATCATGCATAAAATTGAACTTGACAGAATTATAACTATTTGGTGATAACCTATGATTAGTGACATTGGCAAAACTGACATGAAACCAATAGTTTTACTGGATGGAATCAACTTTGTCTTGATGTTGGAAGTGCAGTGTGCATCAGGCAGGTGTGATATGGACTAGGAGCCTAGCTTTGGAGCACCTTGCTCATTAGTGCAAAAGTTTAAGTGTAAATATGTGATCTACCTAATTCACCTCCCAACACCAGCAGGTCAATATTGATGCTGATGCTGTAATTAGGTCCTCCATTGCCCAATATGCAGGCAACATATTCTGCAGCCTATTGGTCATAATACCACTGAGTTATCCTCATCTCAGGCATCATCTTCATCTTACTCTGGCTCCTACAATAATGAATGTTGGAACAGTATTGAAACTGAGTAAATGGTATGATCTCCAGCTAATGATAAATAGTGTTGCCAAATAAAAAGTAACTAATTACCTACTAACTATCTTCTACCTGCCTCTCTGCTCAGTGATGTGGACAATGATGGAGTCCAAAGAGACAACCACAACAACCCCATGCTTCGGCTGCTGGGTGGTATGCCACACTATGCTTCAGTCAAGACTTGATAACAATGGTGTCTATTGTGTCTTCCATTATTAAGAGAACAATATTACAAATTACGCACAACAAATTGGACAGGTTGGCTGCAATGGCAAACCATCCTTTATACATCTATTTTACATCAACCTCCCTGACTTATCACAAGTAAAATCCCATTCATGACCTCTAAGGGATCACCTATATGCATGATTTCATTGAAGTTGATATTGCCATAGGCCATCACTGGCTCCTCTAGATACAGAAGTCCACAGCTGCTGCACAATTCCTAGTGCTCAACACTGTGATTACTGTGATGAACTTGACCCCGACATTATCGCAGACAGTCCCCTAAACAATGTGGATCCTGGCCCATCCTGAAATCCAAAACACTTCCAACTCCAAATTGACTACCTAGATCTTGTAAATATTATATTTGCCCACAGCAATCAGATCAGTGTCATAATTTCCCCCACAAATGATTCTCACAAACGCTCCTGAGATGCATTTCTTGTTGGGCTTCTTGTCCTTCTGTATTTTGGATTGCTTCAGTATGAATAAAATGAACACAACAAATATTGTACCTTGTTGGAACCATAGTAGGTTGGACCCAGGTATGTGGCAGACAATAACTCTAACTCCTCATGGATCCTCACATGTACAAGGTCTCCTTGCTGTGGAGCAAGGGTATAATGGATAAACAGATCACCAGGCTACTGGTTCATAGAAAGATACAAATAATGCCTAAGGCAAGTAATGTCAGCATAAAATCCACATATGGTTGATGTGACTTACTGAGGCTGAATGGTGGTTCCTGGTTTTTGTTGGCAGATAAAATTAGTTAGATATATTCATTTTCAAGTGATAAAATGAATGTATATTTTGAAACATATTTCCTACAATATGGACAAGGTAATTAGACATAAAGCTGCCTCTCTGGTTCCATTTCACTTACCCTCAATGCATTGATAATAACATATCAGAACTATATCTGTTATAGATATTGATATAGTTAAATATAAGATGTAGAAGAGAGATATGACAATGGAAGTTGGTAACTTCACATGTCAGACATGTTAATTGAACAAATTGATTAAAATAGATGTGTTGAAAACAAAATCATATTTGTTCTCAACCATCTGTCTACCGATTTCATTCATTTAAATCTAAATTGATTCTATACTATATATATAATATAATCTATAAATTGTTTTATATATGGTTTCATCAGACTCTTTACAGAATTGGTGAAACCTATTCCTGGGACATCTCTTCCTATGTACTATTAGTAGCCCACCCAGTGTCTCAATCCCAGGAAACACTCTATCCATCTTACATATTATTGGCTGCCCCAGCTGCATCCATGTCCAATATTTATATACAGGGGTCAATCGAAAGAATTTTGTTTTTCCAGAAGAAGCAGAGTTTGAACCTGAATCTGGAGAGTTCTTGCCAGGTTGGTTTTCATCATGGCGAGAGGTGATTTGATATTGCTTTCTATGACAGATTTGTTGACTGACATACAGCTTTACAGAGACTTCAGGATGAGTTGAAAACATCTTTGTTGCTCAAGAAGGAAGATGTGACGGCATGGTTGGCAGGAATCACTGAGACTGAACATGACGTGAACACCATATTTATTCTCACTGATTGCACCACAACTCTACCAATCTGCTTTCACAGCTATCCAACTTCTCAAGGACCGTGAACAAGCTCATGCAAATGTTGGCAGTTGGCCATGTGCATTCTCTGGAATCTGCATGATCGTCAACAGGAAATCACTAGAATGCCATGATCCAGGTGCACACCCTCACTCCTAACTCCACCTCCAGCCACATGCATCCCATCACTTCTGTCCTCACCACCAGCTCGTCTAACACCAACAACCATCATCTCCAGGACGGATATGTTCACCTTCCTACATCATATAAAGGAAGTTTGTATATTTACAACAAGGACCCATTCACCGCTATTTCGCACAAGGTGTTTGGTTGCTCTCGTCCACCTGTGATCTTAACATTGGGGATGAAAGTGGCGCTGAAAACAAACACTGGAGAAACATTTATGGGAGAATTGAAGAGTGTCCATGGGCTGAAATCTGGACGAGCTCGCTTTATCCTCCAACTGGACCAACCAGGTTCCTCCTATGTCATTTTACAAGTATACCTACGGTTCACCAGGTGCTATGAATGGTAAGATTTGTTGGTGGCTGCTGGAAGCTACAAAGAAGCATATTTTGAAGTGCATGATATTGGTGCATCTTTGCAATGCACTCCTGCCACTGCAATAGCAATTTGTGGTATACTTTTCAATCATGTAGTCAACCATTGGGAGGGTGGAGAAAGAATATGCTACACTCATTTCATGCAGAATAACATTCTTAACTGGCTTCAGCTAGAAAAGATCAGCTGGGTTAATGAATGTCATTACACCAAGTGGATGTCTGATAAATATCTGGAACAAAGAATGTAGACCATCTATCTATATACTATACTTGCCATTTGTAACTTGAAATATTTCCCATATATCGAAACCCGTAGCAGATGATTCATGGTCTATCATTTTATGTGATCTGTCAGTTGAGTAATGGAACTATGCTAGTTGAATAACATAGGGAATCATCGAGACTGGAAATAACATGACACGATAGGCAATGGCCAAAACAAGCAATGTGGACAAAATAAAATACATAGGAAAGAAGGGAAAAGACAGCAATGTTACTCTGTTTGTTCCATAGTTGCATCCATCATGACAAACAGGTTGTCATCATGAAAAAAAATTTCCACACAGTAGTGACTATTCACTACATAAATTGATCAGATAGATAAAATAACGTAAAGAATATGACACTAATGGAATAGATTTGCCATCTGTAGCAAGGACAATAATGAAAAGGAGGTCAAGACCAATGTTCAGATTCTCTGGGTTCTTGCTACCCTTGTATGAATTCACTGTATATCCAACTTAGATGATGGATTCCTTGGGAGGCTCCTCATGGAATGCCGGAAGGATATCTGAGATACCTTGATCGGTGGGAAGAATGAACAGGTTTGTTCCCCTAGTGTCAAACACAGGAACTAAAAAAAATAATGATTCTACAATGTGCCAGTAAAATAAAAATAAGGATTGCTTACCAACATTGTTGACATCAAGGCTGGTTGCAAAACCAGAATAGAGACCAGCTCTCTTGACCATGGAGAAGATAGTCTGCCATCTTATAAAGAGAACCCAAAAAATATATAATAAGTTTATAAACATAAATGAACAACAAACTATAATCTCCACTACAGGTTGTGAACGAAGTGGCATTCCCAAGGATTTGGCTGTGGTAGAATTTCTTGCCATAGATGACACAAATTGCTGATACCATCCTCTCATATTTGAGAGAGTGGAAGACCCCCATGATGATCTTGCAATATTCTGCCCCCACAAGCTTAGGAGATCCTAAGTGGGATTCCAAAACTACAATTATGGAAACGCAGGTAGCAGGTGGGTGTTCTCCAGTCTTCAGTGAATTGTAAGAATGGGCAACCCAGCCATATGGGGCTTGGCCAGGAGCTCTGCTGTGTTTGCTCTGGAGAGGTTGATATATTTTATATCCTGCTGGAAGAGTATGAATGCCTTGGCCAATCTGGAGACGGTGCATGTTGAGGATGTGAAGTAATAGAGATAAGAAATAAGATATCTGAGATCAGCCTTCAGATTAACTTCGGCATATTTTCTGATCATAAACATGCCCGGATTATGGTGATCCAGCTTCCAGGAAATATTTGGTTTCCCTCTGCAATGAAATCAGTAAAGTGATACATATTTGGTAATAACAAACATACCCTGGCAAATTGACCAGTTTTTATAGGAAGACTTTAGCATAGGGTTTACCAGGAAATCTTGGTACACTTGGCACTTCCCCAGCTTTGGAAGACTGTACAGAATAATTATGGATGAGAATTACTGGAGTCATAGATCAGCATAACAAAAACCCACACTGTGACAGGATCCAAGTCCTTTTCATACACAACCAGACTGTATAGTAAAATTTACTGAGAGTGTGTAAAATATATAAACAAAAGACATACCTATCACTTTTTTCACCTTCATCCTTAGCCCTACATAATATTGCAGTTAAAATAAAATTGCATAAGAATAGAACACAACTCTCATCTGACATTCCATCAATGCATGCTTCACCCTAGACATAGAGGGCCTAAACATTAACAACACCTCTATTGACACTCTTTAACCCAGACTTCGACGGACTAGATACACAAAACTAGACATTATGACAATAACATTTAATTAAGCAAGACATACCTGGTCTGGAAGATGTCATCGGATATTTGACTGGGTTTGATGATCCCCTTCATCCTGCAGTTACAAAAAGGAAATGTAAAACAGATGTCATTCAGAGATAAGGCAAAAGAGTTACTTACTGGTGATGGCTCCATCGATTGAGCATTTTCGGTTTAACACTAAACAGGAGTGAGAAGTAATTAATAGTCATCAAAATGAGAGATATAAATGCAAACATGAGTGGATCAATTATGGATTGACTGAATACCCCCTTTCCCTGGGAGGATGCTTCTACATGGAATGAATGACGATCAATGCATTGGAAATAAAACAGAAAGCATAGGAAACAGAGGATAAAGGTGCACCTTATTTTCTCATGGGTGATGCCCTTATGCCTGGGACTGGTCATGATAAGCTCATCATCCAACCTATTACATATATCATAAAATGTTAGAGGCAGTAATTAAAAAAAAACATCACAATGAATGCTCACAAGTTATCAATGTCACCCTTGTCCCCGGAGTGCTTATTAGATAAAAGGACAGTGAACAATCAAGATGGACTAATGACAGAAAGATGGACTAATGACAGAAAGATGTAAACATACAACATGTTTTTTACCAATGACACTGGGGCTTTTCCTTTCCCTGGCAAATCTGTCCTTGGTTTCTTAGGACTGTCAGTTGTAGGGGTGGTACAAATACAATGAAAATTATCAGTGACATTTCCATCTCAAATTACTGATCAGCTCACCTCGGGACAAAGATGCTTTCCATGTCAGGATCCACAACCTGCTTCACACCCCTTTTAGTGCCCCTACAAGAAAATATAAGCTGCAATAAAACAAAAGTGTAGATGTGATGTACTGAGTGGACTTTGAGGGCGAAGGTGTGGTAGGGACCACACTGTTAAATCAACGCATACAAGAAGTTATGCAACCAAATACCAATATGAGGTAAAAACACACATTGGGTAGGTTTCCCTTTTGGATGGGGTAGCAGGCACCCTGTGGGGATACAGAGACAAAGGGAGAAAGTGATTGAATAGACAATAAATAGTATCAACTAAGCCACACACACAGACTAGGGAAACATGCAATTGATAAGCAGGATCAGGAAGGTACATAAGACAAACAAACCTTTCCACGTCCGAACCATTGGTGATGAAGCTGGAACTCATGATAAATACCACAGTCTAGATGAATGCGGATATAAATGGACAGAACACACTCTTCATTGTCGTTGTTGGAACCGCCACCGGACTCTTCACTGTCAACATGAGCAATGAAGCCAGATGAACGAGTACTCATTTTACAAGAGGACATGGATGTATGAATTGGAGGTGAGAAACCAAAGCTGAAAGACAGACACTTTAAATATGGTGGGCTGGAGCAGGGTTGAACTTATATATCAGACGTCCTACTTAAAAAGCCCATCCAGGGATTAATAGGGGATTCCCCATAGCCTTGACATGAAATGAAGAACAAGGAACCAAAGGTATCACTAGACCAGAAAGAAACGTCTAATTAAACAAGTGACCCTATATCAATGAACGCACAATGTCATGGCAACCCACAATATTGACCTAGGTAAAATTAATAAAACAGATGACAAGTTATCCAATATCAACTGAAGAAGAAAAAAAACAGCAGACAAGGGACTAACATAATATAAAATAAACTGCATTGAATTATATTGCATAGTAACTTGATTAACTCAATAACAAGAGCAAAGTGAATAGCACAGAAAAGCACAAAGTCTAGAAAGAAAATAAATAAGACACAGCATGAAAAATAGTATGAATAATAAATAGGTTGCTCAAGTCAAAGAACAATCAGACTGAATAAAGGGGAACTTACATCTAGTTACAACTTGCTAAAAATAGAAGGCTTCTATTACAGACTTGAATTCCATGCACAGAATGTCATAGAATATTGTAATGCAATGTAACCACAATGACATTTCTAACTACGGGTAAACTTTAAAATTACTCAGGTGTTCAGCTCCAATGCTCAATGTGCAGCATCAGCATAATCTTTGGCTCTGCCTTGTAAAAGGCTGGAATATTGAGTGAGTTTAAGGAAAGTAAATGAGGATATCATATTAACACCTAGACCAAGTGCACAAATTGCCAAATGATAACATACTGATTTAATGAAAACATTGTAATGGATAAGAAACACATAGACATTTACTGAATGAGCAGAACACTATGACAACCCACAAGCGAGCACAGCCTACAATGGAACTAATGGTAAAAGTACAACCACTGACAGAGAATTTCAGGAACAAATTACATCTGCAAAAGTCAGGAACCTATAAATACAAAGTAGTGAATAAAGTAGAATTTTCTGCATCAAATCTTTGTGACATGAATGAATTCTATGACCACGAAGAGGCCAGTGAGTGCATGTTATAATATTTTACATGAAACTATTGGTGACATTCCAATCAGGAGACCTGGTTGAGCATACAGCAAAATATGGGTTGGATAAAGACCCAAGAGAGCTGCAGTTGCAGCAGTTTCAAGAGGTATGATCATTGATGCATCATCTACAACATACTTCTCATCAATTTTTATAGGAAGGGGGTATAATAGAGCAATGTTATGCAACCTCAATCAGTCACCCCAAAGCTCATAAGCTGACTAAATTGGCCAGGAATGGTGATGGTAATGAAGAAATTGTGTTAAGATTGCAAGGTATACTATGTCACAAGGAGATTCCTCCATTCAGGAAGTGAGACAGAATGTGAGTGGCTATATCAATCAAAT
>Ga0210383_10006089_pt1 | contig 10539 bp, 9 predicted proteins | sample IncBWC14OmetaG_FD_160072 | JGI IMG/M metagenome (GOLD analysis project Ga0210383, IMG submission 160072) | Forest soil microbial communities from Barre Woods Harvard Forest LTER site, Petersham, Massachusetts, United States - Inc-BW-C-14-O ...
TTCTCTTCTCCGGTGTAGTGCTTTCGCCCTTTTCTCATACGTCCTCTCCGTTATCTTAACGGAAGAACGCCTTCTCCAGTTCCAGCTGAGGCAAGACAAACGCCGTACACTTACAAGAAGGTCGCCCAAATTTCAGGCGGCTTCAAGTCGTTCGTTTTCGTCAGGCGATGCGGAGAAAAGGTTACAGAATAGGCAAAATAGATCGTGCGGAGAACGACGCGAGCATTTTTTTCTTTAGCTGCTGCGATTTTCGGCCCTTTCATTTTCACCAAATTAACGGAGAGCGCCCGAAATTTCGTAACTCGCTGATTTCTTGATGGTTCCTATACGGCAACCGAAGGTTGCTCTGCAGCACCCATTCTAGGGTGACGTGTCCGTCCAACTCCCGGTGCCGAAGGCACCGCTCTTCTCGTGGTCGGCCAAAAACCGACTAGGCGGCGCTCGGCGAGGAGTAGGACCCCTAATCTAAACAACGCAACAGAATCGGCACAGTGTTGCAACTCTCTAAGTCGGTTTTCAACGGCGCTCAGTCATAAACACCACGTCGAGAATTCCCGTCTGCCGGATCGCATCAACGACTGCCTCCACATCGGAGTACCGTGCGCGAGCATCGGCCTTGACGTATACCTTGCGCTCCGCTCCGTCCCGCACCGCTTCCTCAATTTCGTGTGGCAGGTCATCGAGCGTCGTCCTGTAATTCCGGAAGTACACCCTCCCATCGCGTGCAATCATCACGATAATGGCGTCTTCTTTCCGCGCGTCGGGTAAAGGAACCGCGTGGCTCGCGATGGCCAGGTCCACAGGGAAGGAGTGGTGCGGCGGGCCCGGCGATACCATGAACACGATGAGAAGGACGATGCATACCGCCAGAAGGCCCGACAGCTCTATTTGAGTGAAGAGCGTGGCGTTCCGTCTCGCTCGCCGCCTTTTTTTCACACGTTCTTCGAGCTGCAAAGAGGCTCCCGCACTTGTGTCAGGCTACTTACAATTAGACACCGACAGGGGCCAGAGTGCGCAGATTGCGCTCAATTGGTGCTTGAAAGCTACCGCCTACCACCCAACCGTTTAGAACAAGCCCGCCAATGCGGCCTGAACCACCCGGCCCGTCTGTTCGTCCGTTAGAACCGCTCGACCTCCTCCTCCACAACGGCCAAATCCTCAAGAGCGAGCCGCGCAGCTTGAGGACCAAGTTGCCGGCGGAACAATGAGCACCGCGCCGAAAACCCGCCAGAAAGCCACGACCTGAACCATGAGAGGCCTGGAGAAAATGCAGCCACGGTCTTCCCAACAAGATTTTTTTGAGCCTCGAGGAGGAACTGGGCTTCCACCTTGAAAATCAGGTCGATGATTCGTAAGCGTCATCTTAGGCCCTCCGGACCACGTACGGTGATTCCAAAGATGGTTACTAAACCAGATCGGTACGGTTGCCGCGAGAGACGCAATCCGTGCCCGGCTCGATCGCGAGGATGATCCCCATCTACGCGACTTCATCCAGAAAACACCCATGTAGGGGATACCTGGCATCGAGGTCCACAACCTGATCACCGGCAGGCAAGAAAGTGAAGTGTTTGTTCGACTTCAGCGGGGTCGAGAAACGCTCAACCATGCCAAAAAAAATGCGGTCAAAACGTGAAACATTTTTCTTTGAAATGTTTTGGACGCTTCTTGCCCATTAGTAAGAATAGAGGGCAACTCTCGCTGGATTCCTCCCTATCTACGGTGCCAGGCGATGACAGCAGCCCTGTCCCTGATTCGGAATTGCTGCCAACCTTTGGCTCACCGCTAACGCCGGCCCGTCCCAGGTTCATGATGAGCAGGGCATCTAAGGCGTCTTGGATCGTCATGCCTAATTCAGTGATGATCCTAGTTTTCCTCACCGTGGCTCCCTCGTGGCTTCGCAAACTTCCCGAAAAAAACAAACTTTCTGCGTGAGGTTTTCCGTTTCCGAGGCCTCTTAATGGGTATGGGGTTCGATTCGTTCAAAGAGCCTCGATCGCTGTTTGCAGTGCGGGAAGTTGAACGGGGCATGCGGAGGTCGGACTGCATGAAACTGCTGGAGGGAGCCTCCGAGTGGGCAGGCCCCCCGAAAAAAATGGCAAATCACAAAGATTCTCGTTGAGGTTTTCCTTACTTGAGGGCCTCTGAGTATATGGGGGGGATTTCACGTTGATGTCTCCCGGATCAAGAACGATGGAACCGGGGGGCGCTTCGGTGCCGGTCGCAATTTGTCTTTTACATATTTTGTTTCTGAGGCCTCTGTAGAGGTAGAGGGGCGAAGATCCGAATGAGATTCAAAGGCTTTCTCGGACGCGGAAAGGTGAACGGTGCATGAAAGACACGGTTCACGCTGCGGTTCACCGTTCCGTTCACCTCTTCGGCAAAGGGAAGTCTTACGGAGCATTGAGGTTGCGTATCACGCGTCCGTTAATTTTGGACACGGGTAAAACACCGGAGTGGGCTGGAGCGACCCCACTTCGTTGCCACGGAAACCGTGGCGGTCGCTCCAGCCCACCAAAGGGAAGCAGGCAGCAAAAGGAGGCGCCTTGTGCCGCGGCGAGCAGCGAGAATCCGGGGGGAGCCAGTGAAGAGGGTAAGAATTGCTCACTGCGCTTTTGGGCTTCTCTAATTTCTTCACCCAATGAAGCAGGTAGCTGTCAGAAAAGGAGAGGGATGAGCGACATGACGAATCGAAAAGTCACGGAAAAAAAAAGACTAAATCGGGCGGTAGCGACCCCACTTTTTGGCGGTCCATCCGCCCAAAAGTTTCGTGGGGTCGCTACCGCCCGTCACGCAGGAAGCGTGACCGTGTAATGGCCGCGTGCAGGAGTCGGAGAATGCAAGTTGTAATGCGGGATGTAATGGACTACGAATAACGAAAGGAGTTCGGACACATGGCACTACTGAAAGCACCGTCAAAGCAACCGAAGACTTCGACCCTCCAGGTCCGCCTGGAGGAAGAAGTCAGACGAAATCTGGACAAGTATGCCGAATTCATCGACGCAAATCCGTCCTACGTCGTCAGCGAGGCCCTCAAGAATCATCGGGAAAAAGGCCGGTGAAACTGCCGATCGCGATGAGCACAATCTGGATCAGTATGTGATCCCGCGGTGGGGTCGGTGCCTCGCAAGCAGTATAAGACCGACCGATGTTGAAGCGTGGTTTGAAGTCCTCGCATCGACACCACAAGGGAAGCGGGAAAAGCCGCTCAAGTGGCCCACAATCGACAAAATCAATTCAGTCATGAGTCAGGTTTTTGCCCACGCTCAACGACACAGGTTGATTTCTTCTCAGATGGGCTGCAACCCATTCCGTTCACCGAAGTTTGGCGGAGTACGGTGTAAAGCTGAGTCGGACTACGAGGCCAAGGTAGTTACACCTGAACAGATGATCGCAATTCTTGGACACCTCGACAGACCGGAGACCAAGTTGGAGTGGACCTTAGCACTTGTTCACGCAGCAACGGCGCTCCGGCCGGAAGAGTGTTTCGCCTTGAAGTGGTGGGATATCGATCCAGCCAGCAATCAAATACTCGTACAGCGAGCCTGGAGCAAAGGCCGGGAGACGGACGGAAAGACCAAAGGGTCAGTGAAGCCCGTCGCCATGCACCCAGCGCTGGCTGAGTTTTTGAATGAGTGGCGGAAAGAGTCTTGTTACAACAGGGACGACGACTGGATGTTCGCATCGAGTCGCGAGAAGGGGAGGGTCCCACGAGCGGCGTCTACTTGTGGGAAGCACTACCTCCGTCCTGCGGCCGTCGCAGCAGGCGTGATCGCTCAGGATGACCATTCGCGATTCGGCTGGCACAATTTGCGGCATAGTCTAGCGACATTTTTTGGGTCAAACGAGGTTCATCCCTCCGTCATCCAAACAATGCTCCGCCATGCGAAGCCGCAGACAACGGCTCGATATATTCATGCGGTGAACGTGAAGCAGATTGAGGCTCAGGGAAAGTATCTGGATGCCATAAAGATTGTGGCGAAACAACCAGATCGGGTGGCTTGAGTGGGTCTCGGGTTGGAGTTCGGGTTGAAAACCAACCGCGGGAGCCATTCATGTTTCGTAAGTAACTGAAAAATATGGCGGGGACGACGAGACTCGAACTCGCGACCTCTGCCGTGACAGTGAGCGGTTCATAAGTACTTGCAAGGACTTACAAGAGCACGGACGGCATCCTAAGTCGGCCGTTTCATATGTTCGGTCACGTATTTTCTAGGCTGCCTTGACCGCAGGGTGGCTCAGTCTCCGCAGCAGTCGAGTGAGATCCTGTCGCGTGAACCTCCACTCGAAAGGCCGGGCGATGGTTTCATAATGCCGCTCAAAAGCCAGTAGACGGTCTGCCAACTCCTGGCGAGAAGAAAAATCGTTGGGCGTCAGGACCTTTCGTTGGATGATCGAGAAATAGATTTCGATTTGATTGAGCCAACTAGCATGGACGGGCCCGTGAACGAGCACCAGGTTGGGATACTTGCCCTGGAGCCTTTGGATTGCCCGGGGACCTCGATGCGAAGAACCGTTGTCGACGATCCAGAAAACCCTTCGCGCCCGGCGATAGGGATGCTGTTGCATGACTTGATCGACCAGGCGATCAAAGGGGGCGATTCCGGTTTTGGCTTCGCAGCGACCGAAGAATTTGGCTTGGTGGACGTCCAGGGCGGCCAGATAGGCCCAAGCTCCCAGCCGCTCGTATTCATGCTCGACTTTCATCGGCTGATCGGGTTGTGCCGGTAAAGAGGCCGCCTTTCGGCAGCGCGCCTGAATACTGGTTTTCTCGTCGGCCGAGAGAACGAACTCGTCCGTAGCGAGTTTACGGCCCTTCCAGAGGCGTTGGTACAAATCCAGGATGCGTCCGGCCTTGGTTTCAAAATCCGGGTCTCGCGGAAAGATCCAGCAGCGATGCTGCCAAGGACGGATGGCGTCCTCGTTGAGCCATCGCCAGATGGTGGTGTCACTGAGGGAGGCCGTCAACCCACAGGCGCGGACATGGGAGCCGAGTTCGGCCACACTCCAGCGAGAAAGCGGCTCGCCCACGTGAGCGGGGAATTCACAGGCGATGGCTTTAACGCGCACGACCAGCTCTGGGGGGAAAAACCCGGGGTCGGCCGGGGCGGGGAAAGTCTTCCAGGCCACCCAGTCGTTTTTCGAAGAACCGTTTTCGCCAGCGGCTGACGATCTCGCGGCGCGTACTGAGGCTGTTGGCGATCTCGTCATTCGAAAGGCCCTGCTCAGCGAGGAGCATCATCTTGGCTCGCGCCACAATAAAATATGGTAACGTATATTTATTGGCGCGTCGTTCCAGCTCCTCTCGCTCTTGTTTAGTAAGGACGATCTTGTACGGGCTTTTTCGTGGCAAATTAGTGCCCTCCCAAAACGAGCATAGCAGGGAGAGGACAAAGACCGCAAATAATACGTTATCGTATTTATTAAAAAGAGCACTAACCTTGCTACTCGGAACCAGCTACACGGTCTAAAGGCTGCTTGTGTAGGGCTGCGCTTCGTTCGGTTTGATTTTCCTGGGCCAGTTGTGACATTTCGGTTTCTGAGCATTGGATACGACGGAACGTGCTGCTGGCCTTCCATCTTGCCTCGCAGCTTGCCTACTCTGGCGCATGGGTATAGGCTTTCGTGTTGGTGGCACGTTTGCGCCTCCAGGGCTGGAGGGGTTCCGCCCTGCCTTCTTTTTCTCAGCGCGAACGGGGCTTGCTAAGCCGCCAACCGACGGCGAACGAGATCAATTATTTCGACTGGGAGCGACCACAATTCTCTTTGTGACTCGCTGCCCCGCGATAATTCCGAGAGGGAGGATTCCATGGCAACAGCAACGGCGGTAATCGAACCAAGCGTGAAAATTAGCGCGAACAAGCTATTGATAAACGGGCAGTGGGTCAACAGCGCTTCGGGCAAGACGTTTCCGACGGTCAACCCATCAACGGGCGAAGTCATTACACAGGTGGCAGAGGCCGATGCGGCGGACGTCGACAAAGCGGTGGCGGCGGCGCGCGCGGCGTTTGAAACTGGTGCTTGGCGGAGAAAGATGACCCCCTCGCAGCGCGGGGCGATGATGAACCGGCTCGCGGACTTGATCGAGAAACATGCGGACGAATTGGCGCAGCTTGAGGCGCTCGATAACGGCAAGCCGTACCAGGTGGCCAAAGCTGCGGACCTGCCGCTGACGGTGGCGTGTTACCGGTATTACGCGGGATGGGCTGACAAGATTCAGGGGAAGACGATTCCTGTGAATGGAAATTATTTTTGTTATACGAAGCATGAGCCGGTGGGCGTTGTGGGGCAAATTATCCCGTGGAACTTTCCTTTGTTGATGCAAGCTTGGAAGCTCGGGCCGGCGTTGGCTACCGGCTGCACGGTGGTGATGAAGCCCGCGGAGCAGACGCCCCTTTCGGCGTTGCGCGTGGGCGAATTGATAATGGAAGCGGGATTCCCCGAGGGCGTCGTAAACCTTTTGCCGGGGTATGGGCCGACGGCGGGTGCGTCGATTGCCCGGCATATGGACGTAGACAAAGTGGCGTTCACTGGATCAACGGAAGTGGGCCATCTAATCATGCGGGCCGCTGCGGATACAAACTTGAAACGCGTAACGCTGGAGTTGGGCGGGAAGAGCCCGAACATCGTATTTGCGGACGCGGATATGGACGAGGCGATTGAGGGTGCGCATTTTGCGCTCTTCTTCAATCAGGGGCAGTGCTGCTGCGCGGGGTCGCGGTTGTTCGTGGAAGAGAAGTGCTACGACGAGTTTGTGGAACGAAGCGTGGCGCGCGCCAAGAAGCGGACCGTGGGCAATCCGTTCGATGCGAAGACGGAGCAAGGGCCGCAGGTGGACCAGGACCAGTTCGATAAGGTCATGGGCTACATTGACAAAGGCAAGAAAGAAAACGCCAAGATGCTGACGGGCGGCGGACGCGTCGGCGACAAAGGTTACTTCATTGAGCCGACGGTGTTTGCGGACGTGACCGACAACATGACTATCGCGAAGGAAGAGATTTTCGGGCCGGTTATGTCGATTCTGAAGTTCAAGACGGTCGAGGAAGTGGCAGCACGGGCAAATAAGAGCGCGTATGGATTGGCGGCGGCCGTGTGGACCAAGGACATCGGCAAGGCGCATGCCATCGCGGACAACGTGCGCGCGGGCACGGTTTGGGTGAATTGTTACGATGTGTTCGACGCGGGAGCGCCGTTCGGAGGATTCAAGCAGTCGGGGATTGGGCGCGAGCTCGGCGAATACTCGTTGTCGAACTACACGGAGATCAAGACTGTTACTGTGAAGCTTTAGCAAGGCAGAGTATTTTTGATGTTGGGGCACGGCTTGGCGCGAGCCGGGCAACAGACGGGCTGGGCATGCCGTGCCCCTACTTTTTGCGTGCTGCTGGCGTAGAATCGCGGGATGGCGGTCACGCTTCGGTCTTATGAACCGCACGACTTCGCAGCTTTGCACCGGCTGGATCAGACCTGCTTTCCTGCCGGGATTTCCTATTCGAAGACCACACTGCACTATTTTTTGACCATTGCCAGCGCGGATTGCGTTGTCGCGGCGGACGGTGCGCGGATCGCGGGGTTTATTTTGACGGAGGAAAATCCTCCGCTCGCGCATATCATCACCCTGGATGTCGCGGAAGTGCATCGCCGGCATGGAGTCGGTTCGGCGCTGCTTCAAGAAAGCGAGAAAAATCTGGCGCTGCGCGGCGTACGTTCCGTCCTGCTTGAAACGGCAAGCGACAATGCGGCGGCGGTTGCGTTCTGGAAGAAGCACGGCTATCGTATCGAAGCAGTGCTGAAGCGCTACTATCTGGCTCGGCTGGACGCCTACGAAATGCGCAAAATTTTGCCCGACGGCACTGGCAAAACGGCGCCGGCGCAAAAGGAAACCTAAACACATGCCCCTGTACCAGGCGATTGTCCTCGCCCTCGTGCAAGCTTTCACTGAATTTTTGCCGGTCAGCAGCACGGCCCACCTCACCCTGTTTCCGTGGCTGCTGGGCTGGCAGGACCCTGGCCAGGCGTTCGACGTGGCTCTGCATGCCGGAACGTTGGTTGCCGTGCTTCTCTATTTTTTCAAGGACTGGTTGACGCTGGCGCTTTGCGGTGTGGGATTGCAGTATCCGGCGAATGCGCCGTCGGAAGAAGTGGCACAACAGAAGAAATTGTTCTGGTACATGGCAATCGGAACCATCCCCGGGGGACTTCTCGGAGCGCTGTTCGAACGCAAGATTGAGGATCACTTCCGCACACCGTACGTGATTGCGATTTCGATGATCGCCATCGCGCTGCTGATGTGGTGGGCGGATTCCAAATCGCAGCTGACCAGACCTCTTGAGCAATCAAATGTTGGGGATGCCGTGACAATTGGTACGGCGCAAGCGCTGGCGCTCTGCCCTGGCGTATCGCGCTCGGGGATTACGATTACGGCGGGCCTCTTTCGCGGGTTTACTCGTGAGGCGGCCACGAGGTTTTCGTTTCTGCTTTCCGCCCCGCTAATTGCGGGTGCCGTGGTTTCGCACCTTCCCAAGCTGATCAAACTGCACAAAGCCGGCGGGCTGGACTTGCCGCTTTCGACGCTACTCATCAGCATCCTGGTTTCAGGCATAGCCGGCTATTTTGTGATTGCGTTTTTCCTGCGGTATTTGCAAACACACACACTCAAAGTTTTTGTTTTTTACAGGCTGCTGTTTGGTATCATCGTCCTGGTTTTAGCGTTTCTCCAGGCGGGCGCGCGATAGCGCCAACGTGCCCGTCGCACCAATCAGCCTTCCCCAAAAAGCTGAGGAGAATTCCGTGCGTCTGCTGACTCCGACCGAAAACAAGCGGCTCAATGAGCTGATTGGGTTTCTGTGTATCACGCTGGCCGTATTGATGGCGCTGGCGCTCATCTCCTATTCGCCCCATGATGCTGCTTTTAACGTCGCTGCCCCCTCACCAGATGGCAGCCCCGCCCGAAATTGGATTGGACCGGTCGGAGCGTATAGCTCGGACGCGCTGTTTCAAGTCTTTGGTTTTGCGGCGTTCATGCTCCCGGTAGCGATGGGAGTGCTGGGCTGGAGGTGGTTCCGCAGCCGGGCCATCGATTCGCAGGTGGCTACGCTGGTTGGCTACGCACTGCTCTTGCTATCGCTGCCTTCCCTTCTCTCGCTGTGGCATTTCCCTCAGCTGCGCGGCGCGATACCCGCGGGCGGAATGCTGGGTTCGCTCCTTTCAAACAGCCTCCTCACAGGATTTAATTTTTGGGGCGCGACAGTAGTGACCGTGGCGCTGTTTTTCACTTCACTCTTCATGACCACGCGTTTTTCCTTTGCAGGCACACACGCTTGGGCCAAGAGCTCGAAGGGGCCAATCGGGGCCGTCGAGAGACTAGGCATTTTGCAAAAGGCAGCGGTGCGCTGGAATTCCTGGAGAGAAGAACGAGAGCAGGAACGCATGCGGCGGCGCGTCGAGGAAACGCGCATCTCTGGCCGCAAGCCAGTCACTCCGCAATCGTTCGGCAATTCCGCCCTATTGAACGAGCCCGCAAAGTCGATTCAACTGGCGGATGAGAGCGACGTCTTTGAGGCGGAGAAAGAGGAAGAGTCGGAAAAAGAAGCGACGCCTCGGCGTAAAGAGCCGATTCTCTTCGCAGGTCCGGAAAAAACCGTCGCGAAGAAGACTAACGAACCAAAGATCGCGAAGGGCAATCCCCATTACAAGCTACCTTCACCCTCGCTACTGCGAGAAGGAGAACGCAGCCAAAAACTCGACGAGGAAGAACTAAAGGAACGCGCGCGGGCGATTGAAGCAAAGTGCCTCGAGTTCGACATTCAAGGGCGCGTGACGCTAATCAACCCAGGCCCGGTCGTCACCACGTTTGAATTCAAGCCCGAGGCGGGGATCAAGTACAGCCGGATTATCGGGCTGACGGAAGATTTGTGCCTAGCGCTGCAAGCGGAATCGATTTTGATCGAACGCATCCCCGGTAAATCGACGATTGGAATTGAAGTCCCAAACATCACCCGGCAAACCATTGCGCTGCGAGAGATTATTGAGGCGCCAGAGTTCTCCAATTCGCCTAGCAAGCTGACTCTGGCGATGGGGCGTGACCTGCACGGACGAATTCGCATTACCGACCTGGCGGCGATGCCGCACTTGCTGATTGCAGGTTCGACGGGTACCGGTAAGAGCGTTTTCATTAACTCGCTGATGATGTCCATCCTTTATAAGGCGAGCCCCGATGATGTGAAACTGGTGCTGGTCGATCCAAAGCGCCTTGAGCTGAACCTTTACGAGAACATTCCACATTTGATTGCGCCGGTAGTCACCGATCCGAAAATCGCCTCAAATGTGCTGCGCAACGCGACGCGCGAGATGGAGAAACGGCTCAAGCTCCTGGCCCAGCGCGGCGTGCGGAACATCGAACAGTACAATCGCACGTTCCAGAAGGCGCAATCGCTCTCGCTCTTCGAAAACGTCGAAGAAAGCGAGCACAAGCCGCTTCCCTACTTAGTGATCGTGATCGACGAGCTGGCCGATTTGATGATGGTGGACACCAACAACGTGGAA
>Ga0210383_10006093_pt1 | contig 10537 bp, 8 predicted proteins | sample IncBWC14OmetaG_FD_160072 | JGI IMG/M metagenome (GOLD analysis project Ga0210383, IMG submission 160072) | Forest soil microbial communities from Barre Woods Harvard Forest LTER site, Petersham, Massachusetts, United States - Inc-BW-C-14-O ...
CTATATGCTTGCCTTGGTTGAGTATCGGCAGACACAGAACTGAGCGTGGCTGGGATTGGCAGATATAGGAATCCGTGGTGTGCGGGTTCTGCACCATCGCATCGTCAAGAATTACATTCTCTAGAGTGCGCTGAACGTATTGAAGCACGGACTGCGGCAAGTCAGCGTTGGCTGCCGGCTGGTTATCGAGACTCACGACCATCTCGCTGCCGTCGGTTGTGGCTTCCGCTGCGATATTTAGCGCACCCACTTGTAAAAGAAGCAAGGCACCCCGGTCCGCGCCGGCCTGCTGAAGGGCAGTGCGCATCAACGCATCGATCAGATTTTCCAGAACAATCTCGCTCGAGATAACCTGCGAAACCTTGATCACAGTCGCTAGATCGAGATGCTCGACGGGTGCGCCGATCGTTTTCGCCGGACCGGGAACGGGCTCATCTTCCCGGAGATACGGATGCAACTGCTCGAGTTGTCGTACCTTACCATCCGCGCCCCAGCGTAGATAACAGCGTTTAGCGTCCTGCAAATAAGCGCGGGCAATTTTTTCGAACCCACGAGCTGTGTAGAACCTTGCGGCAACTTCGTTGGCAACAGCTTCATTTTGTACAAACCCATTCGCGTGCGCTGAGCGGATGGCCTTTTCATAGAGCTGCTCCGCATCGATCTCTCGGCCTTGAATTCGGGCGATCTCCGCCCCCACCAATGCAGCGCGATTTTCGAAATTCTCAGGGCAATTCTGTGCCCAGATATCGAGTTGTCGTTGATGAAGCACCAGAGTCTCCAAGTCCTGCTGGCGCTGATTGGGTGACACGGAGTCAGAGGATGCCGCGCGAGACAGTGCCGTGTAAAAGTGGTAGTCGACCTCATCAAAAAAGCCGAATAAGGTCCAGAGCAGCTGTTGCGCCTTCGCGGAAGCTTCCATGGCCACTGGATAATCGCCTGCCATATAGCGCGCCTGCAACTTCCGGATCCAGTACCAGCACTCAGCGAGGGCCAAGGCCGGGTTGCCGGTGAAATGATGTTCGAACCGAAGCTCCTCGATTTCTCCGCCATTAAAGCAACCAAATCTCGGCGTCAAGCCGCGTAGCGTCTGAATCAGCGCGAGCTGTGCGGTGATAACGTCAATCATGATGCCGAACTGCGCCTTTTGTGCGAACGCCAGTCCATGTTCGGCTTCGCGTTGCACCGCGGTTAACGGGTCGCCCGCCAGGAAAAGGCACGCGATCAGGTGGGGCCAGCAATACGTCGCACAAGTGAGATCGTCGTTCTTGCTTGCGGCGTCGAAAGCACGGCGCAACAGCTCGGGGCAGGACCGCACGTGGCTTGTCCAGCCGACGACACAAGTGGAGAAGTTCAGATAGATTCTCGCCTGGAAGCGCTTAAGTCCGCCTCGCTCGACCAGGTCATAGCCGAGCTGGCCGAATCGATATCCTGCTTGGTAGTCGCCGAAAAGCGGTCCGGCAATTACGCCGAGCGTGACGTAGGCTAAGAGCGAAGCATCGCAGTGGCCGTGCTCGAGGCTGATATTGATCGCTCGGCAGATGATTAGTGAAAGCAACTTTCTATCTGTATACAAAGCAGGCGGCATGGCCTTGGTCAGCACATCGACGGTCGCGAGCGATTCGGGGTCGCTCATGACCGGCAAATCGATGACACTGTCAATCGTGTGGCCGCCAAGATGAGACCAGATACGCTCGTATTCGCGCCGCGCTTCCTCATCTCTCGGATGCGCTGGCCAATCAATGCCCACATGCCGAAGGTATTCGAGGGCAACGGCGATGGCAGGTATGGCCTGACCGAGCGTCATCCAGACATCTATATGCAGGGAGGCGACGATCGCTTTTTCGACCGTGTTTGTCGCGTGGTGTGAAAGCTCGGTCAGACGCTCTTGCGCTTCCGTCAGCGCCCCGGTCAGGAACTCGCACTCGGCCCGGTTCAGCGTTAGCTCGAACATCAGTGTGTGCCGACACCCCCACGAGCCTACGGGTAACAGGGCCAGTCCAGCGTTCAGATAATTGAGCGCAGAGGCGTAAGCGGTAGAGGCCTTGGCACACTTGCCCGCGATGAGATTCAGCTCAGCGACCTGCTCTCGTTCGTCAGTTGACGTGATGAGGGCCGTGGCGCGATTGAGCTGATTGACAATCTCGAAGATCGCCTCCTCTCGCTTCTCCGGCGGCGTGTGCGCCGCGAGCAACCTGCCGATGCGCAGATGTGAAGCGGCCCGGGATTCTTCCGGGATCAGGGAATAGGCCGCTTCCTGAATGCGGTCGTGGACGAACCGATACGAGCCCCCCGCGCGTTCAACCAATTCCAAGCGCACCGCCTCCCACAGATCGGCGTGGACCTGTTCCTCGGATGTTCCGGAGAGCTGAGCTAGCATCGCGATGTCAGAGGTATGGCCGAGGCACGCCAGATGTTGCAAGGCAGACTGTGTTTCCCGCCGCAGACGACGCAGCTTTGCCACCATGAGGTCAACCACATTATCGGTGTAACCCTTGGCGCGAATGCGATTCAGGTCCCAAGACCATCGACCTTCGCCGTGATCGAACGCCAGCAATCCCTCCTCAGCCAGTGAGACGATGAAACGGTTGGCGAAAAATGGATTGCCACCGGTCTTGTCTTCAACAAGTTGTGCCAGCGATTTTGGACGACTCGGGTCGCAGTGAAGCGTATCCACAATCAACTGCTCGAGATCTTTGCGAGCCAGTGGGGCGAGCACGATATCGTGCACGATCGCTCCTCTTTGACGAATTGCCTCCAGCTTACGCATCAGCGGATGCGTGCCGTCGACTTCGTTATCCCGATAGGCGCCGATGAACATCAAATGCGACACGTCGGGCTCACCCAACACATCCTCGATCAAATCCAACGTCGCAGGATCGAGCCACTGCAAGTCATCGAAAAACAGTGCAAGGGGATGTTCTGGTCGCGCAAAAACGTTGATAAACCGACGGAACACCAAGTGGAATCGACGTCGCGCGTCCTGTGGCGGAAGTTCTGGAACCGCCTGCTGGTCCCCTATAATGAGCCTCAATTCGGGAACCAGATCCACAATCAGTTGTCCGTTCGGGTCTAACGCCTGACGGAGAGCGTCGCTCCATTTGCTCAGTTCTGTCTCACTCTTGGTCAAAAGTGGACGCAGAAGGCTCTGAAAGGCCTGCACCAATGTGGCATACGGTATGTCGCGCTTGTACTGATCAAATTTGCCTGATGCGAAAAGCCCGCGCCGCGGAACGAGCACCTTGTGCAACTCATTTACTACGGAGGACTTTCCGATTCCGGGATAGCCGGAAACTAGGACCAGTTCCGGCACGCCGCTTTTAACGACGCGGTCGAAGGAGGCGAGCAACGTCCCAATTTCGCGCTCACGTCCGTACAGTTTCTCCGAAATCAGAAGGTGATCTGGCCTGTCATGTTCGCCAAGCGAGAAATCGCCGATTTCGCATCGCGTCTCCCATGCGGCAAGACAACGCCGGAGGTCGCTCTCGAGGCCTGCCGCGGTCTGATAACGCTCTTCAGGAATCTTGGCAAGCAGCTTCATAATGATTGCCGAGACCCGGACCGGCACGTTCTGCGACCGCTCGTGGGGCGGTACGGCTTGTCGTGCGATATGGCAATGCACCCACTCCATTGGGTCCGACGCGGTGAAGGGCAGACTGCCCGTAGTCATTTCGTAAAGCGTTACTCCAAGAGCGTAGAGATCGCTACGTGCGTCGATCGAACGATTCATCCGCCCGGTTTGCTCCGGGGCCATGTAGGCGAGTGTTCCTGCGATGAACTCGGGCGGAGTCGGCAGTTGACGTTCGCGAGGAAGACGCGAGGCGATATCGAAACCCGTGAGTTGCAGATCACCTATTCTACTTACGAGGATATTGTCAGGCTTGATGTCCTTATGGACCAGGCCGCTCTTGTGGACCTCTTTCACTGCCACGGTGATGGCTACAGCTATAGGCAGAAAGCGCCCAATTTCCATGGGGGCGCCGATCATGCAATTCAGCGAATGAAGGTCGGCTCTCTGGTCGTTGGGTGGCGATGACGGCTCCCTATCTCGGTGAGCCGTCGCCTGAATGTTGTCGCCAATACCGCGATGCTCTGTCTCGCTGCGTCGGGCAGTCTCTTCTGGGTGCTCAGGCGAGTTTGGTTGTGCATTCATCGCACACTACCCATTCACTATCGGAATTTGCAGGAGCAACTTACGGTATTCAGCAAAACGCTCCCAGAAAGAATGAATCATACCGCTGTTTTGCTTCGCACGGACTGCACAAAAATCGTAAGCGACAAGTGTCAGTTTTTTTGACACCTAGCCACCCCACAAAACCCGCCGATAACTGCCGAGGAAACACGCGCGTCCATCCCGCGCGTCGTTAATAACCCCGGCGGTGCGCCGCCGCTGGTAAGGCCAGCCTCGTTTGCAAACGCCTTTAGCTTGTTTCGGAGTAACTGTTACTCACAAAGGATCGTCAAGTACTGTCGGACTGCTCGACACCGACACGCCGCGTTTGTGAGATCCACACATCTGCTTTTCGCATAAACGCTTGAATTCGTAAGGAGCTCCCCGCTCAGCACGCCCCCGAATGTGTTGGCATCGCGCTTGCTTGTTCAACGGGAAGGAACCATAGGAGGAAACGATGTCAGCCGCAGGAGTGATTTCGTTGAATTGGAGAAGGGACGGTAACGGTTCATCCGACGATCTCTGCGTTGTGAGTGACGAGAGGCTTGTGACGGCCGCGAAAATCGGTCACAAAGGTGCCTTCGACGATCTGTACCAACGGCATGCGGAAAAGATGCTCCGCATTACTTATCGCATTACAAGAAATCGCCAGGACGCCGAGGACGCGGTTCAGGAGTGTTTCCTTAACGCATTTATTCACCTGAAGAATTTTGACGGAAGGTCGCGATTTTCCACTTGGCTGACACGCATTGCCATGAATGCCGCGCTGATGAAACTACGCAAGAATCACGCGTCCCGAGAAGTTCCAACAGGCGTGTCGGTAGAGACCAGCGAGCTCTGTTCGGAGCGCCAAGTGTCAGATTTTTCTCCGAATCCGGAAGAGATCTGCACAACGAACGAGCGAGAAGCAACCCTGAGAGATGCAATCGCGAAGCTGCGGCCAAGTCTTCGGAAAGCACTCGAGATTCATACGCTGCAGGAACGTTCTTTGGAGGAAACCGCAACGGTTCTTGGGATTTCTGTCGCGGCAGTAAAAGCACGCGTGTTTCACGCGAGAGCCACGCTGCGAAGGGCGCGGCGGCTGCGATTCGTACTTCCGTCGATTTGGGCAAATCGCGAGCCAGTTTCACACCCGGCTCGATAGGGGCTCCTAGATGCTCAGCAAGTATTCTCTTCTGCGCAGGGCTCACTCTTACAGGCTACTAGTCGCCATTGGCATCGCACTGGTTATCGTCGTTCTTGTGTATCAGCCGGTGAAGATTCAGGGTGACAGCATGGCTCCGCTGCTCTCCGATCGCGAACTAATCTTTATCAATAGGCTCGTCTATCATTTTGAGTCAGCGCAGCGTGGCGATGTAATAGTTTTCTCGTATCCCTTAGACCGCACGAAGTCCTACATCAAGCGAATTGTTGCTTTGCCAGGCGAAACCGTCGAGATCCGGCAGGGCATGGTCTACGTCAACGCGAATCCGCTTCCAGAGCCTTACGTCCCGTCACAATACGAGGATCTGAGCGACTTTGGTCCGATTCAGCTGTCCATCGATAGTTATTTTGTCTTGGGTGATCACCGCAACAGCTCGAATGATTCAAGAGTTTTCGGCACTGTCGCCAGGCGTTTGATTGATGGCCGAGCAGTCTTCGCGTACTGGCCTGTAGATCGTTTTGGCTCACTTTCGGCAATGAGGACCACAGAAGCGAAAACAAAATGAACACCGTGCGTCAGGGCCCTAATAGCCGACGCTTGACCATGTGAAAGACTCGCCCCGCACCGCCCTCTTCTAAGCGATGGTCGGTCGGTCAAATATCCTCATCGATAAAGACTTCCGCGATCTGCTTCCCAAAGGCGCGGGCAATTTTGAAGGCCAGACGCAGGTTGGGGTGAAATCGGACCTTTTCAATGCAGTTGATGGTTTGGCGCGTCACACCCACCTTGGCGGCCAGCTCTGCCTGTGACCATTCCCGCTCCGCGCGCAGCACACGCAGGCGAGTTCTGAATAGAGGCATGAGATCTCCCCGCGTAAACCGTGCAAGAATTTGGGGCCAACTTGGGGCCAAAACCAGGGCCTTTTAGGCCCCAATCTGGGGTTCTCGGGAGGCAAAGGCAACAGACTCAACAGGACTTTTGGTAGGGGCGGTGGGGATCGAAAATACTACCGTGTGGAATGTCAAGGACTTGGAAGGAATGCGGGGGAACGCTAAGGCATTGAAAAGGAACAATTGGGAATGCAAAGGAATCCTTATTGGCCCCTTAATGGCCCCTCGTTTTTCTCGACCACCGAGATTCCGTCACAGTGCGTTTCACTCACTGTCCAAGTCGCGCAGTCGGCTTTGGGCTCAAATTTCGCGGCGCGGATGGCAAGCCGATGCAACTTCGCGAACATGGTAGACCCGACCTCGTAGTCCGGCTGGGGAATCGTTCGTGTGGGATTCGTTCAACTTCGTCGAGACCTCCCGGGATCCGGATGTTCACGGACTTCTACGGTAACCGCGTTAACCAGGCACTGGCATCTGCATCGAGTCCTAAGCGGCAATGCCCAGCAAAAATCCTTGTTTTCATTGTTGGCGAACAGGGCTATTTTTGAAGCTGATGCCTACTCCGAAATCACCTGAGCCGGATGCCATGGTCTCAGGCGCCCAGCCTTGGCAGCGATGGGAGGACCTATGCATACCTCTAGTCGGTTGATTCGCCTGGGGCCTTGCGGCGCGCTCGCTCTATCTCTTGCCCTGATCGGGTGTGGCAGCGCGCAAAACCAGAATTGCCCAAATTGCACGTTGTCCGCCGCGCAGTTTCTAGTGGCTACGACAACCAGCGGGCAGATTTTGCGCTTCCCGATCAAAGGCTTAGCCGGCTTGGGCGCGCCGATCTCCATTCCGGGTCCCGCAAACAGTACGGGAATTGCCGTTGGTACGCCGAGCGGCGGCTCGACATTTCAGATTATTGTGTACGTCTCCGACCCGCAGAATAACGCCATCGATGGATTCTCGGTAAGCAAGACCGACGGCTCGTTGTCTGCTCTGGCGAGCTCGCCTTTTCCGATGGGAACGACCGGCGGCGGTCCGGCCAGCCTAACGGTTTTCGGAAACCTACTCTACGCGGCGAGCACAGACGGCAGTATCGTGGCCTTCAGCATCGCGCCCAGTGGTTCGCTGACGATTCTCTCCGGTTCGCCCTTCGCGGCGGGCGCGATGCCGCTGCAAATCCTTCCGTTCCCTTCGGCGAGCGTGGGAAACACGACGTTCTTTTTCGCCGCGGACTTCGCCGATGCAAGTGGGAGCATTTCCGGGTACTCGGTCAGCCAGTCCGGAGTTCTGACTCCTGTGCCAGGGTCTCCCTTTCCGACTCTTTCGGGGAGCGGCCCGGTGGGCATGCTCCAGGACAACAACTTCCTGTATGTGGCACTCGAGCATGCCAGCGCCATCGCGGTGTTCGCCGTCAGCTCGACGGGCGGGCTCTCGCAGATTCCGGGCTCGCCGTTTCCGGCCGGACACGGAACTTCCTCGCTTGCCGGCGGTCTCTACGCCTTGAACAGCTCGGATCACACCATTTCAGTTTTCACGATTGACCCGCTAACGGGCTCGCTTACGCCCGTTTCCGGTTCGACGGTTAGCGCGGGAACAGCTTCCGGACAACTCCTCTACAACAACGGGATACTCTACGCATCGGATCCCGCAGCGAACGCGATTCAGGTTTTCTCGGTGGATGGGATGACTGGCGCGCTCACACCCCTCATGGGTTCGCCCTTTGTTGCCGGGGCGGCGCCGGTTGCTTTGGCGGTAGTGAGCTTTCCTGCTGTTGACCCTCCGAAATAGTCGCGTTGTTTCAAGCATGTATTTTGTCGTCGCAGCGAAGAAGGTCAAAAAAGTTGGGCTAACTCTTGTGTAGTCACATTACCGGACTAGTCCCGTACCAGGACTTCACTTTTCTGGTAACCGCGTTTACCAGGACGTGGCCTTGAGGGCACCAGATAGTACATCGGACGTGGACGTTATGCTTCTTGGCGCGTCAAATTAAATGTGGCACCAGAGAAACTTACGCAATCTCTCGAAATTTAGGAGTCGCCGTGAGAACTGCGCGATTCAGTTTGTTAGCCCGATGTTGCATGCTCTTGGCTTTCTGCGGAACAGTCATCCCTTTGTGCTTTGCTGACTGCGTGGGCACAAACAAGCAGTCGAGTCTCGCCTTGAAGAACGCCCCTGCGTCGATTCAAACCTTAGCTCAGGAAATTCGAGATAAATCGGGCGACGAAGTGGAAGCCACTATTGTCAAGTACTTGGGTCCAGGCCGGGATGTGGGTTCCGGTCTACGCATCCTGCATTGGGATGTGGGAAAGGGAGCAGTCGTATTGAACAGAGGTCTCGCCAATTTTCAGACCGACGGCGGAGAGGTGCTGTGGCTGACGGCAACATCCAGCAAGGCATTGCAGACAATTAGTGGCGAAGGGTTTGAGATGACAACTCCTCCTTCGCCCCAAATGAAGTACTGGCTGGGCGACCTCGAACTGAAAACCGGCTCGATATTCAAGTTCATCGACAGCCGCGAGTGGGAGAGCTTGCACCACAGAGAGAAACAGACGAACAACTTTTTCCTTAAGCATCCCGATGGTCGATTTGCGATTCAATTTGCACCCGGATGCTCGTCCGACACAGTTTTGGAGCGTTTGGCCGATGCGACGGTTCTTTGCAGCCTCGCGTTTTTCCCGGCAGATGGCAGTCCAGAAGCAACATACGAAATCGTTGCATACCCGAGCGAAAGACGTCTCAGATTTTCGAGAAAGAAGCCCCAACTTGAGTTTTTGATGGACAAGGGCTGGTAGGTCCTGCCTCAACTCCTGATTTGGCGGTTACCGGACATGTGGAATTGCTTTCATCGAGACAGAAAGAAAATGACTGCCACTACAAACACGAAGATTATTGACCAAAGAACCGCCATCAAAATCAACTCAGCCTTCTCCGTTTTGGGAGAGCGGCGCGTGGTCAAAACCACGTTACTCCTGTCCCACCACAAGAAAGGGCCAAATTCGCGCCCGTGAATAAGGACCACGAGCACCGCGGGGACAAAACAAATAATTGCAATGAGCAGAATCAGGCGAGAAAGAAACCACGACGTAGAAACCAGTTCGTAGATTCCCACCCACGCGAGTCCGACGCAGACCGAGGCAGCCAATACTTTGTACTGGTGGTCGAGCATAAAGGCACGGAAGCCAGGTCGTCGCTTTTCTTGGTGGATTGGTGTCATCGGTATGGCATGGCGAGAAATATCACAACTGTTTGCGAACAACAATCTAGTTACCTGATTAGTTGCGTTACCAGACATGTGGTTTTGGGTCTCACGGACCCGGTTCAATTCCAATCTTGTCGTTCACGGCCTCTCAATCGTTGTTTGCAGCCGAGATATTTTTCCGTGGTTTGCACCGAGACGTGGCCCAGCAGAAACTGAATTTGTTCCAGTTCGCCCCCAGCACTGTGGCAGAGACGAGCACACGACCTTCGAAGGTCGTGTGGCGCGAGTTTTAGAATTCCGGCTTTTCCCGCGTATTGCTTAACGACATGCCACACCACCTTCTCGGTCATTTTGGTTCCCCAAATCGTTCCCATCCTACACACACAACGAAATAACCGCCCGTTGACGATTCTCGACGCTGCGAGCCAATCGTCAACGATTCCCTTAACCCACGAGGGCACCGGTATGGTTCGAACATGACCACCTTTCCCTATCAAATCAACGATGGCCCAGTGATCCTCCCGACGTTGGAAGTGATCAATCGCGAGTTCAGTCAGTTCGCGACGCCTCAGGCCGCAACCCAATAGCAAAGCAAGAATCGCTCGGTCCCTCTTGCCCTTCAGAGTGGTAGGGTCAGGGAGTTGCCAAAGCGTTCGAGCTTCCTCGGCCGTTAACCAGTTCCCGAGTCGGCACCCAAGTTTCTTTGCGCCTTTCACGCGACGAATACCAGCGGCCAGGTCCGGGCTCAGGAGCCCGGCGTCTGCCGCTTCATAGGCAAGTCGTCGGACCGCTGCCAGCCTGACGTTTATAGTCCCAGCAGCCAAGTGACGATCTTCGAGATGAAGTCGGTAACGGAGAACGACCGCCTTGTTGAACGAAAGTCGCGGAGCGGAGCAATACCAAGTCACAAACTCATCGATCGAGTGTCGATAGCTGCGCTGCGATTCAAAGGATCTTAGGCTAACAATCACCGCCACCTTGGCATGCTCCAAATCGGGCAGGCCTAGTTTTGTCTTCAATCGGGACTGCCTGTGCTTGGTCTTGCGCTTCATGGTCAGCCGCCTCCCAACGGCAGGCCATAGACCGCACAATTCGATCCATCACTCAAGCTCTCGACTTCACAGGGGCAAGGGAGTATGAAGGTGCTT
>Ga0210383_10006094_pt1 | contig 10536 bp, 9 predicted proteins | sample IncBWC14OmetaG_FD_160072 | JGI IMG/M metagenome (GOLD analysis project Ga0210383, IMG submission 160072) | Forest soil microbial communities from Barre Woods Harvard Forest LTER site, Petersham, Massachusetts, United States - Inc-BW-C-14-O ...
GGCACGGCAACCTATTCCCCGATGTCTGCGAGATTGGCTACACCTGGCTGACCCGCGCCGCCATCCGCACGCCAGCCAACACCGAGGCGAAGCTTCTGATGCTGACGCACGCTTTCGAAGTGTGGCAAGTGCTCCGAGTCTGTTTACATACCGACGTGCGCAACCAGCGTTCCCGCGCTGCCATAGAACGCATCGGTGGAAAATTTGAAGGAATCCTCCGAGCCCACCGCATGGCCGCCGACTACATCGCCCGCGACTCCGCGCGCTATTCAATCGTGGCCGCAGAGTGGCCAGAGGTGAAACAAAAACTGCGTCAGCACCTCGAGTCACCGCAGCGAAGTAAGTGATTCCAGTTCTTCTTGAACGAAAGCAGCAGTCCCGGCTGGATGTTGTTGACCGTGATGCCCCGGCTCCCGACCTCCCTCGACAAGACCCTCGCGCCGGCCGCGTCTGTGGAGCTGTCATTAACAGCTGTAGTCTGGCGACCCAGTGCAAGTGGGCGTTCTCTAAATCGTCAATTTGTCTTTCGCAATAGCATTCAGTAAAGTATATTGCAGTTAAGTATGTTCAATCGTGAACTGAAAAAAGGTAGTGTCGAGTTTCTCGTGTTGTCCCTACTTGAGGCCCGACCTCGGCACGGCTACGAGATCGGCAAGCTAATCGAAGGGCGCTCAGAGGGACGCATCCAATTTCGCATTGGCTCGCTCTATCCGATCCTTTGCCGCTTGGAGGACAGAGGTATTATCTCCGGCCGCTGGGTCGAAAAAGCAGGGCAGCGGCGGCGCAGGTATTACCGGCTGACCGCAGCGGGCCGGAAGTTTCTTGCCGCTCAACGCAGCATGTGGGATGAGTTTGTTCTGACCATCAATCACATCGCGAGGCCTGACCATGCCTGATTGGTCGAAGTACGTCCGCCAGAACTTGCGGCTTTCACATCTGCGGCCCGAGCGCGAAGCAGAAATAGTGGAAGACCTGGCCGAGCAATTGGACGAGGCCTATCAAGAGGGACTGCACCGCGGTCTTACCGCCCAACAAGCGGAGACGGCCGCCATGCAGCACGTCGCCGATTGGGCCGCGCTGGCGAAGGAGTTGGCACGTTCGCAGCGCGGAAAGGAATCTGGCATGACGATTCTGCAACATCAAGCCGAGGATAGCGACATCGCCAAGCATGGTCGCCTCACTCCGCTCACCGATTTTCGCCGGGACGTTCACTATGCCTTCCGCGTGCTCGCAAAAAGCCGTGGCTTCACGACGATCGCGGTTCTGACGCTGGCTCTGGGCATCGGCGCCAATACGGCGATTTTCAGCCTGATTGATGCCGTGATGCTGCGGTCACTGCCGGTGCGCGACCCACAACGGTTGGTCTTGTTGCACTGGAACTCCCATCATGAACCGAAAACCCACAGCAGCAGTTCCTATGGAGATTGTCGAACGAATTTCGGAGACGCCGGCTGGATGGGGTGTTCGTTGTCTAAGCCATTTGTCGAGGAAGTGCGGTCGAAGACGAACCTGTTTTCAGGGTTTGCCACATTCGCGTTAGCCGGACCGCTTAATCTGAGCGGAAACGGAGCCGCGACCCAGGCGAGGGTGGAATATGTTTCTGGCGATTATTTCGAAACGCTCGGCGTCAACGCTGCCATCGGGCGCACACTACAAGCTGCCGACGACACCACCATTGCGCCCGCCGTGGTTGTGCTCAACTACGGCTACTGGCAAAGAGCATTTGGCGGTGATCGTTCGGCCGTGGGTAAGACGATCCGTCTTCAGAATCTGCCCTTCACAATCGTGGGCGTCGCTGAACCCAGGTTCGTTAGTCTCACGCCGGGCAACACTTTCGATCTCTGGATTCCCCTCGCGCAACGGCCGCGCCTTCGACCCGGATGGACGCCGCGTTCGGATGATGCCGGTTCCTGGTGGATGGTGGCGGTTGCCCGCCTGAAGCCCGGAGTTTCTCGCGCACAAGCCGAAAACGCGGTCAGCCTGCTCTTCTTTAATGAACTCGTGCACGGCGACAAGCCGCTCTCAAAAGCAGAAGATGCGCCCGCCCTCAAGCTGCTGCCCGCGGAGACGGGATTGACCGGATCGCGGGCGCAATTTTCCAATCCGCTGTACGTGCTGATGCTGGCCGTGGGCATTGTGCTGCTAATTGCGTGCGCCAACGTGGCGGGGTTGATGCTTGCGCGCTCGGCCGCGCGGCAAAAGGAAATCGCAGTCCGGCTTGCAATCGGCGCTACCCGTGGCCGGATCGCCCGCCAGATTCTCACGGAGAGTCTCACCATCTCGGCCGCAGGCGGGTTGCTGGGCGTTGCCATGGCATTCTGGAGCGCGCGCGCCCTGCTCGCCTTTCTTACCAGCACTTCGTCGCGTCCGACCGGATTCTCAGCCGATATCGATTTGCGCGTCCTCGCTTTCACCGCCGGGGCTTCCATTCTGACCGGCATTCTCTTTGGCCTGGTGCCGGCCTTGCGCTCGATGCGCGTCGAACCGACGCCCGCGCTGAAAGAAGGCGGCAGGTCGTCGAATTCCGGCCACACAGGCCGCGGCTGGCTCAATTCCGCCAATGCGCTGGTGGTCGCGCAGGTGGCGCTGACCGTGGTCGTGCTGGTCGGTGCGGGCTTGATGGTGCATACGCTCAGAAACCTGCAAAGCATTGATCCTGGATTTGATTCCAACAACGTCCTGAACTTCGGTGTCGATGCCACTCTGGCCGGATACAAGGGCGACAAACTTGGCCAGTTGTTTCGCGACCTGCGCGATCGCTTCAGCGCAATCCCCGGAGTACTGTCCGTCAGCTACTCCGATTCGCCTTTACTGAGCGGCAGTCTCGACATCAACGGCTTCCATCTGCATGGGAGGCCCGACGAGAACGAGTCGGACGCTGACATTCTGAACGTCGGCCCCGGCTTTTTCGAGACGATGAAAATTCCCATCACTCTGGGACGCAATTTCACGCCGGCGGAATACACCATGGCCGGCTCCGAGCCTGGCTCGCAGTGCTCGAATGCGGCCCTATCTCAAGTGCCGGTTGCGGCCATCGTGAATGAGTCCTTCGTGCGAACTTACTTTCCCAACGTGAATCCCATTGGCCAGCGTTTTGGAGGCGGCGACGACCCGCAGGATGAGAATCCGAATAAGTGCAAAGACAAAGACCCAGGTTGGCAAATCGTCGGCCTGGTTCATGACGCCAAGTACAACAACTTGCGGAGAGAGGTTCATCCCACGTTTTATGTCCCCAGCTCGGCAGACGGCACCTTCGAACTGCGCACGGCGGGCGATCCGATGATGGCGGTCCCGGCAGTTCGGGAAGTCCTGCAGCGCTCCGGATTCGATCTCCCGCTCTTCGACATCAAGACCGAATCGCAGCAGATCGATGAGTTGCTCTTTCAGGAGCGGCTGATTGCGCGCCTTTCAAGCGTCTTTGGATTGCTGGCGCTGCTGCTTGCTTGTATCGGCCTTTATGGGCTGCTCTCCAATGAAGTCGCGCGCCGCACCCACGAGATCGGCATACGCATGGCGTTGGGCGCGCAGTCCGGCGACGTGCTGCGCAGCATCGTCGGCCATGGCATTGTACTGGCCCTCATGGGCGCCGCCATCGGCACGGCGGCGTCATTTGGCGTTACGCGCTTCCTCGGCAGCATGCTCTATGACGTGAAACCGAGCGATCCGATGACGCTCGTGGGGGTGGCCGCGCTCTTACTCGTAGTCGCACTGGCCGCCTGCTACATCCCCGCGAGAAGGGCGACGCGCGTTGATCCCCTCGTCGCATTGAGATACGAATAATCCTTCTTCGCAGAGCCGACCGGCAACTGGCTGGATATAGATTGTCTCGTCAGTTGATGTAATCAGGGAGATCGCACTCATTGAGGCAATGGCGCCAACCACCCCCGCCCATGACAACCATGAATTTCCAGTGGAATGGACCGAAGGGACGAGCTAAGTCCTTAGTTTTGAATATTTTGTAGTTAAGCCCTTATTTTTGAATATTTTAGTTTAGATGGGGGGTGGGGTAAAAACCCCAAGATACATCTGCCGAGTGACCCCTCTCACGAAGAAAAAAATCGCGTCTGTCGGATGCTCGGAATTTCTCACGCTCATCAACAGATTACAAATCAATGGTCAAAGATTAACGGTCAGTCAAAGATGAATGATCGCAGCACCCGTTACAATGTCTTCCATGCACGATGATTTTCGAGACAACGATCTTGTTAAGAACGATTTTCTGAACAACGATTTCAAGAGTGACGATCTGCTCCGCTATCGCTCTGAGTTTCCCATTCTCGAGCGCACCAACTACATGATCTCCAACTCCCTCGGAGCCATGCCGCGCGCCGTGTACGACGCGCTCCGCGCCTATGCCGACGTCTGGGCCACGCGCGGCGTTCGCGCCTGGGAAGAACGCTGGTGGATGCTCGCCCTCGAAGTCGGCAACGAACTCGGCGCTCTCATGAACGCGCCCAAAGACTCCGTCTCTCTGCATCAGAACGTCACCACCTGCCAGGCCGTAGTCGCATCGTGTTTCGATTTCACCGGCCGGCGTAACAAAGTCGTTTATAGCGACATGAATTTTCCCTCCGTCATGTATTTCTGGGAAGCGCAACGTGCGTACGGCGCCCAAGTGCACATGGTCAAGACGGACGACGGCATCACCGTCCCCACCGACCGCCTGCTCGACGCCATCGACGAGCACACTCTGCTCGTGCCGATTTCCCATGTTATTTTTCGCAGCGCATATATCAACGATGCCAAAGCCATCATCGAAAAAGCGCACAAAGTTGGAGCCCACGTCGTCCTCGACACGTTCCAATCTCTAGGAACAGTCCCCGTTGATATTCAGTCGCTCAATGCCGATTTCGCCTGCGGAGGCGTGCTCAAGTGGCTCTGCGGAGGTCCTGGACTGGCTTATCTTTACGTTCGTCCCGACCTCGGCAAGAAGTTGGAGCCGAAGATTACAGGATGGTTTGCGCATGCAAATTCTTTTGAGTTTGCGACCGGTCCCATCCGTTACACCGAGCCTCCATTCCGTTTCATGAATGGAACCACGCACATTCCGTCGATCGAGGCAGCGCGTCCCGGGCTGAAAATTATTCAGGAAGTTGGGGTAGAGAAAATCCGCGAGAAATCGAAACGCCATACCGCTCGTCTCGTAGAACTCGCCGACCGGCACGGATGGCGCGTCAACAGTCCTCGCAATCCCAACCAACGCGGCGGAACCGTTTCCATTGACATGCCCGATTCGCAACAGGTAAGCCGAGAGTTATTGGCCCGCGAAATCATGGTCGATTGGCGTCCCAAAGCCGGAGTCCGTTTCTCTCCGCACTTTTACAACACCGACGCCGAGGTAGATGCCGCCATCACCGCCGTCGTAGAGATTTTGAAAACGCGCGCCGTAACCGCGTAACCGATCTAGAGATGTAGAGAGTAGAAACGGATCGCCGCGTCTCCGCTGCCATCGCCCTCAGTAACCGTTACTTCCGTAAGCCGATTTCGGCGCTTTCCTCATCTCTTTTTGAAATCACTTCCTTATCCTCATAGCAGATCATCTGAGGCAATCCAGAAAGCACTGTGACCGTCTGCCTGTCCCTCATAATCCCGATCCGCTACCTCGCGATTCTCGCGTTCATTGCGATGGTCGGAGGTTTGTACTTTTTCTTCCTCGGACTCGGCCAGTTCGCCCGCAAACGCCTGTTGCTTACCACACCAAGATGCAAGATCGGCAACGCGTCCCTCGGATTTGTCGAAGTCAATGGCGTAGCTGCTGGCCCCAACACCATGCCAGCGCCGATCACTGGCAAGCCCTGTTTTCTCTACCACACGACTGCCTGGCAGCGGCATGATAGCGGCAAGCAGGAGTGGGAGAAAGTTGCGGACGAAACTCTTCACCTGCCATTCTTCATCGCCGACTCTGCTGGCGACTCGACCGGCCAGTTGCTCATCGAACCTCTCGGGGCCGATCTCGACCTGTACTACGACTTTCGCGAAGAGTATGCCGCACCGCTTTTCTCGTCGAGCCAGACCGACGTTCCACCACGCGTAAGCGTCTTCCTTTCCCGCCACGGCATCGTTCCAGGCCGTTCCCTGCGCATCGAAGAACACCTGGTCAAGCCCGAAGACGTGCTTTTCGTTACTGGAACGCTCACGGAAAACCCTGGAGTTCAGGTGCGCCCGTTTTCGCCGCGCGGCGAGATGCGCAAGAACGACTCTGCGCCCAACCATTCCTCGGAACACGCCCCAGCTCCGGAGATCATCCGTCTTCAAAGTGGCGATGCGCCTTCCAGCACGTCCGAAATGAGCCAGCAGGCGAAAATCGCCGCCGCGCTCGCACGTGCCGGTATCAACAAGCCGGAAGCGTGGTCCGCCGCTGGAATCCCATACGCGTCGGTAGCCATCGAAGAGAACGCGTCGCCCGCGACCGTCGCGGATCACGAAGCGCGCCCAACCCAAAGTTCGGCGCAGCCCTCAGGCTTCAATCTCACTCCAGCGGTCGTACTGATGAAAGGTGCGAACGATTCCACGTTCGTGATCTCGTTCCGCAGTCAGAAGGAATTGGTCACCGCTCTCGCCTGGAAATCTGCGGTCATGGTCTTCGGAGGCGCTGGCATCGTGTTGCTCGGCGCGTACGCGCTGCTGGTACGCATGGGTTTGCTGTGACCATCTGTTTGTCAACTCATTGGAGGGTAGTTGCTCCGTGCGCGGCTAGTAGCCAATTGCTCAATGCCGGACGTACACCGCTAATTTAGAATGTCCACTGTGACCGAATCCGTACGGATCGGAATTCTCGGCGATTTCAATCCAGAATTCCGCTCCCATCACGCGACCAACGATTCGCTGCAGCATGCGGCGAGGAAGCTCCAACTCAAAGTAGAATCGACCTGGCTTCCCACGCCGTCGCTCCTCGAATCGGGAGCCGCCGCAACGCTTGATTCTTTCGATGGCCTGTGGGCATCGGCGGGCAGCCCATACAAGAGTTTCGACGGCATGCTCAAAGGCATCGAGTTTGCCCGCGTCCACGACCGGCCATTTATCGGCACCTGCGGAGGCTTCCAGTACGCACTCATCGAATGCGCTCGTAACGTGCTCGGCATTCGCGACGCCACTACTGCCGAAGAGGATCCGAACGCGAAAAACATCGTGATCTATCCCGTAGCCTGCGCGGTTCCGAACCGCGATAAGAATGCGCCGAAGCTCTCCGGAAAAGTCAGCAAGATCCGTCTCCGTCCCGGCTCCTACCTCGCGTCGTTTTACGGCAAGGAAACGATCGATGAAGAATTTTTCTGCAACTACGAGATGAATCCAGAGTTTGAATGGATGGCCATGGAAGCCGGTTTTCCAGTCGTAGCCCGCGGCTCCAAGGAAGAATGCCGCGCGATCGAATCTCCAGCGCATTTGTTCTTCATCGCGACGCTATTCCAACCCCAGCTTTCATCGAGCGAAAGCAAGCCACATCCGCTGATCACAGCGTTTGTCCAGCACGTCGCCGACTTTCACCGCAAACGCATCGACGACTCGATTCTGACCTGATGTCCTCGAGCCCAATGCCTGGAAACAAACCCAGGCTCTTTGCAGATTGTTTGACAGCCCCTGCAAACCTTCCTAGACTGTAAGCATGGAAGTGCGTCTTCAACCCGAGAAGGAAGCCCAACTAGCCCAGATCGCCGCTAAGCGTGGGTTGAAAATCGACGAACTGGCGCAACAGGTCCTGAGCCGCTATCTCGAAGATGACACCCGCTTCATCAACGCCGTAAATCTTGGCATCGCGGCCGCTGACCGCGGTGAGTTTGTGGAACATGACGAAGTTGGCGCCAATATCAAAAAGATACTCCGGCCGTAATGCGCCTTCGCTGGACCACACCTGCCTCCCAAGACCTCTACAATATCGTTCGTCGCATTCAGGAAGACAATCCCAGTGCCGCCGCTAAGGTCGCAAGTACTCTCTACGATGGATGTGAGAGGTTGGCGGATTTCCCGCGTCGCGGTCGTAGAGGGCGGATTGAGGGAACCCGCGAATTGGTCTTCCCTGGCCTGCCGTATATTGTTGTCTATCGGATTCAAGATCGAAGCTTGGAAATCTTGCGCATCTATCATGGAGCACAAGACTGGCCTTGAAACCCCAGCTTTCAAATTGACTCATGCGGCATTCCCTTGACCGCACGCTCCTCGCCGTCGTAGCCTCGCGTGTCTAACCTTGGCATTTGCTCTTTCGCGCCCTAAGGAGGCTGCACATGGCTTTCCTCACCGCTCTTTGGCTCCCCATCCTGCTGTCGGCGGTCATCGTTTTCGTCGCCAGTTCCATCATGCACATGGTGCTGCCCTATCATCGCAACGACTACGGCCAACTCCCCGATGAGGACAAGACCCTCGCGGCCTTGCGCACCGCCGCTCTCAAACCGGGTCTCTACGTTTTCCCCTACTGCACCCACAAAGACATGAAGTCGCCCGCGTTGCTCGAAAAACAAAAGCAAGGACCGGTCGGGTTCATGACTGTCATTCCCAGCGGGCCGCCCGTTATGCCGAAGTTCCTGATCCCGTGGTTTGCCTATTGCCTGGTGATCGGAGGCGCCGTCGCCTATCTGGCCGCACACACAGTCGTGTCCGGCGCCAGCTATATGGTCGTTTTTCGCGTCGTTGGGACCGCCGCATTCCTCGGCTACGGTCTGGGAAATCTGAGCAATGGCATTTGGAAAGGTCAGCCCTGGTCGGTGACCATCAAAGAAGTCTTCGACGGACTCATCTACGGGTTACTGACCGCCGGCACCTTCGGATGGTTGTGGCCGCGGTAGAAATCCAGGACCGGCTCAGACGCCAATGCCGGTGCCAAGAAAGCTGTAAAGCAGGACGGCCAGCACGATCACTGTGAAAATCACATACAAGCGATCGCGCTCGATGGCGAAACCTAGAATGGAGAAGACGACACGGGCAATGGGGGTGGCGATCAGAAGAAGCAATCCGAGTTGGATCAGGCCTCGGCCCCGGCCTTGCTCGTTGGCGACGCTGTGGATCACTCCGGGGATGGTGCGATATTCGGAGGGCTCGCCGCGGAAAATGCTGTAATCAGCGTGCTCGCGGGCATGGTGGAAAAGATAGACGCACGCTCCCGAGAGAACCACGGCGGCCGAAATCATCACTCCAGTTCGAAGCAGGTTGCCGAGAATGATTTCCAGGCGGCGATCTCTCCACGGCTGGGGTCGGAACGGATCCGGTTGTCGCACTGGCGCAGGAGCGGCGGGCATCAGATTCTTCCCCACAGTCCTTTGTAGAGCATTTGCAATCCTAGAACCAGAATCACCACGCTAAAGACCAGACGCAGCGATTTGGTTTCCGCCTTGACCAGAATGCGGCTCCCCAGCAAGGATCCGCCCAGCACTCCCAACATGACCGGCATGGCAAGACCGGGATCGACATACCCGCGGCTCAGGTAAACGCCGGCGCTGGCGGCGGCAGTCACGCCGATCATGAAGTTGCTGGTAGTGGTGGAAACCTTGAAAGGAATACGCATGGCCTGGTCCATGGCGAGCACTTTGACAGCTCCGGAGCCGATGCCCAGCAACCCTGAGAGCGCGCCCGCGCCAAACATCAGGCTGAAGCCGGTGGGAACGTGCTGCACGTTGTACCGGCGCTGGCCTTCAAGGTCGGGGAAGCTGCCATTCAGCCGGAGGCTTGTGGCCAGCGGATCCGGGGGCAGATTTCGTTGCGCCTCCGGACGCGGCTTGCGGGCCAGATATGCCGAGTAGAGCAGCACGGCGCCGAAGATGATCGCCAGGGCACTGGTAGGAATCCGCGTGGCCAGGAAAGCTCCCATTAATGCTCCGAAAGTCGTCGCGATTTCCAGAAACATGCCGATGCGAATGTTGGAAAATCCTTCTTTCACATAGGCGGCAGCGGCACCCGAGGAGGTCGCAATCACGGAGACCAGCGAGGCTCCGATGGCATAGCGGATATCCACGTGGAAAAAGATGGTGAGCAGTGGCACGAGTACGACCCCACCGCCAAGGCCGGTGAGTGATCCAAGAAGCCCCGCGACAAAAGAAACGATCGCGACGACGGCGGTGAATTCCAGCACGTTCATTTTGAATCTCATAGGGTAACATTTCTTTTCCTGGGGACACCGGAGAGTAATCGGTTGCGCGAAGAGAAATTCATATGAAGACGATGAAGTGGGCCGGGCCTGCCACGATCGCCATAGCGACGGCCGCGTTGCTGATGCTGAGCGCAATGTTGACCATAGCCGTGGCTCAGGACGGGCAGCAATCGACACCCAATTCCGCCGCGACCTCAACTGCGGAGAGCGGCGTTTCGCAAGGTGTTTCGCACACGGAGTGGTACACGCTCGAGGTGGACGGGTCGAAACAGTGGAGGGATTCCGCCATTGATCTTCGTGCCGGCGCGCAAGTGAAAATCACGGCGGAAGGAACGGTCACTTACGCCAAGGGAAATCAGTTTGGTCCGGAAGGAATCCCGCGGACGATCAAGGACGTGATTCACGAATATGCCGTACCTAACGGAGCCCACGGAGAGTTGATTGGGCGGCTGGGATCGGGT
>Ga0210383_10006095_pt1 | contig 10535 bp, 7 predicted proteins | sample IncBWC14OmetaG_FD_160072 | JGI IMG/M metagenome (GOLD analysis project Ga0210383, IMG submission 160072) | Forest soil microbial communities from Barre Woods Harvard Forest LTER site, Petersham, Massachusetts, United States - Inc-BW-C-14-O ...
CGACCCCATCGCCGAAGTCAAGATCGCTGGCCACCGATCGGTCGGGAGCGGCGTCGGTGATCAGCTGCGTGCCGGAGCCGACTTTGTCATTGCCCGACCAAACCAGTTTCGCGCCGACGCCGTCGCGCGGTCCTTGCGCGCTCTGATGCATGTTCGGATCGAGGTCCTGCCACGGTGACCACTTGGGAAACAGCTGAAAGGAATTGACCGTGGCGAAGATCAAACTCGCGGGTCTGTTGATGACGACGGAGCGTTCCACTCGCGCGTGGCGCGGCAGCATCAGCCCGACGGCGGCGGCCGCGATCACTAAAACCACCAGACTGAAGAGAATTTTTTTTATCACGTCCGTCGTTCTTGGGTTCTCAGGCGGAATTGCTCTCCGCCAATTCTCCGGTTGCGCTCTGTATGTAATTCGGCAATCCCATCTTGTCGACTAAACCGAGCTGCTCTTCGATGAAGTCGATATGCTGTTCTTCGCTCTTCTGAATCTGTACCAGCAAATCGCGGGTGACAAAATCCTTGACGGATTCGCAGTGGGTGATGGCGGCGCTGTACATGGGGTGCGCCTCCATCTCTCTGCGCAGGTCGCACTGCAGTATTTCTTTGACATCCTCGCCGATGAAAAGCTTGCCCAAATCCTGCAGATTCGGCAGTCCCTCGAGAAAAAGTATGCGCCGGACCAAGCGGTCGGCATGCTTCATCTCGTCGATCGATTCTTCGTATTCCAATTTGCCGAGCCGCTTCATGCCCCAGTTGTCGAGCATGCGGGCGTGCAGGAAGTACTGATTGATGGAGGTGAGTTCGTTCTTCAGCGCTTGGTTGAGGAATTCAAGAACTTTGGTGTCGCCCTGCACGGGTAGCCCCTTATAGCGCGTGGAATAACGCTGCGATTGCGCGGAGCGCTAAAGCCCCGGCGACGGGATTGTAAGCCCGACGCAAAATCTTAAGGAATCAATATCGTCAGGCCGCGACTTCGGAGGCGGGGGAGAAAAAACCGGGTCTTACAGAATCGCGGGCAGCGAGGGACGCAGATAATGCCGCTTTGGCTTCCGGCAGGCATTTTCCGCAGCAGGTGCCGACGCCAAGATCGCGCGTCAGGTCGCGCAGGCTGTTCGCGCCGCCCTTGACGGCGCTGCGAATCTGCCGCTCCGACACCGCTTTGCACACACAAACTATCATGGCCGCTATTGTGAACGCGAATGCGAATGATTGTCAATACCGTATAGGCCCCACTGGAACCGGCAAGCAAATGTCATTTCATTATGTCGAACCGCGCCGCGATGTGCTGAAATGACCCCAGGGGCGGGCTCGGATGTGATTCGGGTCCTCGGCGCAGACAGGAGTCCTGGGTGATAAGAATCAATAACTTGTGCGCAGCGAGCCTCGCCGCATGCGCGGCGCTCGCGTTCGGTGGTTGTGCCAAGTCCGGCGGGCCTGGCGCAGCAGCGCCGCCCGAGGTCAGCGTCGCGCCCGTGATCGAAAAGCGGGTGAAGGACTGGGACGAATTCACCGGCAGGCTGCAGGCGGTGGAAACCGTCGAGATACGGCCCCGGGTCACAGGATACATCGACAAGGTCGCGTTCACCGAGGGCAGCCTGGTCAAACGCGGCGCGCTGTTGTTCGTCATCGATCCGCGGCCCTACCAGGCCGAATACGATCACGCTGCGGCGGACCTGAAGCGCTTCAAGACGGCGCTTGATCTGGGGCGTATCGAATTGGTCCGCGTCCAACGCCTGAGAGACAGCGGCGCCGTTTCCGAGGAGGAGCTGGATGAGCGCAAGAGTACCGTGGCGCAGGCCGAAGCCAACGTCGCGGGTGCCGCAGCCGCCCTCGAAGCGGCCTCGCTCAATTTGAATTTTACCCGCGTCGCCAGCCCCATCGATGGGCGCGTCAGCCGCGCGGAAGTGACCCGCGGCAACCTGGTCACGGGCGGCAGCAACGGCGGCACGCTGCTGTCATCCGTCGTATCGATGGATCCGATCTATATCTATTTCGATGCCGATGAACAGAGTTACCTGCGCTATATGCAAATGGCGCGCGACGGCACGCGCCCGAGTTCGCGCGACGCCGGCAACCCGGTCCACGTGGGGCTTGCCAACGAGCAAGGATTTCCGCACACCGGTACCGTGGATTTCATCGACAATCAACTGAATCCGCAAACCGGAACGATCCGCGCACGCGCGGTCCTGCAGAACAAGGATGCGCAGTTCACGCCGGGCTTGTTCGCGCGGGTGCAGCTGCTCGCCAGCGGCGAGTATCCCGCAATTCTGATCGAAGACCGCGCGGTGAACACCGATCAAAGTCAGAAATACGTGCTGCTGCTCGGCGCGGACAACAAAATCGAATATCGCAAAGTCACTTTGGGCCGCGTGATCGATGGTTTGCGCGTCGTGCGCGAAGGACTGAAAGCCGGTGATGTGATCGTCGTGAACGGCGCGCAGCGCGTGCATCCCGGGGTCACGGTGACGCCGCAGCGGGTGGCCATGGGCGGGGACGGCGCGCATGCCGCGCCCTGATTAAGGACGCCTGCGATGAACATTTCTTCGTTCTTCATCGAGCGGCCGATATTTGCCACGGTTCTCGCAATTTTGATCACCGTGGGCGGACTGCTGGCCATGCCGCAGCTGCCGATCAGCGAATATCCGGAAATCGTGCCGCCCACCGTGGTCGTGAGCGGCCAATATCCCGGCGCTTCGCCCAAGACCATCGCCGAAACGGTGATTACGCCGCTCGAACAGCAGATCAACGGCGTGGAAAACGCGATCTACACGAATTCCACGGCGACTCCCGACGGCACCTTTTCCATCACGGTGACCTTCAAACTCGGCACCGACCTGGATATCGCGCAAGTACAGACGCAGAACCGGGTGGCGCAGGCCGAGACGCGCCTGCCGGATGTGGTGCGGCAGATCGGCCTGGTCACGCAGAAGCGCTCGCCGGATCTGACCATGGTGGTGTTCTTGAAATCCGCCGACGGCCGCTACGACTCGCTGTATCTGCGCAATTACGCGGTCATTCAAATCAGGGACGTGCTGGCGCGGCTGCCCGGCATGGGCGATGTGCGGGTCTTCGGATCCGGCGACTATGCCATGCGCCTGTGGCTGGATCCCGGAAAGATAGCCGCTCGCAATATGGACGTGGACGAAGTGCTGGCCGCGGTTCGCGAACAGAACGTGGAGGTGGCGGCGGGCCAGATCGGCGGCCAGCCGTCCCTTCCGGGCACCCAGTTTGAATACATCGTCAACGCCCAGGGCCGGCTCGAAACCGAGCAAGAGTTCGGCAATATTGTCGTGAAGAGCGGTGCGAACGGCGAGACCACCTACTTGCGCGATATCGCGCGGCTCGAACTCGGCCCGGATAACTACGCCTTGCGCAGCATGCTCGACGGCGGGCCGGCAGTTGCGATCCCCGTATTCCAGCTACCGGGCGCCAATGCGCTGCAGCTCTCCGACGCCGTGCGCGCCACCATGAAGGAACTTGCGAAAAGCTTTCCGGAGGGCGTGAGCTACGAAATCGACTACGACCCCACGGTATTCGTGCGCAGTTCCATCGAGTCGGTGGTCCACACCTTGTTCGAGGCGGTGCTGCTGGTCGTACTGGTGGTGGTGGTGTTTCTGCAAACCTGGCGCGCCAGCGTCATCCCGCTGGTGGCCGTGCCGGTCGCCATCGTCGGCACGCTGGCGGCATTGTTGCTCGCCGGATTCACGATCAACTCGCTGACGCTGTTCGGCCTGGTGCTCGCCACCGGGATCGTGGTCGATGATGCCATCGTGGTGGTCGAAAACATCGAACGCAAGATCGAGCAGGGATTGAATCCGCACGCGGCGGCACACGCCGCCATGGGCGAGGTTACCCGACCCATCATCTCGATTGCGTTGGTGCTGTGCGCGGTGTTCGTTCCGGTGGCCTTCGTCTCCGGGCTCACCGGGCAGTTCTACCGCCAGTTCGGCATCACCATTGCGGCTAGCACCTTGATCTCGACCTTCAATTCACTGACCTTGTCGCCGGCGCTGGCCGCGCTTCTGCTCAAACCGAGGAATGCGCAGCCGGATGTATTCCAGCGCGGCATCAATAATGTGTTTGGCGGATTCTTCCGCATCTTCAATCGCGGCTTCGAGCGCGCCTCGGATTCCTACGGTCATGGCGTGCGGCGGCTGACGTCGATTCGCGCCGTGGTGCTGGGCCTGTTCGCGTTCCTGCTGGCGGGCACCTGGGGAATGTTTCAGCTGGTGCCGGGCGGGTTCATTCCTGCGCAGGATAAGCAATATCTCATCGGCATCGTGCAATTGCCGGATGCCGCCTCGCTGGATCGCACCGAGAGCGTGGTGCGCAGGATTTCGGCGCTCGCCAAGGAGACGCCCGGCGTCGACCATGTCATCGGATTTTCCGGCCTGTCGGTGCAGGGCTTCGTAAATTTGAGCAATGCGGCGGTGCTGTTCTTTCCCTTGAAATCGTTCGATGAGCGGACCACCAAGAATTTATCGGCCGGGGCCATCGCCCAAGCACTCAACAAGAAATTCAGCAGCATTCAGGATGCAGTCATATTCGCCGTACCGCCGCCGCCGGTTCAGGGACTGGGCACGACCGGCGGCTTCAAGCTGTTCCTGCAGGACCGTGCTGCGCATGGCTACGACGAGCTGGCGCGGGTCACCGGCGAAGTGTTGAACAAAGCCCGCCAGCAACGCGAACTGAATCCCTACGCCACCTATACGACGTTTCAGAACAGCGTGCCGCAGCTGTTTGCCGACGTCGATCGCGTGAAGGCAAAGCGCCAGGCGGTGCCGCTGTCCAAGGTATTCGACACGCTGCAGACTTACCTTGGCTCAGTGTATGTCAACGACTTCAACCGCTTCGGACGCACCTATCGAGTGTATGCGCAGGCGGAGCCGCAGTTCCGCAACCAGCCCGAAGACATTGCGAACCTGAAGATGCGCAACCTGAACGGCGATGAGGTTCCCATGGGAGCGGTGGCGGACGTTCGATTCCAAGCCGGGCCGGACCGCGTCTCGCACTACAACGTGTATCTGGCCTCGGATATCAATGGGCAGGGGGCTCCCGGCGTCTCCTCGAGCCAGGCCAGCGCCGCCATGGAGCGCGTACTGCATGACACTCTTCCCAACGGCTTCGGCTACGAATGGACCGATTTGACGTTTCAGCAAAAGACGGCGGGCAACACGGCGCTCTTCGTGTTTCCGATCTGCGTCATGCTGGTGTTCCTGATCCTCTCGGCACAGTATGAAAGTTGGGCATTGCCGCTGGCGGTGATTCTCATCGTGCCGATGTGTCTGCTGTCGGCGATGGCGGGCGTATGGCTCAAGGGATCGGACAACAATGTACTGACGCAGATAGGCTTCATCGTGTTGGTGGGGCTGGCCTGCAAAAATGCGATTCTGATCGTGGAGTTTGCCCGCGAGCGCGTCGTGCACGGTTTGGCGCCGGTCGATGCGGCGATCGAGGCTTGTCGTCTGCGGCTGCGTCCCATCCTCATGACCTCATTCGCCTTCATCATGGGCGTGATTCCATTGGTGATCGCCAGCGGCGCCGGCAGCGAAATGCGGCAGGCCATCGGCGTCGCGGTGTTTGCCGGCATGCTCGGCGTCACCTCCTTCGGCTTGTTTCTGACGCCGGTTTTTTTCGTGACCATAGAGATGTGGCTGGCGCGGCATGCGCCGCACCCTCAGGAACCGGCGGCCTTCGCGGCCAGCGAGGAGCTACCCAGTGGCTAGACGCATAGCGGCTGCTGGTGCCCACGGCGGGGCGCCGAGCATTGTGCTGCTGCTGCTCGCCGGTTGCGCCGTGGGTCCTGACTATCATCGACCCAGTACACCGGTGGCTGCGCAGTTTGCGAACGCCGGCGAACCCGGATTCGTCGCAGCGGATACCGTGCAGAGGTATTGGATCGGATTCCAAGATCCCCTCTTGAGCGGCTTGATCGAGGATGCGCTTGCCCATAATAAGGATTTGAGCATTGCCACAGCCAATTTGCAGGCTGCCCGAGCGGCGAAACGATTGGCCGGTTTCGACTTGTATCCGACGGCAACATTTGCGGGTAGCTACACGCACAATCTGGATTCGCAATCGCAATTGCCTGGCTTTGATGAATATGAGCGGCATTTTGATAACGCTCAGGCGGGGTTCGATGGGCTCTGGGAGCTCGATCTGTTCGGTCGAGTCAGGCGCAATGTCGAGGCAGCCAGCGGCGATGTGGGCGCCGCCGCCGCTACACTTCAGGATGCCCGTGTCAGCGTGATTGCGGAGGTGGCGCGCAACTATTTCATCTTGCGCGGTCTGCAGGATCAGCTGGCGCTCACCGAGCGCAATGCCGACAACCAGTTGAGCACCTTTAAACTCACGCAGACCCGGTTGGCGGCGGGCAGGGGCAATCAACTGGATACCGCGCGCGCCGAGGCCCAATGGCAGACCACGCTGGCATCGATCCCGACCCTGCAGGCATCCATTGCAACGACCCGCTATCGCCTGAGCGTGCTTACCGGGCAGCAGCCGACAGCCCTCGATTCAATGTTGTCCCCGCAAGCGTCGCTGCCGGCATTGCCGGCCTTGAATGCCATCGGTACACCGGAACAATTGCTGAGAAGGCGGCCGGACGTGCGTGTCGCGGAGCGGCGGCTTGCGGCTGCCACCGCCCGCGTCGGGGTGGCGGTGGGCGATCTGTTCCCCAAGGTGACGCTGGTCGGCGCGGTGGGTTACTCGGCCCCGACCTTCGGCGACTTCGGACAGAGCGAGGCGCGTTTTTTTACCGTCGGGCCCGGAATCACCTGGGCTGCATTCGATCTCGGCCGCGTGCGCGCGAGAATCAGCTCGGCCAAGGATCAAACCGATGCGGCGCTCGGCGCGTACCAAAGCGCGGTGCTGGGCGCGCTCGAGGACACCGAAGGGGCGCTGCTCAATTATGGACATGCGCAGACGCGGCGCGAGGCGCTCGGCGTCGCCGCCGCTGCGAGCGACAAGGCGGCGGATCTCGCACGCAAGCGCTTCGAGGGGGGGCTGATCGATTTCCTCGAAGTGCTCGACGCCGAGCGCACGGCCTTGAGCGCCGAGTTGCTGCTGTCGCAAAGTCGCTCCGACACCGCGACGTCGCTGGTCGCGGTCTACAAGGCGCTCGGCGCCGGTTGGGATATGGCCGCCGTGCATGACGCAAGAACCGCGCAACGTTAAGCGCTAATATCCGTCCGTGGCAAATCTCATGAAGATCTATTCGTGGAATGTGAATGGCATTCGCGCCGTCCACAAGAAGGGGCTGTTCCTCAAGTTCCTCGAAGCCCACAAACCCGACATACTGTGTCTGCAGGAAACCAAGGCCGAGCGCGGCCAGATTGAAATCGAATTGCCGGATTACCGCGAGCACTGGAACTCGGCGGTGAAGAAGGGTTATTCGGGAACAGCGATATTTTCCAAGCAGGAGCCGCTCAAGGTCATCAACGGCTTTCCCAGCGCCTTTGCACAGCGATTTTCTTTCGCCGACGAACTGAAGCGCGACAGCGCCGAAGAAGGACGGGTCATCACCGCGGAATTCGCCAAGTTCCATGTGGTGACGGTTTACACGCCCAACGCCAAGGATGACCTGAGCCGGGTCGAGCTGCGCTTCAAACACTGGGATCCCGCCTTCCTCGCTTACTGCAAGGAGCTGGAAGCAACCAAGCCGGTGATATTTTGCGGCGATCTCAATGTCGCGCATACCGAGCTGGACCTAGCCAACCCAAAACCAAATCGCGGCAAAAAGGGCTTTACGGACGAGGAACGCGCGGGATTCCAGGCTTTTGTCGACGCCGGATTCATCGACACCTTCCGGCTGTTCACCCAGGGCAATGGGCATTATTCGTGGTGGAGTCACTTTGCCAATTCGCGGGCGCGCAACATAGGGTGGAGAATCGATTATGTATTGGTATCGCCGCAGCTGCGCGCCGCGGTCAAGAGCGCCGAGATTCATCCAACCGTCATGGGCAGCGATCACTGCCCGGTCAGCATCACCCTCGACGCGGCATTTTAAGAAAATAATTTACAGCGATTGCAAGACCGTGGCGATGCCCTGGCCGCCGCCGATGCACTGCGTTGCAAGCGCATAGCGGCCCTTGGTGCGAGCCAGCAGCGAAGCCGCCTTGCCGGTAATGCGCGCGCCGGTTGCGCCCAAGGGATGTCCGAGCGCCATGCCGCCGCCATCGATGTTGATCTTGGCCGGGTCCAAGCCCAGCTCGCGAATACAGGCGAGCGCCTGCGAGGCGAACGCTTCGTTGATTTCGATCACATCGAGAGCGGCAACGCCGAATCCGGCGCGCGCCAGCGCTTTGCGAGTGGCCGGAATCGGACCGATACCCATCACGGCGGGATCGCAGCCCACGGTGGCCATTGCCCGAACCCGCGCCAGCGGATGCAAGTCATGCCGCGCGGCAAATTCCTCGCTGGTCACCAGAACCACCGAGGCGCCGTCGGTAAGGGGCGAGGACGTGCCCGCCGTGACCACGCCATCCTCGGCGAAGGCAGGCTTGAGTGCCGCCAAAGCCTCGAGCGTGGTGCCGGCGCGGATGCAGCCATCCTCGCTCACCATTTCCCCCGATTCGAGGCGAATCGGCACGATTTCGTCGCGCAGCCGGCCCTGCCCGCGCGCTTGCGCCGCCTTGCGATGCGAATCCACCGCCATGACTTCTTGATCGCGGCGCGAAATATCGTAGCGCCGCGCGACGTTTTCGGCGGTCTGCCCCATGGTGATATAGATATCCGCGTGGCGCGCCAGCAGCTCGGGATTCGGCGATCGATTGAAGCCGCCTTGCGGCACCATGCTCATCGATTCCACGCCGGCGCTGAGGTAGGCGTCGCCAATGCCGGCCTCGATCTGCGCGGCGGCAATCTGAATGGCCGACATGGATGAGCCGCAGAAGCGGTTCACCGTCATGCCGCCCACTTCCTGCGGCAGGCCGGCCAGCACGCCGACGATGCGCGCGATATTCGATCCCTGGACGCCTTCCGGGTACGCGCAGCCGACGATGAGGTCCTCGATGAGAGCAGGATCGAGCTTCGTGCGCTCGAGCAAACCGAGGACTACCTGCGCCGCCATGGTATCGGGACGCATTTGGGCGAGCGCGCCCTTGCGCGCAAAGTGTTGGGGCGAACGCGCGTACGCGGCAATAACAGCTTTCATGGCCTACTCCTCAGGATCGATCTGCAATAACTGGGGGGCAAAAATGCAAAAAAAAGGGCTCATCGCTATTCGACGCGTCAGCGCCAGGTGGAGGCAATGACGCGTTCGCGCGTGATGCTCGCCAGCGCCGGCGTACCGGCCTGGCGCATGATCTGCAGCAATTCGCGGTTGAGGATATCGATCACAGCTTCGACGCCGGGCTGACCGAAGGCGGCAAGCCCCCAGACCTGCGGCCGGCCGATGCCGACCGCAGTCGCGCCGAGTGCCAATGCCTTGAACACGTCGGTACCGCGGCGCACGCCGCCGTCGATGAGCACCGGTACGCGCCCGCCGACCGCGGCAGCGACCTCCGGCAGGCAGTCGAGCGTGGCGCGCAGCGTTTCCTCATTGCGGCCGCCATGGTTCGAGACGATGACGCCGTCGACACCATGGGCGACGGCAAGCGCGGCATCCTCGCCGGTCACGACACCCTTGACCAGCAGCTTTACCGACACCAGCGCCCGCAACTGGTCGAGGAAGGCCGGCGTGATGTTTGGCGGTGAGATTGTCGTCGCGCGCGACACGTCGAGGCCGGCGAACATCGGCGCCTTCTTCAGGCGGTCGTGCGAATTATTGATGTGACAGGCGGTGCAGGTGCGGCTGTCGGCGCGCATCGCGCGCGTCAGCGTCTCATTGTTGCGGCTGGGCATCGAGTCCACGGTGAGGACGATGGCCGGGGCTCCGGCGCGCTCGGCACGCCGTACGATTCCCTCGGTCACGGCCCAGTCGTCGGTCGGATACAGCTGCTGCCAGACCGGTGCGCCGCGCGCTTCGGTGACCGGCTCGACGGCCGTTGACGCGACGGTCGACAGCATCATCAGCATCGAACGCGTCCGCGCGGCACGCGCCGTGCCGAGCTCACCGTCCGGGTGGAAGGCGCGCTGACTCGAAACCGCCGAAAGGTAGATCGGCGTCGGCCACGTTGTGCCAAAAACGTTCCGTGTGGCGTCAACCCGGCTCACATCGACGAAGCGCCGCGCGCGAATCTCGTAGTGCGAAAACGCATCGTGATTGCGGACCACGGTGAGGTCGTCATCGGCGCCGGTCGCGATGTAGCCGAAGTGGGCGGGAGGCAGTATGTCCCGGGCGAGAGCCTCGAATTCCATGACGTTGAGCACCTGGTCGGCGCTGGTGACAGGCGGCGGCGTGCGCGCTTGCGAGGGTTGCACGGTAGCGGCGAGCGAGCGAGCCGCTACCACGGGAAGCATCGCGAGGCCACCCAGCACCGTGCGGCGCGTCACGCGTTGCAGTCGGGAACGGACCATGGAAACTCCCCGGCGGCGCTGTCTCGCCGTCTCTATTTCAGTTCGACGATGATCGCGTGCGGCTTGCCGCCGACCAG
>Ga0210383_10006096_pt1 | contig 10535 bp, 7 predicted proteins | sample IncBWC14OmetaG_FD_160072 | JGI IMG/M metagenome (GOLD analysis project Ga0210383, IMG submission 160072) | Forest soil microbial communities from Barre Woods Harvard Forest LTER site, Petersham, Massachusetts, United States - Inc-BW-C-14-O ...
TGAGTCCGTCGAAGGCGGCGATGTCATCCGCGACCATCGCGGTCAAGCGCGCCCGCAGTCTCTCGGATTCGTCGCGCACGGCTCTCATGTCGGCCTCGACCGCTTCCTGCCCCTTCTTGCCGATGGTGACATTGCAGACCATGGACAGCAGCGCCGCGCCCATGGCGCCGATGATGGCCGCCGCACTGCCGCCGCCCGGGGTCGGCGTACCGCTCGCCAATTCATTCAGAAAGGTTTCCAGCGGCCGCTGAGTGATCAAGAGCGCACCATCCCCTTGGCAATGCCATAGATCTCCTCGGCGTCCAGCAGCAAGTCATTTTGCTCGAACAAGCGGGCAATGCAGGCGCGGTGCACCGCGAGCTTGAGCGCGCCAAATCCTACGGCCCCAAACAAGATTTTGCCGTGACTACTGGCGCCGCGATCGCTCAAACCCACACCCTCAATGCCGGCAGGCGGCGAGGCATTGGCATCGGCAATCAGTTCCAGCGAGGTGTTCTCTTGCCAGCTTTTCGCGTCCAACAGCGTCATTCCCGACGCGCCGGTCGCGAGCACAACATGCGCGCCCGCGAGGGCGGCGGCTCGATCCGCGTTGGTCGCAGCCTCAATGGCTTGCACTTCGATTCCAAAGCGCGCTTTCAAGCCATCACACGCCGCTTGCACGACCATGTGCTTGCGGCCGGTTACGGCGACTTGCGCGCCTTCGCGGGTCAGCAGCAGCGCGGCGCGCTGACCCACCGGACCTGAGCCCGCGAGCACAACGGCGCGCTTGCCGCGCAGGCTGCGGCCGTGCGCCAGCCACGCAACCGCGGCGGCAGCCGTGGTATTCGAACCATTGCTGTCGAACATAATGGATACGCGAAACTTAGCGAAGAACTTTGCCCGGGTCGCCGCCAGCACCGCTTCGCCTTGCGGCAGATTGGAGCCGCCGATGAAGATCGCGGTGTTTTTCTTGTCCTTCGGCGCGCGCGTGAAGATCGCCCCCTCCACCAAGGCGCCCACATTGCCGGCATTCACGCCGCCATAAGCCGAAATGTGGTCCGCACCGCCGTCGTAGCCGACGACGTTGTCAAAAACAGAAGGGTGGGGGTCGGTATCGAATTGGTATAGAAGTTTTTTCATTCGCGGCGGAGATTGTATCAAGCCGCGGAGGTCACCAGATGCTGAGGTTTGCCCGCGACCCACGCGTCAATGTTCTCGACCAGCTGATCGGCGAGAAATTGCATCGCGCCGTCCGACGCCCACGCCACATGCGGCGTCAAGATAAAATTGGGTCGCCGCAGATCGAGCAGCGGATGTCCATCCCGCGGCGGTTCGACGGTGAGCACATCGAAGCCGGCGCCGGCGATCAATCCTTCGTCGAGCGCGCGAATCAGGGCCGCTTCGTCCACCAACCCGCCGCGCGCGGTGTTGATCAGCAGTGCGTTGCGCTTCATCTTGCGAAAGGCATCCAGGTCTATCAGGTTGCGGGTTGCCGGCAGCAGCGGACAGTGCAACGAGATGACATCGGATTGAGCCAACACCTCGTCCAAGGGCGTGAACTCCACACCCTGCATCTTCGGCGGCGGATGATCGGCAAACAGCACGCGCATGCCGAAGGCGCGCCCGATTGCAGCGGTGCCCTGGCCGATCGCACCCTCGCCGATGATGCCAAGCGTCGCGCCGTGCAAATCGCCGATGTCATGGGTGAAAAAACAGAACTGTTCGGAGCGATTCCAGACGCCTGCTTCGACATCCTGTCGGTAGCTCAGCAAATTGCGCCGCAGTGCGAGGATCATCGCGAAGGCATGTTCGGGTACGGTGTGCACTGCGTAATTGCGAATATTGGCGACCGCAATGCCATGCTCGTTGCAGTAGGGAATATCCACGACGTCATAGCCGGTGGCGGCCACCGCGATCATCTTGAGCTGCGGGAGCTGCCTCAATGTTTCGGCACGCATCGGGACTTTGTTGATGATGGCAATTTGCGCGCCGCTCAAGCGCGCCACGATTTGCCCGGGGTCGGTTTTTTGGTGCTCTATGTATTCGGCCGGAAACGCGAATTCATGCAGCTTCGCTTTGAGCGAGGCTCGATCCAGAAACACCACGCGCTTCGTCAATTTTTCCGCCAATAGGATTGCGCAGCGGCAACTCCGCTTCCCGGTTCAATGTTCATCCCGATGTCCAGCATCGCCATCTCCGATCCGGCAATTGCGCCAAGCAGCATGAGTTCATTGAGATCTCCAACGTGGCCGATGCGGAACAGCTTCCCGGCCACTTGCGAGAGTCCCGCGCCCAACGACAAATTGTAGCGTTTGTAGGCGCGCGCGATGACGGCGGCTGCATCGATTCCCGCGGGAACCATGACGGCCGAGACGGTATCCGAATACCACTTGGGCGCAACCGCGCAGAGATTGAGCTTCCAGCCTTGCACGACGGCCGCGCGTGTGCCGCCGGCAAGATAGCTGTGCCGCTTGAAGACGTTGTTCAAGCCTTCCTCCGCGAGCATGCGGAGCGCCTCGCGCAAGGCGCACATCATCTGCAGCGACGGCGTATAGGGGAAATAGCCGGCGGCATTGGACTTGACCATATCGCCAAAATCGAAATAGCAACGCCGTGAGGTGGTGCGTTGCGCGGTTTCGAGCGCCTTCTGGCTGATGCAGGTAATCCCCAAACCGGCGGGCAGCATGAGTCCCTTCTGCGAACCGCTGATGCAAACATCCACGCCCCATTCGTCCATGCGAAAGTCGATGCTCGCGAGCGCACTCACGGCATCCACCATGAGCAGTGCGGGGTGTCTAACGCTGTCCATGGCGCGGCGGATGGCGGCAACATCGCTGGTCACACCGGTCGCTGTTTCATTCTGGCAGACGAGAACTGCCTTGATGCGCCGCTCTCGATCGGACTCCAACGCGGCGAGATATCGCTCAACAGGCGCGCCTTCGCCCCAGGGTGTTTCCAACAATTCGACCTCGAACCCTAATCGGCGGCACATGTCGGCCCATAGGTGGCTGAATTGACCGAAGCGCGCGATGAGCACCTTCGCGCCGGGGTCGAGACAGTTGGTCAGCGCCGCTTCCCAGCATCCCGTGCCGGATGACGGGAATAGGATGGGGTGGCCGGTCACCGTCTTGAAAATGGGCTTGAGTCCGTCCAGGCAGGCACGCGTGAGGGCAGGGAAATCCGGCGAGCGATGATCTTCCGAGGCCACTGACAGGGCCCGCAGAATACGATCGGGCACATTGGTCGGCCCTGGAACAAACAAGAAATTACGGCCTGGCATCGCGATCTCCTGTGATTATGCGTCGATCATGCTGCTATCTAGAACCATTAAGAACCATCGATGTAATGGCCAATACCGAGTATCCTTGAGCTCAAAAGGCAGCCCAATAACAGCGTCTTCCACGCAGATTGTACGCCAAACTATTCATGATATATGAGATATCAGGAGGTGGATTATGCGCATAGCCATCGTGGGGCAAAGGGACTTCGGCAAGGCGGCCATGGACGCGTTCCTGAAACGCGGCGATATCGTTGCCGGCGTCTTTTGTGCTCCTGAGAAGCCCGGAGAAGCACCCGATCCCCTGCGGCAGGGCGCTGCTCAGCTCGGGATCCCGGTTTATGCGTTGCCCTCCCTGCGGGTCGAGGAAGCCCGGCAGGCGCTGCAGGCGCTCAAAGTCGATCTCGCCGTCCTCGCCTATGTGCTGCAGTTCGTGCCGCAGGATTTCGCAACGATCCCGACGCATGGAACGATTCAATTTCATCCCTCGCTATTGCCGCGCTATCGCGGGCCGAGTTCCATCAATTGGCCGATTATCCTAGGCGATACCCGCACAGGCCTCACAATTTTTCGTCCCGTGGACGGGCTCGATGAAGGCCCGATTATCCTGCAGAAAGAGACGCCGATCGGCCCCGACGAAAGCGTCGGCAAAGTGTACTTCGGCAGGCTGTTTCCGATGGGTGTTGAGGCGCTGTTGGAAGCGGCGGATCTGGTGGTGAGCGGCGCGCAGGCCACCCCACAGGATGAGTCTTGCGCGAGTTATGAGGGCTGGTGCCGCGAAGCGGAGGCGCGCATCAACTGGCACACTCACGTGGATCAGACCTACAACTTGATCCGAGGTTGTGATCCGGCGCCGGGCGCGTGGACACTATTCAATCACAAGCGCCTTCAGTTGTTCGACGCCCGTAAACACGCGGCGCGCACTTTTTCGCAGGTCAAGGGCCGGATCGGGGCAGTCACAGACATCGACGAGCACAGCCTCAGGATTTCAGCCCAGGGAGGGCAGATCGAGGTGTTCAAGCTCAGATACGAAGGCGGCAAGAAGTTGCCCGCGCCGCAATTTTGCGCCGAGACGGGCTTGAATTTGGGGACCATCCTGGGCTCCTAGACAGTCAATACGATCTTGCCGATGTGATTCGACGATTCCATGAGTCGATGCGCTTCGCCGGCTTCCGCGAGCGGAAAGGTTTTGAAAATCACGGGCCGTACTTTGCCGGACTCGATCAACGGCCAAACGTTTTGGCGCACGGCTTCGGCGACCGCCGCCTTCTGCGCGACCGTACGGGATCTCAAGGTTGAGCCTGTCAGTGTCAGCCGCTTGGTCAATATCATGCCGACGTTGATCTCAGCGCGCGAGCCGCCCAGGAGTGAAATGGTGACGACACGGCCCTCAACCGCCGCAATATCCAAATTCCGCTGCACGTAGCTGCCGGCAACCATATCGAGCGTAATGTCGATGCCGTAGCCTTGGGTCTCCCGGCGGATGACCTCGACAAAATCCTCGCTCTTATAGTCGATCCCCCGCACCGCGCCGAGCGCCTCGCAGGCTCGCGCCTTCGCTTCAGATCCGGCGGTCGCAAAGACCCGGGCGCCCCACGCCTTCGCCAGTTGAATCGCGGTGGTACCGATGCCGCTGGTGCCGCCATGAATGAGAACGACATCGCCGGCCTTGCATCGCCCGCGCTCGAACAGGTTGGTCCAAACCGTCAGGAACGTTTCCGGTAACGCCGCTGCCTCCACCATGTTCAAGCCTTTCGGTATGGGCATGGCCAAGGGCGCCGCCGCAACGGCGTAGCCGGCGTAACCGCCGCCCGGCAGCAAAGAGGTCACCTTGTCGCCGAGCGACAGGCCCGACACCTTCGGTCCCAACGCCACGATTTCTCCGGCGATCTCCATGCCCGGCAAATCGGAGGCGCCGGGCGGCGGCGGGTAGCGGCCCTGGCGTTGCATGACATCGGGTCTGTTCACACCGGCGGCCTCCACGCGGACCAGCACTTCATTCTCGCCCGGCACTGGGATCGGCCTGAGCGCGGTCTTCAATTGCTCCGGTCCGCCGGGCGCCGCGATTTCCACCACCGTCATTTCACGAGGCAAGCTCATTGAATCTCTCCGCGCTTCGGTAAATTCGAAAAGGGCGGCCAATCTAGACGCTCTGCAATATTTGGGCAAGATTCCGCGGTTTTGCGGCAAGATGCTCCCATGTTCATCCGTCAGCTTGACTATCTGGTGACGCTCGCGCGTGAAAAACATTTCGCCAAGGCGGCGGAGGCCTGCCATGTTTCGCAGCCCGCGCTGTCCTCGGCCATTCGCAGCCTGGAAAAGGAACTCGGCATCATGATCGTGCAGCGCGGCCGCCGCTTCATGGGATTGACGGCCGAGGGTGAACGAGTGCTGGTATGGGCGCAGCAGACGCTCACATCGCTGTCGCACATGCGGGCGGACGCATCGGTCGCCAAGTCCAGCATGGCGGGCACGCTGCGAGTCGGCGCGATTCCCACCACCATGACCGTCACGGCGTTCATCACGGCGCCGTGCCGCGCACTCTATCCGAACATTCGCTATGGCATTTCATCGCTGAGCACGGAAGAGATCGCTGGCCAGCTGGACCGGTTCGAACTGGATCTTGGCCTGACTTATCTCAACGAAAAGACTCTTGAGGGCTTCGAATCGCTGCATCTATTCGATGAGCGCTATGTCTTGCTATCCAGTCGCAACGCCGAGCTCCCGCCCACCTTGACTTGGGAGCACGCGGGGCGATTGCCGCTGTGCCTGCTGACCGGGAAGATGCGCAACCGTCAAGTGATCGACGCGGCGTTTCGACGCGCGGGCGCGAAAGCCGACGTGATTCTCGAAACCGATTCTATTTTTTCGCTCTACGCCCATGTGAGCGAAGCAGGCCTGTTCAGCATCGTGCCGCATAGCCTGCTGAATTTTTTTGACATGGCGAAGGTCCGCGCAACGCCGGTGTCGCCGCATCTCACGCGTGCGATCGGCCTGATCGCGCGCAACCAACCGGCGCTTGCGCCGATTACCGCCGCGGTATGGCAGATTGCGCGCGGGCTTGATCTACAGAGGCGCTTCGATCGCGCTCTGGTTTAATCTCGCGCTGGTCAAATCTCACGCCGGTGTAACGTCGCGCCGGTGTAACGTCGCGCCGGTGTAACGTCGCGCCGGTGTAACGTCGCGCCGGTGTAACGTCGCGCCGGTCTCAATGGTGCTTGATTAGCCTCGGCTATCGAGCGATCAGTCGAAACGATTAGACGCCCATCTCGCTTGATTTCAGACTGGAAGCCGCAACTTCAGTCATGACGCCGCCACTTACGGCGGCGCCACGAGAGGAAATCCATGGACCAGAAAGTTGGTCTCAAACACTACGAATTATTCATCGACGGCAAGCCTGTGGCGCCGAGCACCGGCGAGTACACCATCGATCTTGATCCTGCGACCGAGGAGCCGATTGCCGAGGTTGCGCAGGGCGGTACGGCCGACGTCGACAAAGCGGTCAGTTCGGCGCGCGCTGCATTGAAAGTCTGGGGCGGTATGCGCGCCGCCGAACGGGGCCGCATCTTGCAACGCGCGGCAGCGCTGCTGGAACAGCATCAAGAGGAACTGATCGAGATCGAGAGCTTGGATGCCGGCAAGCCGCTTGCGGCGGTTCGGCGCCAGGACATGGCCGCGGTTATCGACACAGTGCGCTACTACGCCGGTTGGTGCGACAAGATTACGGGGCAGGTGATACCGGCGCGTCCCGATGCGCTGACCTACACCGTGCGCGAACCGGTCGGTGTCGTTGCGGCCATCGTGCCTTGGAATTTTCCGCTCATGATCGGCATGTGGAAAATCGCGCCGGCGTTGGCCTGCGGCTGCACCGTCGTGGTCAAGCCCGCGGAATTGACACCGCTCTCAATGCTGCGCGTTGCCGAGCTGTTCCTCGAAGCCGGCTTGCCGCCGGGCGCGCTCAATGTGGTCTGCGGCAAGGGCAGCGTGGTGGGCGAGGCGCTGGTGCGGCATCCCGGCGTCGACAAAGTGACTTTCACCGGTTCACCCAAGGTCGGCCGCGGCATCATGCAGGGCGCGGCGAGCAATTTCAAAAAGGTGACCTTGGAACTCGGCGGGAAATCCGCCAACCTGATCTTCGCCGACGCGAATCTGGATCGGGCGGTGCGCGCCGCCTCATCGGGAATCTTCTTCAATGCCGGCCAGGTGTGTTCCGCGGGCTCGCGCGTCCTGGTGGAACGCCCGGTCTATGACGAGGTCGTGCAGCGATTGGCCGAACGGGCGCGATCCATTCGCGTCGGCGATCCGACCGATCCGAAGACCACGATGGGGCCGGTCATTTCGGCAGGACAAATGCGCACCGTGCTCGACTATATCGATATCGGCAGGGCGGAAGGCGCCTCGGTCGTCACGGGCGGCGCGCGTCTCGGCGATCAGGGCTACTTCGTCGAGCCCACCGTGTTTGCGAATGTCCAACACGAAATGCGGATTTCCCAGGAAGAAATCTTTGGACCAGTGCTGTCCGTCATTGCTTTCGACGACGAGCAGGACGCACTGCGCATTGCCAACGGCACTGCGTATAGTTTGGCCGCAGGTGTTTGGAGCGCGGACATTGGACGAGTGCATCGCCTCGCCGCCGGGCTCAAAGCCGGCACGGTGTGGATCAACACCTATGGCTACACCGACGTTCGGCTGCCCTGGGGCGGTTCCGGCGAGTCGGGGTTGGGCCGTGAGCACGGCGATGCGGCCATTGAGAATTTCACGCAGCCCAAATCAGTCTGGCTGGCGCTCGATCATTAAGTAAAAAAAGGTCGTGGGCGCCTGCGTTTTGGCGGCGCCTTACGCCTAAGTCCGCGGCGCCCTACGCCTAAGTCCGGGAATCCCTTCCCGCGCAAACTGCGCTGCATCAAGTGTCAGAATTGTCCTACACCAAGTTCGGAGCAACAGCACTTCGGATGCTTGGACTTTCGCCGACTCCGTGCGAAGCTTTCGCGCCATGTGCTTGCCCACAAGAGCCGAGCCTACGGCTAAAATACAACCTGATAAACCGAAGTTTTTATTTGCCTTGATGGGATGAAATAAACGTTGCTTCGCGGCCGGCTGTAAAGGCTTGGAGACCGATCATGGATCAGAATTCGCCCGCCACCTTAGGCAATGGCAGCAGGGCACGAAATGCGGCTGCCAAGGCACGCAACGCAGCCGCAAAATCGCGAAACGGCGCCGCCAAGAAGGGCGCGCGCAAGCCCGCCGTGAATGGCCACGCTACAACACCTGAGCTCAATCAACACCAACTGCTGAATGCGCTGCACGCCATGCAGGCCGGAGATTTTTCGGTGCGGCTGCCCGGCCATCAAATCGGTGTCGCGGGCAAGATCTGCGATGCCTTCAACACCATCGTTGCCGCGAACCAACGCATCGCGCAGCAGCTGGAGCATGTGGGCGAGGTAGTGGGGCAGCAAGGTAAGACGCGCACCCGCGTCCGGTTCGGACTATCCGATGGTGCATGGGCGGACATGGAAGGCTCCGTCAATGCCTTGATCGACGATCTGCTGTGGCCGACCACCGCCGTTACCCGCACCGTCACCGCAGTCGCGCGCGGCGATCTATTGCAGACCGTGCCGCTCGATGTGGACGGCCGGCCATTGAAGGGCGAGTTCCTGCGCTCGGCGAACATCGTCAATACGATGATCAAGCAGCTCAGTATCTTTACCTCCGAAGTCACGCGCGTCGCGCGCGAGGTCGGCACCGACGGCAAGCTCGGTGGCCAGGCGCAGGTGCGCGAAGTGACCGGCGTCTGGAAGGACTCGACCGAAAGCGTGAACTCCATGGCGTCGAATCTGACGGCGCAGGTTAGAAATATCGCGGAGGTCACGATCGCCGTCGCCAACGGCGATTTGTCGAAGAAAATTACCGTGGACGTGCGCGGCGAGATTCTGCAGCTCAAGGAAGCCATCAACACCATGGTGGACCAGCTGCGTTCCTTCGCCTCCGAGGTGACGCGCGTCGCGCGAGAAGTGGGCACCGAGGGAAAGCTGGGTGGGCAGGCGTTGGTGCCGGGCGTTGCGGGCTCGTGGAAGGATCTGACCGACTCGGTCAACGCGATGTGCGGAAATCTCACCGCGCAGGTGAGAAACATCGCGCAGGTCACCACGGCGGTGGCACGCGGCGACTTGTCGCGCAAGATCACCGTCGATGTCTCCGGCGAGATCCTCGAGCTCAAGGAAACCATCAACACCATGGTGGATCAGCTCAACGGCTTCGCCGGCGAAGTCACCCGCGTCGCGCGCGAGGTGGGCACCGAGGGCCGCCTGGGCGGCCAGGCGCAGGTGCCGGGTGTCGCCGGCACGTGGAAGGATCTGACCGACAACGTCAATTCCATGGCGTCCAATCTGACCGCGCAGGTGCGCAATATCGCCGAGGTGTCGACTGCGATTGCCAGCGGCAATCTCGCGAAGAAAATCACGGTGACCGTGTCGGGCGAAATCTTGGAGCTGAAGGAAACCATCAATACGATGGTGGACCAGCTCAACGCGTTTGCCTCGGAAGTTACGCGCGTGGCGCGCGAGGTGGGCACCGAGGGGCGCCTCGGCGGACAGGCGAACGTGCTGGGCGTCGCCGGCACCTGGAAGGACCTCACCGAAAACGTCAATTCGATGGCCTCGAATCTGACCGGCCAGGTCCGCAACATCGCGGAGGTGACCACCGCGGTCGCCAATGGCGACCTGTCAAAGAAAATCACGGTCGACGTGAAGGGCGAGATTCTGGAGCTCAAGGACACCATCAACACGATGGTGGACCAATTGAATGCATTCGCCGGCGAGGTCACACGCGTTGCCCGCGAGGTCGGTACGGAAGGCAAGCTCGGCGGTCAGGCGCAATTGAAGGGCGTGGCCGGCACGTGGAAGGACCTGACCGATTCGGTCAATTCCATGGCTTCGAATCTGACCGGCCAGGTGCGTAACATCGCCGAAGTCGCCACCGCCGTGGCGCAGGGAGATCTGTCCAAGAAAATCACCGTGACGGTGTCGGGCGAAATCCTGCTGCTCAAGGAAACCTTGAACACCATGGTCGATCAGCTGCGTTCCTTCGCGGGCGAAGTGACGCGTGTGGCGCGTGAGGTCGGCACCGAAGGACGCTTGGGCGGTCAGGCGCAGGTTCCGGGCGTGGCCGGCACATGGAAGGACCTGACCGACTCGGTCAATTCCATGGCGGGAAATCTCACCGCACAGGTGCGCAACATCGCGGAGGTTTCCACCGCCATCGCGAACGGCGATCTGTCGCG
>Ga0210383_10006098_pt1 | contig 10533 bp, 7 predicted proteins | sample IncBWC14OmetaG_FD_160072 | JGI IMG/M metagenome (GOLD analysis project Ga0210383, IMG submission 160072) | Forest soil microbial communities from Barre Woods Harvard Forest LTER site, Petersham, Massachusetts, United States - Inc-BW-C-14-O ...
TCGCCAACGGCCACGTTAGCCCTAGTCCCGACGCCTACAAGAAGATGCTCTACGAGAAGGGCCAATCCGCCGCCCCCGGTGACCGCGTCATCATCACCTCCCTGGACATCAAGCCTGATCGCATAGTCATCGACTTCAACGGCGGCCCTTACGCGAAACACCGCTTCCTGCGCCACATTTCGATAGGCGACTCTCCAATGCCCGTGGCTGGTGACCCCGCTGCGGTCGCCACCGGCTCCCGCATCACGCTCCTCTTCGAGGGCCCTGTCCCCGAAGTTTCAGGCCCGGAGGTCAAAGCGCTCCTCCAGCCTCTCGTCGACTTCGGCGTGAAAACCTCCGAGCAGGCCTATGCCGAGACGCTACCCGACCCGCTAAAGGAGGCCATCGCCGCGCACGAAGTGCTCGTCGGAATGAATCATAAGATGGTCCTCGCAGCACTGGGCGCGCCGGAAAACAAGATGCGCGAGCAGCAAAGCGGCGATCCCAACGGCGCCCACTATGAAGAGTGGATCTACGGCCACGTCCCCCAGACCATTCGTTTCGTTCGCTTTGTCGGCGATCGAGTCACCATGGTCGAAATCGCAGAACTCGGCAAACCAATTGTGATCCACGACAAAGACGAGTTGGGCGGCTTCAACGGTGGTCCAGAGACTCGCGAAGTAGCTTTGGGCGACCAGCAACCTTCGGACAGCGAGGATAAAGGCGCGAAGCAGGCGCCATCGTTGCGCATGCCAGGAGAAGCTGCACCGGCCGACGGTCCGAACAAGGTTCAGTTCCCGGACGACAAGGACCAAAAGACGAAGGTGGCCCCGATTCCGCCTCCACCGACCAGTCCGATGTCGGTACCTCCAGCGCCTGCAACGATCCCGACGGGCAGGACAACCCCATCCATTCCGAACCCCACGACAGAGCCGCAATAACCGCTGTCGTGTAAACTTATAGCAGAGCCTCGATCGCAGTTCTTCTCAAGCCGATTCCCCGTGGCGAGTCCCGGACAATCTTTAGAGAAGTTCAGGATGGTTCGATTTTGCATGCCCCGAGCGGGGAAGCAGTCGATCAAAACATCCGGCGCGTGAGCCGAAATATCTGTACCAGGGAGAACAAGCATTATGGCTAAGATTGCCAAGACAGGCGACCGTAAGAAGGTCATGGATACCAACAAGAGCACCGATTGTCCCAAGTGCTCCAAACCCACCCGAATTGTGAAGCGAGTGAAGGACCGCGAGCGCGGTACCCCCGGCGGAGTCTATATCTCTTGCTCGGCATGCGACTTCTTCGAGAAGCTCTAAGCTTCTTTTGTTAGCTTTATTGTTTTCAATGCACAAAGGAAAAGAGCCCCAGATTCGGGGCTCTTTTTCATGTTTCGAACAGCGATTAGAAGCTAGCCCGCACGCCCATCTCGATCGAGCGAGGGATGCTGCCCTGGGAGGTAACGACTCCAAAGCTGGCTGGCGTTGCCAGACTGAAGCCGGGGTTGGCGAATACGTTGTGGTTGAAGATGTTCGTTATAACGCCCGAGAACTGAAGGCTCGCGCGCTCGAAGATCTTGACGTTCTTGTGGATGCCCATATCCATATTCCAATACGGCAAGGCGGAGATCGGACCGTTGCCCGAGTCCCGGTTGTCGATGCCGAGAATGGCCGGACGAACCTGGCCGTAAACTGCACCTGGATTTGAGAACATGTTGATGGAGCCAGAACTGGAACCCTTTACGGCTACGGATGTTCCGACCGAAACGCCATTCGGGTCGGTACTACCGCTAATGCCGCGGTGAGTGTGGTAGCCACCCGTGTAAGGGCTAGTAAAGATGCATTGTTCGGTTGCGGCAAAGTTCAGGTCGTCGGCACCGCCGAACGCCTGCGCACCGGAGAACGTAGTGCAGTTGAGAGGTTGACCGGTACCCGCCGTAAAGATCGGAGAGAACGTCCAACCCCCTGCCAGCCGCCCCAGCAAGCCGGACTGACCTTGATACCACGGTGTCTGATAGACGAGGAACGTGTTGAAGATGAACTTCTGGTTGAACTGCTGGACGCCATAGCTCTTGCCCAGATCGAAGGCATCGTTTGGTGTGTATTGACTAGTCGCCTGCGCTTCCGCACCGGTGCCCAGAGCTTTGCTATAGGTGAAGTTTTCCTGCAAGGTCAGACCGTAAAAGTCTGTTGTCTTGAAGGTCACGAAACCAGCGTTGTAGTTGCCGTACCCGGTGGATGCTGTAAGACCAGCGCCGCTGCCAAGCTGCCCGTTCGCACCGAACTGGGTTTGGCCCGGAATCGGAGTACCCTGCATGCTACGAGCAAAGTTGAAGCCTCCGTTATCGAGATCGGACCAAAGGTTGAAGACCTGCTGATTGCCGATATGGCCTGCTTCCTTTTGGACAACGGCCGTGGTGCAATTTGCGTAGTTCTTGCAGTAGCCGGTGCCTGCCAGTGCGGTCTCGAAGAATGGCTGCGCAGCAACACTCGGGTAGACCGGGGTCTTAGCGGTTGCGGCACCGGTTGTCTTTGAGCACAGTCCAGCCGATGTCGCGCAGCCGAACGCAGTTTCAACTGCCGCATAAGCACTGGCAAATGACTGGCCTCCCAGGCTCATCATGTAGGGGACGGTGTTGAGGTTATAGGGTTGAAACTCATTATGGATGAGCCGGCCAATATAGCCGACCTCGATCAGCATCTTGCGGGTCAGCTGGCGCTGGATCGTCAGGTTGAAGGTGTCGGCAACGTTTGGACGGAAGCTTGGATCGAGCGTAGCCGACGTGGCCGTCGCTGCTCCGTTGTATCCCGGATAGAGAGGCTGTGGCAGCGTCTGACTAGCTGTTGCAAGCGGAGCCATGTTGCCATCGGTGCCGATGCGAAACGCTGTACTATCTGTCGGATTGGAAGAACTGCAGGTACCGTCCTTCGTCGCTGTGCGGCATTGAACTGCCTGGATCAGACCTGGTCCGAGTAGTGGCGTCAGCACGAGGCCGACACCGTTGAGACGGCCATAGACGCGACCATAGCCTCCGCGGATGACGGTGGCGTCCGGACCGAAGACGTGACCTAGGAAGGTGTCGTTCGCAAAATGAGGATTCCAAGCAGCTGATATTCGTGGACTAAAGGCTGCGTAGAAGGGGTTATAGGGATACTTGAGCCCGCTGCCGACGTTGCCGACCAGCGCAAAGCCAACCTGCGGGTTGTAGACCTGGCCCTGAAGAGCCGCGGCCTTCCGGGCCGCGAGAAAGTCCGCTGTTTTGATCGGTTCATCGGCTGAATCCACCAGAACGACCTGTTTGCCGGTTTTTTCGACTGGCGGCATCTCAAGCGCCCAGCCCAGACCGTAATTGATCGTCAAGGTCGGCTTGATATGCCAGGTGTCGCTGACATACAGGTTGTAGTACGGGATGGTTGCTTTATCCTGGGCAGGAGTAAGCGGTGCATTCAAGGACAAACTGGGGCCCGACCGAGTGTAGGCTACCTGCGAATCGGTGACGATGCCCAGGGCTGCGGCGAGGATGCGAGTGTTTGTCGTGCCGGTCGCCGGAACGCCTGCGGCCAGGAGGCCTGGCATGCTGACCAGTCCGCCGCCGCTCGTATCGCCGAGCTGGTAGGTGGTGGTGAAGTTGATACCGCCGCCGTTATCGGTGCGCTGGTGGAAGTTGTAGTTGTGCTGATACTGACCGCCAAACTGAACGAGATGGTTCCCCTTCAGCTTGGTGACGTCGTCGCGAAGGAAGTGATCATGACCATCCCAGAAACGGGTTCTGATGTCCTGGGTATCGACGTTATAAGGGGAAAGCACCTTGGTAGTCACCTGTTCACCGAAGGGCTCGAGAGCGCCGCCGAGGCCAGCGAGCTGGGCTGGCGCATTGGCGTCATTCCAGGACCACACGTTCCGAAGGTAGCTATAGTGAAAGTCGTTCGTCCAGGTCGAATTGATGTTGGTCGTAAGGCCAGCCACGAAATACCACGGGTCCTGTGGACGATTTGCAAGCGCAGTGGGGGTTCCGAGCTTGCCCGCAATAACGCCGCCAATATCTACCTGGTTGGTGGTGGCCTTTGTCAGCTTGAAGTAGCGATAGCTGGTCATGAAATGCCACTTCGATCCGAAGTCGTGATCGAGACGGGCTACTCCGAAATCGCTCTTTTGCGCGATAGCAATGTTGGCTTTATAGCCAATTGTGTTCACCGTGTCGCACTCGGGGCCGGAGATCAAGGTGCAGCCAGAATCATTGCCCGCCGGTAGCTGCGTGCTCCACATCTTCGATACCGTTGGGTTAAGTCCGATGCCGCGGGGATCCACGGCCTGAAGGTTGAAATTGGTCGGCACCGAAACACCTTGCGCATTTACAACATTGAAGTTGACGTTCCCGGCCAGCAAGTTCGGCGACGGAACGGAGCGCTCATAGGTTGTGGAGTTCGGGAAGCGGAAGCCCTCGTAGTTGGCGAACAAGTAGGTCTTTCCGCCGAGATAGCTGGGCAGAACCGGGCCGCCCGCCGCAGCGCCGAAACGGTTGTAGTGATTGCTCGGCTTTGGCGTATAGGTAGTCCCAAACGCTTTGTTGGTGGGGAAGTTGTTCTGCCAGGTGTTTGCGCCGAGGTTGCTGTCTAGGTAGTACTCGTACACCGTTCCATGCCAGACGTTTGTGCCGCGCTTCGTAACCACTTGCGCCTGCATTCCCGACGAGTTGTTGAAGTCGGCGGTCTGGCCGACCGTTGCAACCTTGAACTCTTCGATACTGTCCTGAGGCATTGGCATTACACCCGATGAGCCGGCCCCGATCGACGAAACACCCGAGGTGTTACCGCCGAACGCACCCGTGTAGTTCAGCATGCTGCCGTCCATGTCGCTCGAGTTATTGCCGCCATCGAGTTGGAAGACAGCCTGGTCCGTCACAGTACCGGCGACACTGCCGCCTGGGGTCACGCCGGGCTGCAAGGTTGCAAAGGTGCTGACATCTCGTGCAACCGAAGGAAGCGCCGTGATCTCCAACGGATTCACCGTATCGCCGATTGCCGCGTTCATCGTCTGCAAGTCAGCCTTTGACGACTGCGCGCTGACTTCGACAACCGTCTGCGTGCCGCCGACCGTCAATTCCAGATCTGCCGTAGTTTGAGTGCCGACGCTTACAGTCTGGTGCTGCATTTCTGTGGTCGAAAAACCATTCTTTGTGACTCGAATCGTGTAATCGCCGGGCGGAACATTTATCAGCACAAATTGACCTGCGGTGCTTGTCGTCGTGGTACGCACCGTAGTAGTCGCTGCCTGAGTTATTGTGACTGTTGCACCGGCTATAACCGCGCCGGTTGGGTCTGTAATTGTACCCACGACCGTGCCTGTACTGGTGGCTTGCCCGAAGGCGGCTGACGTATGCAGACCCACCGAAGCCAGCAGCAGAATTACCGCTGCCAATATCCTGCTATATGAAATAACGCGTGCCATGTTGGTCTCCTTTTGCAAGTGTTTCTGTTCTTTCCGGCTCGTATGAAACTTCAACTCAATAGGGCGCTCTTGTTTGGCGCTGATTGTGAAAGTGCACTTTCTCGGAACAAACTCGATATCTCAACTTATGGGGCTGACTGCGAAGGGCGCGAAGCAAGACAACAATTCAACACATAATGGTGACAAGTCGTCACAAAACTGGAACCGCATTTTGCAGTCCGGCGTATAACTGAGGGGAGTTGTCCTCACAAGATAAGGACAACAAATAAATCTCTGGTTCCTCCTCAACTTACGAGCGAAACTTGGACGCAAAATTTAGGCGGAAAATACAAAGGCAATTCAACAGGCTACAAGTAACTGTGCTTGAGCGTTCTGCGACTGCAGAAACTCCCAAGTCAGAATCAACGATTCTCGATTCAACTCGACACCTAGGCGCACGAATGTACTTGGACATCGGTCGCTGCCACGCGGTGCGGTCGTTGCACCGGAACCCATTCACTCTTGAATTACCAGAAAGTATCACAGAATTAACAATGTGTAACGCTTTTTTGTGGGAGCCAGTCGGTTCGGTCCGATGTTGCCCACGTTAATTGCCTTCTAGGTTGGCTTTGGCCTTCAAGTCATTACAATTACTAGTGATGTCTCTCCGCCAAAAGCGCATCCTGGTCACGCGAACGCGCCACCAGGCTTCGTCTCTCGCCACCCAGCTCGAAGATCTCGGCGCAATCGTCATCCTGATCCCGACCATTGAGATCGTCCCTCCGATCTCGTTCAATGCCCTCGACGCCGCGCTGGCCTGCCTTCGTACTTATGACTGGCTTCTTTTCACCAGCGCCAACGCAGTCGAAGCCTTCCATCGGCGCGCCCAATTTTTTCGCCTCAGCCAACTCCCCCAAAAAATCGCTGTAATCGGATCCGCCACTCTCCGGGCAGCCAACGACATTGGTCTGACCGTCGATCTGGTGCCTCCTCAATACTTGGCTGAGTCTCTCGCCCAGGCGCTCGTTCCGGAAGCGTCCGGGAAATCTTTTCTCCTTGTTCGTGCCGCCGAGGCACGCGACACGCTCCCGGGGACTCTCCGCGCTGCCGGAGGCTCTGTCACTATCGCCGAGGCGTACCGCAACCAAATTCCCACTGACTCCGCGTCAGCGCTCCAACAGCACTTCGCCTCACCGGGAAATTACCCTGACGCAATTACCTTTACCAGCGCCTCCACTGCACGCAATCTCTTTATCTTGCTCGAAGACGCGAACCTAACCCTCCCGCCGTGCATCCCTCTTGCTTCCATAGGCCCCATTACCACCCAAACCCTCCGCGATCTTGGCCATCCTGCGACGATCGAGGCGGCAGAGCCCACCATACCCGCTCTTGTACAGGCTTTGCTGGATCACTTTTCGACCGGATAGCCCTGTGCGTTGAGATCAGCAAAGCGCGAACGATAATCAATTTCAAACCGCACGATTGCTTTGATTTCGCGTTAGCTGAGTTGGAGGGTCCAGAGATCGTGCAGATGTACGACCCCCTCAACCTGTCCGCTGGGTGCGACGACAATCAGCGAAGTAATCTTTCGCTCCTCCATGAGAGCGAGCGCTGACGAGGCGAAGGCGCCGCCGTCAATCGTGAGGGGTTTCGAGTTCATGATCTCGCCGGCGGTGTGTTCGAGAGCGTGGGAGCCATCGCGCTCAAGTAGGCGCCGAAGATCGCCATCCGAGATCATGCCCGCCAGTTTGTTGTCGCTGCTGAGAACGGTTGTCATGCCAAGTTTCTTGCGCGACATCTCGTAGATCACCTGAGTCATCGGGGTGGATGGAGTGACCTGCGGCAACGCCTCGCCGGAGTGCATCAGCTCGCGGACCCGGGAGAGGCGTTTGCCAATTCGGCCACCGGGATGCAGATCGGCGAAGTCTTCCGCCTTCCAACCGCGGCGTCGGCTGGCTTCGAGCGCCAAAGCGTCGCCGAGGGCAAGCATCACCGTCGTCGATGCGGTTGGGGCGAGGTTGAGCGAGCAGGCTTCAGCGGAAACGCTTGTATCGAGGAAGATGTCGCTCGCCAGGGAGAGGCTCGACGTACTGCATCCGCCGATGACGATGAGCGTGGTCTTGAGGCGCTCAAGCGTCGGAAGCAGGCGCACAAGTTCTTCCGTTTCGCCGCTGTAAGAAAGCACAAGGACAACATCACCGGGCGCGAGCATGCCGAGATCGCCGTGGATAGCTTCCGCTGCATGGAGGAAATGTGCCTGCGTTCCAGTGGAGCGAAGGGTTGCGGCGATCTTGCGGGCGATGATCCCGCTCTTGCCGATGCCCGTGACGATGATATGGGTTGAATCCTTGAAGGATTGAAGCAGCAGCTCGACTGCCTTGGTAAATGGGGCGAGCATGGGCCCATCGAGACGCTCGGCTAGTTCGTTGAGCGCAGCGGCTTCGATGCGCACAAACTCGGATGGACGGTGGAGGTCGGACGGACTGATGGTTTTCTCAAACATGCGGCGAACCATTGTCGATGCTAGCAGAGTGTCAGCCCTGAGAGCTGCCGGATGGTTCTTGTATCGAATAGCGCGGCTACGGAGTCTAATCCAGATAGAATTAACGGGTGAAAGGATCTTAAGCGTGAAGCGTAACGGATTGGTTCTTGGTGTGATGGTGGTTGGAATCGCGCTGTTGTTGTGGTCAGGGTGGCACAACCTGCGCGAGCGGCGGAAGGCGATGCAGGAGGCTCAGGCCAGCCATGTGGTTTTGACTCCCGCGAAGCCCGGTGATACAGCGGGATCCGCGGTCTCCGATGACGTTGAAACCCCGCATATGCTGGGCAAAATGGCTCCCGGATTCACGCTTGCGACCCTCGATGGAAAGAATGTCTCACTCAGCGACTACAAAGGACGCCCGGTGCTCGTGAACTTCTGGGCGACATGGTGCGCCCCGTGCAAGATCGAGATGCCGTGGTTCGAAGAATTTCGCAAGCAGTATGCGGCGCAAGGATTTGAGATTCTGGGTATGACCGACGACGTCGATGCCGGTAAGGACGCAATCGCGAAAGTAGTGAAGAAGACTGGGGTCACCTATCCGATTCTGCTGACAGATGGAAAGGTGCAGAAATCCTTTGGTGGGCTGGATTATCTGCCAGTGTCGTTTTATATCGACCGGAACGGTGTAGTGGTCGAGGAGACGGCAGGTCTCGGCAGCAAGGATGAGATTGAGGCTCATATCAAGAAAATCGTCGCTTCCGGAGCAGGTGGACAGTGATGCGGATCGGCATAGCGCTCGCTGCGCTTTTGATGGGTGCTCAGTTCGGGAATCTCGATGCGCCAGCCACGAAACCAAAGTCGTACGTCATGTACGCTGCGGAGCCACAGGTGGTGACTGCGGGAAAACGAAGCGTGCTGGAATTGCACTTCCGCGTGGTGGATGGATTCCATGTGAACTCGCACACTCCTAAGTCGGAGTTGCTGATTCCCACACAGATTGCGCTTCAACCTGCGGCGGCCGTAAAGGCCGAAGCGGTCGAATATCCGGCTGGAACCTCCTACAGCTTCAGCTTTGATCCCTCGGAGAAGCTCGATGTCTACACTGGTGCTTTCACTGTGAAGTTGCCCGTGGTGGCTGAGGCGGGCGCACATACGATAGACGGGACGCTCCGCTATCAGGCTTGCGACCACGCTGCCTGCTATCCCCCAAAGAATCTGCCGGTCCAGGTCATCTTCACCGCAAAATAGGTTTCCAGAGCGCAGCCACATTTTGCTGTTGGTAGCCTCGGTACTCCTGTCTTTGATTGCACCCCGGTAGTGGCATCATGAAAGAAGAACAAGGAGTGGGTGGACGGAGATGGAAGAGTTTCGCAGACTGACGCGGCTGCCGGCATATGTATTCAACATTACGAGCGAGTTGAAGGCCGCGGCACGCAAACGTGGCGAGGACGTCGTGGACTTCGGGATGGGAAATCCCGACGGCGCAACGCCGAAACACATCGTAGATAAGCTGATTGAGGCCGCGCAGAGGACGACGACTCATCGCTATTCGTTGTCGAAGGGTATTCCGCGGCTTCGCAAGGCGATCTGCAACTGGTACAAGACACGGTACGACGTGGATCTCAATCCGGAAACAGAGGCGATTGTCACAATCGGGTCGAAGGAGGGCATCGCGCACCTCTGTCTCGCCGTTCTCGATGATGAAGACACGGTCGCGGTACCGAATCCCAGTTATCCTATCCACATCTTCGGCCCGGTGATCGCAGGTTCGAAGGTGCAGAGCGTTGCGCTCGAGGGAACCGATGAGGCGTCGTTGCTGGCCAAGCTTGAGTACGATCTACCGCGCATGAACCCACGGCCGAAGCTTCTGATCTTGAATTTTCCCGCAAACCCCACGACGCAGTGCGTTGAGCTTTCCTTCTTTGAGCGTGTGATTGCTTTATGCAAAGAACTGGGAATCTACCTGGTCCACGATCTCGCTTACGCTGACATTGTGTTCGACGGCTATCGTGCACCGAGTGTCTTGCAGGTTCCCGGCGCGAAAGATATTGCGGTTGAGTTTTTTACTCTCTCGAAGAGTTACAACATGCCGGGCTGGCGCGTAGGTTTCATGGTGGGCAACCCGAAACTGGTGGCGGCGCTTGGACGCATCAAGAGTTACTTCGACTACGGCACGTTTACTCCGATCCAGGTTGCGGCGATCTCCGCACTCGAAGGGCCGCAGCAATGTGTGGCAGAGATTCGCGACAACTATCGCCACCGTCGCGACGTACTAGTCGCCGGGTTGAACAAACTCGGATGGCCCGTAGACCTGCCGAAGGCCACGATGTTTGCCTGGGCGAAGATTCCAGAACAGTATCGCGGCCTCGGGTCGGTCGAGTTTTCAAAGCGGCTTCTGTTAGAGGCAAAGGTTGCGGTAAGTCCAGGGATCGGGTTCGGCGAGCACGGCGATGCGTACGTGCGATTCTCATTGATCGAGAACGAGGAGCGCACCCGGCAGGCTCTCAGGGGAATCAAGCAGATGTTGAAGCGAGCCTAATCATCTCAATAACAGAAAGGACGGCCCAGTTCAGGAACTCCAGAACTGGGCCGTCCTATTTAGCGAGTCACCGTTAGCGTTACGGCGGTCGTCTGGGTGATGCCTCCACCTTTGG
>Ga0210383_10006100_pt1 | contig 10530 bp, 10 predicted proteins | sample IncBWC14OmetaG_FD_160072 | JGI IMG/M metagenome (GOLD analysis project Ga0210383, IMG submission 160072) | Forest soil microbial communities from Barre Woods Harvard Forest LTER site, Petersham, Massachusetts, United States - Inc-BW-C-14-O ...
CTGCCGGACGGCACGGTGGTCACGGCCGACGACGGCCCGCGCTCAGGCGTCACGATCGAGAAGGTGGCCGCGCTGAAGCCGGCCTTCCGCCCGGACGGCACCGTGACCGCGGGCAACTGCTGCCCGCTCAACGACGGCGCGGCCGCAGTCGTGGTAATGAGCGACGTCAAGACGGCCGAACTCGGCATCACGCCGCTGGCGCGGATCGTCTCCTCCGGGATGACCGCGCTCTCCCCTGAGATCATGGGGCTCGGACCGGTGCAGGCGTCCCGGCAGGCGCTCACGCGGGCCGGGATGGCCATCGCCGACATCGACCTGGTGGAGATCAACGAGGCGTTCGCGGCCCAGGTCATCCCCTCTTATACCGATCTCGGCGTGGACCTCGCGAAGCTCAACGTGAACGGCGGGGCCATCGCGGTCGGCCACCCGTTCGGCATGACCGGGGCGCGGATCGCCACCACGTTGCTGAACAGCCTGCAGTTCCACGACGCGACCCTGGGCCTGGAGACCATGTGCGTGGGCGGCGGCCAGGGCATGGCGATGATCTTCGAGCGGCTCAGCTGAACATTTGGTTGCCGTCAGGGGGTTGCCAGGTGGCCTCTGATGAGGCACTCTCAGCACAAGAGGAGCTTCCCTGGAGGTGCCAGTTGTCGCTGATCCACTCACCGAACCTGCACAGCAGCCTGATCGCCCGTATCCCGGTCGTCACTGGCCGCGCCCTTGATGAGTGGTTTCACCGCCTCGAATCTGGCCCCGCGTTCCTGCGCCGCGAAGAGCGCGCCCACTGGCTAGCCGACGAAGCCGGCATCTCGTGCGGCTACGCCTACGCGATCGTGCACGAGTACGAGATGCGCAGACGGCTGCGCCTCAACGGAGCCTGACCGGCCCTCGACCCGGCGACCCGGCCTCGGCACCGCCCAGGCCGCTGACGAGCTGCGGCCGTGACCGGCCGGGGCCGCACGAGTTAGTGCGCCGCCGCATGGCCGTGTTCCCGTTGGTTTAGTCGCCTTTAGGCGAGCCTCTCCATTTCTTCCTCCGGCCGTCATCGGCATGCTTTGGCGGAGTCGGCGATCTGCGGGCAGAAAGCGGAATATCCGGATTTATCGCCATATAATTCGCCGGTATACAGGTAGACAAGCAACTGCGGCCTGGCGCTTGGTTGATCATTGTGCTGGCTGTTTCCCCTGGTACAGCATTGATCAATTGAGAAAGGGCATGCTCGCCAAACAGTACCCCCGGTCGGAATCGAACCGACACTGGGGACCCTTTTAGGGGGCCGGCCTCTGCCCTTGGGCTACGGGGGCGCGCCCCATAATACCGCCCGTACAATTGCCTTGGCGCTGAGTAACTAAGACCGGGCCATTATCTTTGCCCATCCGACACGTTTCTCAGAAAGAAAAGCAGAGCGTAACTATTACATGATCGGCATTAGCGCTAAGTAACTGGATGGTCGCTCCCAGGCCGATCGCGGCGCGAGCGCGGGTGAAAATAGCGTCGAGCATGGCCGGGGTGACGCGACCAGTGAACGTGTTCTGCTGGCTCGGGTGGTAGCAGCCGATGAGCAGCACGCCGTCCGGCGTCTGGGCGCTGGTCAGCCGCAACTCGGCGCCGTGGCCGAACGCCGGGCGCGGACGCGGCAGGGCGAAGCCGCAGCGGCTCAGCACCGGCCACATCGCCTGCCAGGCGAACCCGCCCAGGCACACAATGACCCGCAGGTCCGCCGCCACCAGGCCGAGCTCCGCGACCAGCCACGGGGCGCACGTATCCCGCTCGGCCGGGGATGGCTTGTTGTCCGGCGGCGCGCAGCGGACCGCGGCCACCATCCGGGCGTCCACCAGGCGCTGGCCATCTCCGGCCGCCACGCTGGTCGGCTGGACCGCGAATCCGGTCCGGTACAGCGAGGCGAACAGGAAGTCGCCGCTGCGGTCACCGGTGAAGATCCGGCCGGTCCGGTTCCCGCCGTGGGCCGCGGGCGCCAGGCCGACGATCAGCAGGCGCGGTCGTTCCGATCCCCAGCCGGGGATCGGACGACCCCAGTAGCGCTCACCGCGGAACGCGCGACGGGGGGTCAGCGCGACCTGCTCGCGCCAGGCGACCAGCCGCGGGCACGCCCGGCACACCGACTGGCGCGCGGTGAGCTCGCGCAGGGTCGCGGCCCCCGCCGCCAGGTCGGCGGCCTCGGCAGCGCTGTGCGCGACCGGCGTCCCGGGCCCGGCCGGGTCGTCCGGCCAGGCAGGGTCTATGGCTCACCTTCGGGGCGCCTTATGGTGCTGTCTTCCTTCGTCGCTCGTTCCTGGCTCCTCAGTCCAGACAGCGCCGCGCCCCTCGGCTCGCGGGCCAGCGACCAGGCGATGCCGTCGAGGATGTCGTGCTCGCTGACCAGCACCTCACCGAACCCGAAGCGCTGCATGATCCGGTCCAGGATGAGCGCGCCCCCGCCGATCACGTCGACGCGGCCCGGGTGCATGACGCCAATCGCGGCGCGGGCGGCCCGGGTCTGGGCCAGCAGGCTCCGGGTGACCTCACGCACGTCGGCGGCTGATACGCGGGCATGGTGGATGCGGGCCGCGTTGTAGGCCGGCAGGCCCATCGCGATGCCTGCCACGGTGGTGACCGAGCCCGCGAGCCCGATCAGCGTCCGGGCCTGGCGGACCGGAATCGCGCCGGTCACCGCGTCCAGGGCCGCGTCGATATCGGCGGTAGCGGCGGCCAGCTCCGCGCCGGATGGCGGATCGCTGTGCAGATGCCGTTCGGTCATCCGGACGCAGCCGACATCGACGGAAATCGCCTGCACGGCCGGCTCCCCGGCTTTCTCGCGGCCGCCCGCCGTCGCCTGGCCGAGCACGAACTCGGTCGAGCCGCCGCCGATGTCCACCACCAGGAACGGCCCCCGGAAGTGGGCAGGGCCGGGCGCGGCGGCCAGCTCCGCGGTCGCCCCGGTAAACGACAGCGCGGCCTCCTGGGATCCGGTCAGGACCTCGGGCGCGACCCCGAGTACCTCCTTGACCTGGCGGGTGAACTCCGCCGTGTTGCTCGCGTCCCGGGTGGCGCTGGTGGCCACCATGCGCACCGCGCCGGCCGCCGCATCCGCGATGACGTTCGCGTAGTCGCGTAGCACACCGGTGGTCCTGGCGAGTGCCTCGGGCGCTAGCCGCCCGGTCTGGTCGACCCCTTGGCCCAGCCGGACAATCTCCATCCGGCGTGCCACGTCGGTCAGCTCGGCCCGGTCACGATCGATATCCGCGACCAGCAGCCGCAGCGAGTTTGTGCCGCAGTCCACAGCGGCCACGCGCCGGGTCATGAGGATGGCTCGGGTACGCACGGTCCCGCCTGCCACCACGGGCCGACGGCGTCGAGCGCTTCGCGGCCGAACGGATTCACCTCGCCCACCGCGAGCTCGTGGGCGACCAGGGCATGCAGGCACTTTACCCGGTCCGGCATGCCGCCGGCCGACTGAGTACCGGGCGGCAGCGGATCAACGCCCGCCGATCGCGCCGCCGCGTCCCGGCGGGCCAGGTAGTCGCGATGCGCGGACTCATACCGGTGGCACAGACCGCCGTCGGAGAGCCGGGCGGTCATCTCCCGCATCATCCCGCTGGCTTCCAGCTTGCTCACCGCGGCACTGGCGCGGGGGCAGGTCAGGTAGTACAGGGTGGGAAACGGGCTGCCGTCGGGCAGCCTCGGCGCGGTTTCCGCGACGTCAGGCAGGCCGCATGGGCAGCGGTGAGCGACGGCGAGCAGCCCGCGCGGCAGGCGGCCGAGCTGGGCGGCGATGACCGCCGCGTCCCGGGCCGTGATCACTGTGTCTCTCGCTCACTTCGCCGGGGTCGCGTCGGCCTGTTGCACCGACTGCCATAGCTTCGCGTACCAGGGCGCAGGCCCCGACGGCTGGGCCCGGGCGCCGTTGGCCAGCGGCTGGCTGCCCTCGACGACGTAGCACTGCGTGCCAGGAAAGCACATATCCAGCTCCTGCCGGGCCAGCTGTTCGATGTAGGACCGGTCCGACAGCTTGGCCTTCTCCGCTTGCAGGTTCTTGACCTGGGTCAGCATGGTCTGCTGCTGGGCGACGAGCTGATCGATCTGCTGGCGCTGGGCCATGTACTCGCGGACCGGGTACGCCAGGCTCAGCGCGATCGCGCAGATCACCACCGCCAGCACCGCGGCCCGGCTGGTCAGCCGGGTGGTCCGGGGAGAGGCGGGGGGGTTAGACATAGAGCTGTGCTGCCCGTGCTAGCCCCTGCTGGCGAGCGCCGCGAAGCGCGGGTAAGCGCCGACCCCGGCGTAGCTCGCGGCGTCGCCGAGCAGTTCCTCGATGCGCAGCAGCTGGTTGTACTTGGCCACGCGCTCGCCTCGGGCGGGCGCCCCGGTCTTGATCTGGCCGCTGTTGGTGGCGACGGCGAGATCGGAGATCGTGGTGTCGTCGGTTTCACCGGAGCGGTGGCTGATCACGCAGGTGAAGCCGGCCCGCTGGGCGAGGCTCACCGCGTCCAGCGTCTCGGTGACCGTGCCGATCTGGTTCAGCTTGACCAGCAGGGAGTTGGCCGAGCGCTCGGCGATGCCGCGGCGGATCCGCTCCGGGTTGGTGACGAAGATGTCATCGCCCACGACCTGGACCAGGTCACCAACGGTCGCGGTGAGCTCGCGCCAGCCCGGCCAGTCCTCCTCGGCCAGCGGATCCTCGAGCGACACGATGGGGTAGGCGTCCAGCCAGTCGGCTTACAAGGCCGTCATCTCCGCGGACGTCCGCGGTCTCCCCTCGAAGTTGTACGCGCCGTCGGAGTAGAACTCCGACGCCGCAGCGTCGATCGCCAGCGCGATGTCCTGGCCCGGGGTAAACCCGGCCTTGCCGATCGCTTCGACGATGAGGTCCAGCGCGGCTCGGTTGTGCTCCAGATCCGGGGCGAAGCCCCCCTCGTCGCCGACGCCGGTGGACAGCCCGCGCTGCTTGATCACGGACTTCAGCGCGTGGTAGACCTCGGCGCCCCAGCGCAGCGCCTCGCTGAACGTGGCTGCGCCGATCGGGGTGATCATGAACTCCTGGATGTCCACGTTGTTGTCGGCGTGCGCGCCGCCGTTCAGGATGTTCATCAGCGGAACCGGGAGCACGTGGGCGTTCGGGCCGCCAAGGTAGCGGAACAAGGGCAAGCCGCTGGAGTCCGCGGCGGCACGGGCGACGGCCATGCTGACGCCGACGATGGCGTTCGCGCCCAGCCGCGACTTGTCCGGCGTCCGGTCTAGATCGATCATGGCCTGGTCGATCAGCCTCTGGTCGTCTACCTCGTGGCCGAGCAGTTCCGGCTGGATCTCGTCGATGACGCTCTGGACCGCGCGGCTGACTCCCTTGCCGCCGTACTCGGAGCCGCCGTCCCTCAGCTCGACGGCCTCGAAGGCGCCGGTCGAGGCGCCGCTCGGCACCCCGGCCCGCCCGACGGTCCCGTCGTCCAGCGCTACCTCGACCTCTAGAGTCGGGTTGCCCCGGGAATCCAGGATCTGCCTGGCATGGATCGCTTCAATGGAGGCCACCGTCGGCTCCTTGCCTTGTTCGCGTACGCCTTCTGTCGTCCCGGACCATCGCCCGCCCATAGTGGAGCCTAACGGAGCGCCGGTCCTGCGTGCGCGGGGCACGCCGTCAAGCTCGACCAGGTTCGCGTAGTCCGAATTTCAGCCGCGCTGCGCTGGGCGGCAACGCGCTAACATGAGCGCTGGAGGGGTCCTTTGAACGTCAACCCTATTCCGCGCGTTGCTGGCGCCACACCGGTGGTGCCTAAGCTGCCCACGGACAAGCGCGGCATCGTCTCGTGACAAGCTCCCCCGTAGGACCGCGGGCCGGCGATGCTGAAAGCAGAATGGCTCCTATGTCCGCCGCTGAGACACCCGGCGCACCTGAGTTCCGTCGGTCGGCGCGATCAGGCAAGCGTCGGCAAAAGGTGTTGATCGCGCTGGCCGTGGTGTTCTGCGTGATATGCGTGGCTACTGCCCGGCTGTTTATCTGGCCGGACCAGGGCATGCCGCCCCGGGTAGACGCCATCGTGATGCTGGACAGCCCCGGCCGCCCGCTTAACGTCGCCCTGCGCCTGGCGGCGCAGCATAGGGCACCGTTCCTGGTGGTCTCCCAGGGCACTCCGGCTTCTCGCGATCCGTGCCCGCAGCCGATACCGGAGGTGACGCTGATCTGCTTCCACCCTGTGCCGCCCACCACCCAGGGCGAGGCAGAGTTCGTCGGCCGGCTGGCCAAGAAGTATCACTGGCGGTCCATCGCGGTGGTCGCCATCACCCCCCAGGACACGCGTGCGCGGTTGCGAGTGGGACGGTGTTTCCCCGGCCGGATCTACGTGGTGACAGCTCCAATCAGGCTGGGTACCTGGCCCTATCAGATCGCCTACGAATGGGGAGCGCTCATCAAAGCCGTGATCATGCAGCGCAGCTGTTGAGCCCATGGCCGACGCCAGCTTGATGTCCCGGGAACCTCCACGCGCGGCGCCGCAACCACTAGTGCCCTTGTGGTTCAGCTTGACCAGCAGGGAGTTGGCCGAGCGCTCGGCGATGCCGGGCGTTCGTCGTATCACGGCCACCCTCTTGGCGCTCATGTGTACAGACCAGCTGATCAGGTCCCGGGACGATGAAGATCCGTGGCGAGCCTGCCGCACTGGTCCGTGACGGCAGTCCGGCGGGCCTCCCATGGCCATGACCTTCAGGGAGTTGACTTGGATGCCATCGGGGACGACCAGATCTGGGCCCGGAAGCTCCTGTGGCGCTGGAGTACCCCGGCATGACGCACGTCTCGATCGGCAGGCATCGGGGGTTCCGGGCCTGTACCGGCGTCCTTCACCGGGGACGCCGTACAGTGGCGGAAATCGCGTACATCAACAACCCCGAGACCCTGATCAAGGCCGTGATGCGGGGTGAGGGAACGGCAGGCCATAGACTGGTCTGCCGTAACTTTGCTACGCAAACCGGACGACCGGGTTCATATTTTCGGGTCAGGTTCATGAGCCGATGAGTTCATCAGTCGTTGTTTCTCAGTCCGGCCGTGACGTTCCGTCGCTGGCCCGGGCGAAGGCGCGCGAAGGATGGGTGGAACGCAGGGTAGCCCTCGTGTGGTACCTGCTGGTCCTGAACTGCCTGACCTATAGTCCGGGAGGGCTCCTGCATCTGCCGTCGGCGGGCGGCAAGGCCATCACGCAGGGAGCCCTGTATGCCGCGCTGTTCGTGGCACTGACCGTGAACCGCAGGATCATCCTGCGCCCGAACGTGTTCCTCTGCCTGGTGAGCCTGCTCATCCTGGGAGCGCTCATCACCATAATAGAACCCCAGTACTTCGGTACTGTGTACCGGACATTCAGGCTGACGACTTTCATCGCCGTGCTCTGGCTGCTTACACCCTGGTGGAGTCGACGCGACCTGCTGCTCGTCCGCTGCCACCTGAGAGCGCTATCGGTGGTACTCGGCACCGTGCTGCTCGGCCTGATGGTGGCTCCCGGGCGCGCCCGCGCAGGAGGGAGGCTCTCCGACATTATCTGGCCTAGTCCGCCCCCGCAGGTAGCGCACTATGCGGCGATTACCTTCGGGTTGGTGGTAGTGCTCTGGCTCGGCGGACAACTGCGTGGCCGGGTCACCCTGATCGTGGTGATCGTCGCAGGCGCGATCTTGATCCTCACGCACACCAGGACCGCTCTGGTCGGCATGGTCGCGGGCTTGTTGGTCGCCGGCATGAGCCTGATCGTCGCGAAGGAGCGGGTACGCAAGCTGTTCGCCGGCATCGGTGTCCTGGCAACGATCGCGATTCTGACGCTGTCCGGCGTCATAACCAGCTGGTTGACCCGAGGCCAGGGCGGCCAGCTGACCGAACTTACCGGCAGGACCGCGGTCTGGTCCGCGTTGCTTGGCTTCCCTCGCAACAAGTTCCAGATGATCTTCGGTTTCGGCCTGTCGAACGATTCCTTCAATGGCCTATCTATTGACAGCAACTGGTTGGCCTCCTACCAGACGCAGGGGCTATACGGGGTAGTCCTCTGCGCGATGATGCTGCTCTTCCTGCTGGTGACCGCCTACTTCACGCCGCGCGGTGTGCAGCGCGCTCTGGCCCTTTTCCTCGTGGTATATTGCCTGGTCGCGTCGTTCACTGAGGTGGGCTTCACCGATGCCTCGATGTACCTCCTCGAGCTCACCTTGGCCGCGTCGTTGCTCGTGCTGCCATCCGTCGCGGGCACGAGGCGGGCCTGAGCAGTGCGATGCGAGCTTCCGGTGCACCGCTCTTAACTTCTAGGAGTTCGGCGCCTGAGTGCCCAGCTCCTGACGAACGGCGCCGATATTCCCTGCGCCAGTACATAGGTGCTAAATCTCATGGCCCAGGCCGACGTCTCAACCGCCCACGACCATTACGCCGGCCAGAACGATATCGACTCATCCGGCGTGCTGCTCACGCCGAGGCTCTGGTCGCTCTTGTCCGCCCCGACCAGCACTACGGAATCCAGACGTGTTCCGGCAAGCCGTATCATCTCGCGGACGCCGCGGATGCGTTCCTCCGACGACTGACCGGCAGTCACCATGCCCACCGCGTCAGTCGCCCATGTCGCGAGGTACTCTGAGCCGAGCGCGGGATCCAAACTGGCCAGGGTGAGCAGAACGTCCGCGGAGTTGCTGGCATCGACCAGCGCCTTATCAGCTTGAGCGGGCACAGCCGACAGGGTGCTTCCGCGCAGAGGACCGACAAGCGCGACATCGTCAGGTTCAGGAACCGTCACCAAGAAGTTAGCGCCCTCCCGACTGACCGCATGCATCCCAGTTCCCTTGACCCCCAGCAGGCGCGCCAGGTGGGCTCCGCCGGAAAGGTCGGCCGCAACGACCTGCCTGCCCTCGCTCGCGTAGGACATGGCCAGCGATGCGACAGCGTGCGCCGCGACGTGCGCGTCATCCACGGCAACGACCGCCAGGCTCGCAGGGCCGCGGGAGCTTCCCGGCACCGCATTACGCAGGTGTGCGACAACACGCCTCATGTCGAGATCCCGCGCAGCCCGCCCCAGCCATCGCCGCTTGCGCAATACGCCGACGCTGAGCCCCACGGGCACGCCGAATGCCTCCGCGACCTCGTCGCGGCGACGCAGACGGTCGGACACGAGCGCCCCGACCACTACGATCCCCATGCCCAGGGCCATACCGCCGATGAGCCCTCCGGCGACATCGAGCGCCACGCCCTTCACGCGAGAATGCTTGGCTAGAGTGGCGGGGCCAAGCACCTTGCTGTCCTGCACCATTGAATCCGTCGTCGTCTGCCCCGTCGCCTGAGCACCGACCACGTAGTATTTCATCTCGGCGAGTGCGTTGGTTGCATCTTTTTGCTGCGCCTGCAGCTTTCGGAGATTTGCCTGCTCAGCCGGAGAACTGGGCTGCGCTGGTAGTTGGCTGATCTGCAAGTTAATAGCATCCAGGCTCTGCTGGGCCTGTTTTTGCTGCTGGCTTAGCTCCGTGACCAGCTCGCCTTGCTGGGTCTGTACGTAAGCCGCGCGGAACTGGAGGAACGCCGCGGCTAGGGCGTTCGCGCGGGCAACGGCCGCATCGGCTGACTTCGCACCCACCGTGATGGTGAGCACCTGATCGGTAGTGGAGGTCGCACTGTACGTTGCCATGAAGCTGGCGACACTCTCCTGCAGCCTCAGTTGATTCACAACGCGCTCGGCTACCGGAACACTCAGCGCAAGCGTCGCGTTGGTTTGCTGTACCGCAGTCGGGTTCTCGTTAGGGCTATTCGTGAGGAGGAGCGTCGCCGTGGCATGATAAGTCGGCGGGAACTTCACGTACAGCCCGAAGCCAATCAGCAGACCGACGACAGCGGTGACGCACCAGAACCGTACGCGTCGCCTCAGTGCCGCCTTGATGAACGCTCCGCTGGTATAGCCTGAGGTCAGTTCGGCTGCCGGAAACTCCTGGACGGGCGTGAAGTCACCATGGGTCCAGATGCGGTCTGGCAGGTCATCGCCTGTCCCGTTGGGCCACGCAGCCGGACCATAGGGGTCGTTCACCGTCTGATCTCCGTTGTCCTGCCGCTCAGACGCGTCGGTAGCCTGCGTCGCGCCGGCGGCGCCAGTTGCGGAATGAGGCCGGTAGTTTTGTCGGCTGGTTCGGGGTCCGCCACGAGGATTCCGGCGATTCCGCGTCCGTCCGCAGTTGCGCTCACCGCCGCCCGCGCGATCTGCTCGGCTGTCGTCGCGCCCGCCGAAACGCCCAGAACCGTCGCGGTAGTACGCATCGTTTGAGGCGTGTCCGGGGTCCGGCCGTCGACCACTCCCACGACCACCGTCAACGCGGCGTCGTGCCGTCCGTCGAAATTGGCGTTATCAGCGGCGATGACGTGCAAATTAATCGGCCGTTTCGACGGCTGGGGAGGCATGGCGCACGCTGTCCTCAGTGTGGCCATGGCGGTGGGGTCCTCCTGCGGGCTGATGATAAGGGCCGTCGGGATGCCCATAGATGCAGCGAGAACCGCCAACTGGGGACCGAGGGCAACGGCTCCAGGATCAGAGGAAAGAGACA
>Ga0210383_10006101_pt1 | contig 10530 bp, 5 predicted proteins | sample IncBWC14OmetaG_FD_160072 | JGI IMG/M metagenome (GOLD analysis project Ga0210383, IMG submission 160072) | Forest soil microbial communities from Barre Woods Harvard Forest LTER site, Petersham, Massachusetts, United States - Inc-BW-C-14-O ...
CTGACGATGCTGAACGGGTCGTTAAAAGCTGTGGCGCGAAACTCCCCGCGCGCGACGTTTTCGTCTATTTCGACAACGATGTGAAAGTGCGTGCACCTTTCGACGCAAAAAGCCTCACCGAACGCGTCGACAAAGCGCTCGGCAGCTAGTTGTAGCGAATCTCTACACGGTGGTGTTGCGAAACCTTAAAAACAACGAAGATCTGGTCCAAATTGGTGCCCAAGAGAGGACTCGAACCTCCACTCCCTTGCGGGAACTAGCTCCTGAATCTACTTTTGGCATTACACGCCGACGCGCACGGAATGGCAAGGACGCGAAAAGTGACGCTGTCCATTGGATTTACACGACAGGCTCATTACATGAGGGCGCATAGGGACGCACCGGACAGCAGAACCAACTGACACCAGAACTGACACCTGCCGTTGAGCAGTTTCAAAACTCTTCTAGATCCTTCCCGGAAGAGTGTTTCCTGAATGTGCCTCAGTCTAAGGATTCACTGCAAACTATTCGACACACGGAGAGTTTCAAGGGCGTTAACCAGTTTCTGGAATTCCGCCCTCGGATTACGGAACCAATCTGTAGACCAGATCCGGTAAATGTTCCAATTCAACCTTTCCAATACCTCTTGTCGCAGACGATCACGATCCCGAACAGAACGTGCTGAGTGATACATCGCTCCGTCGCATTCAATTCCCAGGATGAAGGCTCCCCTTCGTTGAGGATGACGGACCGCGATGTCGATGAAGTAGCCGGCAACTCCAAGTTGAGGCACAGTCTCGTATCCGCTTTCCTGTAACATTTCGATGACCCAGCGCTCGAACTCGCTGTCAGGTTCTCTCCCTGTAATCTCATTTGAGTCGAGGTGTCCGCTCTGCGCGTAGCTCAAATAGTTTTTAAGGGCTTTCACACCCCATCTTGATGTTGGCTCAATTCTGATGTCGTTTGCTTTCATAGACGTGAAGAGCCGCACCTGCTGTTTAGCGCGTGTGAAAAGAACATTGAGACGCCGGTGTCCATGCGCACCGTTGATCGGCCCAAGTCGCTGAAAGAAATTTCCTGCGGCATCCTTTCCATACACAGTGGAGATAAAGATAACGTCGCGCTCGTCGCCCTGAACGTTTTCAAGGTTTTTCACGAATATTGCGTCTAATGAGTTCTCCCAGCGAAGCCGATAAGCTTCAGCCTCAACGTTTGTTGCAAACAATTCGTCCATCATTTTCTGAATCAATTCCTGTTGAGGCTTGTTCATTGCCACGATGCCAAGAGATCGAGTCGGAAACTGCTGCATGAATTCTTGCGCTGCTCCGGTTATCGCTTCGGCTTCTGCCCGGTTTAGTCCGGCTTCATAAATTCCCTCAACGGAGACTAAGCGAACTCCATATTCCAAGTCTTTGCCCCTGGGTGAGGGGAAGACAATCAATCTGTCATCGTAGAATTCGTGGTTCGAGAATGCGATTAAGCTCTCGTGTTGCGACCGATAGTGCCATCGGAGCTGGCGAACCGGTTGGTACGGACCGCGGGCCAGATCGAGAATGGATTCCTGAGAAGTCAGATCGTGGATATCGGCTTCTTCGGCATTATCGTCCGGCAAATCGTCACGGTCTACTTTTTCGAAGAACGTTGTTGGGGGTAGCTGTTTCGGATCCCCCACGACGACCAGTTGTCCGCCGCGCACGATAGCCCCCAACGCGTCCTCGGGACGTATTTGTGAGGCTTCATCCATCACCACGACATCGAAGCGCAGCCCAGCGGGATCAAGGAATTGTGCAACAGACATCGGACTCATCATGAAGCATGGTTTAAGAGCCTGAGCAGCGCTGCCTGCTCTCTTGAACAAATCTCGTAACGCGATGTGTCGTCGTTGCAAGCTAATCTGATGCCGGATTAGGGCTAATCCAGTAACATCGGACGCTCGTCCGCGACTGTTTCCCGCGGGTATCAGTACATTCATCAACTTGAGTGCAATCTCTCGACGACGCAGTTCCATGATTTTTCGGTCCAATTGTTGATAGCGTTTCCGGACCTGCCCGTGGGTCATTCCCGAGTGTGAGCGCAACCTCGGATCGTTGGACAATATGGAGTCGGCGCAGGATCGAAAAAAGATAAATTCGTATATCTCTCCGAGCTGAGCATAGGGTGCCGGAGCGTCATCTAGATGTTTCAGGATCGCAGCCAGCGAACTCGATTTAGCTTTCCGTTCGATCCTAAGAAAGTCTAGGTATGGCTGAAGGGCATTTCGGTTCGCAAGCGCATAGTCGATCCGGGCCATTAGCCGATCAATAAGGACGTTGTCAAAATCATCGAAGCCAATCCATTCTTCAATGTTTAGCCGCCCAAGTTCCATAGCAGCAAGCTTGCAATTTCTAGTTAGTCGTAGGACCTCCTCGATCTGTTCTGCATGTACTTTCAATTCCTCCAACATCGTCTTAGCTGACCCGCCCAAGATCTTTGTCCGTACAGATAGTGGTAAATCCGCGGCACTGACGCCTTCAATGAATTTCAACGTTGCCTTTAAGGTCTCGACGGTGGTCTGCGAAATGGCCATGTTTCCCAATAGCATTCGCACTTCCTCGGTATTCAGCCTTCGACCAACTGCTATCATTTCTGTCATTTCAACCCCGATCGCCTCTAAATCACTTGAAACGACGTTAGGGCTGAGGCCAAGACGTCGGAACTTCGACGTTAGTTCTCCAGTACCATTGAAAGCCATTTCTGAAGTTTCCCAGAGTGATTCTAGGGAACGCGCCTTAGACTCTCCGGTTTCCAAAAACACTTTCATCGCATCGAGTAGACCCTCTGCGCGACTGAGCTTGAGGATCGTAGTCAATCTCCCGCTCTCCCCTCCCAACAAGACATCACGGCAGCTATTATTACCATCGCTACTGTTTGGAAGCTCTCGCCGCACTTTGGATGCCCAACGGGAGATCAGGAGCAGTTCCGGCCATGGCGTGTCGATCCCGCGAAAGGCCAGCCCGGCCGTTTGCCTAAGGTCTCCATCAATCTCCAGCTCTCGGGTATGTTCCAAGAAGCTAAGAAGTCGGGTTAGTTCGTCAGCCGGTTGGCGCTTGCGCCGATTGCCATTCACCCGTGCGATAGATTCGTAAAGATGACGCGCGCTACGATATTTCGAACTGAAAAGTCTCGCGAAAAATCCAGACGTCTGTAGGGTATGTGCAGCGTTTTTTATTTCCGGCAGAGTTGGGAGGGAAGTGAGGCGAAAATCCTCCATGACCGCAATTCGGGTTCTGCGAAGTGATTCGGTCTGCTTAAGTCCCCGTTCTAGGACCTTGCCCGACCCTTCTGAGACAACGGACGGTTCCCGCATTCGCAACAGTTGTTCAGGAATATCTGCCAGAAGACCGATCGCCGCGATAAGGCTCTCTACGTCGGAGATAGTCAAAGTGCGCAGTTCGAATAATCGTGCAAACTCAGCAGATGTTGCTAGACCCTGCCTTAGCCGCTTGATCGACTGCTCTTGCTCCAGCCGCAAGTCCCCGATAGCCCCTACCGTGAGAACTTGTAGTTTCAAATCGCGCGCAATAGCGAGGGCGGAATGCACGTCTTCAACATCGTCTTCATTTAGCGATTGACGGTCTCGGAATACCGCCGAAAGATGCCCGCTAATGCGCGTTAGATTTTCAAGGTCACGGATTAAATCTCCCAACAGTGTGCGACCCGTATTCGTAGCAGCTTTCTGAATGATGCTCTCAACCACGCCATCCGGTATTTCAGGTAATGCACGCACCGCGGCCACGAAGGTTTCTGCGCTTTTTGGGCGATTTTCGCTCCCCCATTCCGTTGACTTGTTTAGTTCGGCTATTTTGTTTTGTAGTACTCCGAGCGCCTGACTCCACGACGCGAGTTCAGCTTGCAGTTCGTCTGATTGAAAAACGTCCAGTTCTTCATTGTCAAGGCCACGCCAAGGATGTTTTGTTAAGGTTCCCCAGGCGTTTACGGGAGTAGCACGAGATTGCAGGTCCTTCGCGAGATCCTTCATTTCGGACCTGCGCCCTTCTGTTACCGTCATCGGTTCCAAGACGCGCGCCCTACGCAAACCCAGTGGCAGCTCCTCGCCAAGCTTAATACGTACGCAGTTTCCGCGTAGTACTTCGTGGACCGTGAGACCCGTTTCACCTACTTGCTCTTTCATTTTATTAGAATAGTGAATCAGTTCTAATCGCGTTTGGTTATAAGATTCGATCGCCTGCTGTAGTTGCCTGATTTCCAAAGATGGGGAGGGTTGATTTAGTCTGTCTTCAAACGATTTCAGGACTGCTGTTTTCCGAGTCTTGTTTGAGTGGACTTCCAAACAAAATTGTCCCAAACCAAAACTATCTAAGCGATCCTTTACGACTTTCAAGGCCGCCATTTTCTCTGCAACGAACAGGATTTTCTTGCCCTCGTTCATCGCAGCCGCAATTATGTTTGTTATGGTTTGGGACTTCCCGGTACCGGGAGGTCCCTGTATCACCAGGTTCTTACCTTCGAGCGCGTCGATCAGTGCGCTGTGTTGGGAAGAATCTGCATCTGTTACCAAAATGTGGTGTTTGTTCGCGATTGAGGGGGAATCAATCTCATAGTCCGGTGCTAGGGTCGCTTCTGAAATCGATTCCGCTCCGGTGAGCAAGTCGTTCAAAATACCGTGAGATTCGAGGCCCCCTGCCCACCGGTTCGTGTCGAGGTCTCGATACATCGCTATCTTGGCAAATGTGAAGAGACCGACTGTCACCCATCGCCGGAGACGCCACCGTCGCTGTGATAGCAACAGCTGCTCCAATTGCTCGAAATATTGCGAGACCTTTGTTTCGGAATTCCACGAGGGCAACTCCAAACCATGCGTTGCTCTTATCAGCTCGGCGAAAGCTTGGTTTGTTTCTATATCATCGTCTCTCGACTTAAGCAGGTATCGGTAAACGCCGCGGTCGAGTTCGCGGTATATCTCGACCGGTACAAACAAAAGCGGAGCGTACACCGGGAGATCCGAATCCGACGACTCGTACCATTCAACCGCACCGAAAGTTGCATATAAGGCGTTTACACCGGCGTCGTCCAGCAATGTTTTGTCAGCTTCACGGATTGCGGAAAGCTTGATTTCCATGTTTTCGCGATATAGCAGTGTTTGGATTTTCGAGTCGGATCGCGTCGAAGTCTCAACGCCTATCTCGCGAGGTAAATCGTAGTTGGGGTTGATACCTAGTTCTCGCGCTCGGTCTGCAACCGTCGGCTTGACAAGGGGATTTAGTCCCAAAGACAAACGCACTCGGTCGCGCAAGCCGCGTTTAAGGTTTGAGATTTGCCTTCTGGATGGGCGCTTTCCCAATTTCTCTAACTGTTCGAGGTAGATTGTATCGGTCGTCTCTGCTTGTTTGAATTCTTCGATGAACTCCCGGGTTCGCTCATCGGCAGGTTCTATATCCGGCTCTTCGATCGAAGCGAACTCCAGTTCCTTGCCAGACTCGAGCTTCGCGAAAAGCACTTCGGGGATCTCATCAATGATCAGAACATGAGTCTTGGATTTCTCGGAAGGCTTGAAATTCAACAATCGATTTGACAACGTCAAATCGAGGAGCTTTTTGCGCAGCTTCTCAACCGTCGCCCGTACGAGTAGTGAAAGATCTGTGAGCGAAGCAGCAGGGTCGGCCATCGGCAGAGCACGCCTCTTTCGTCATGGGAACCAAAACGGTTACATCTGGGGCTTAATTCCAAGTTGATTACTAATCGCCACGTTTAATGCCTACGAATTCGCAGCCCACGCCCAACCTCAATAACGGTGCCCATGTTTGCGAGAGCATTCATCAAAAGGCGGCAGCAGGTGAGATAGTTATCACATTTGTAACTGGGCATCAATGGAATGATTAAAAAATGACCGCGTGGCAGGAAAAATGATTCCAGAAATACGAGGCGCGGAGCCTATGCTTCAGAGAAAGAGAACAGATGGTTAGGAAAGTAGACTTGAGATCGGCAACGACATAGCGGTCGCGACCTTCCTAGTGCGATTGCTATCATACTTCGGCGAATCTATACTGTTAAGTATAGTCGTGCGTTGGGGGGCCCGACGGCGTATCTGCAACGGGCGATGGACAGATAAGCGAGGTGGTGACACTTGAAGGTCATTAGGGACAACTTGCACGGAGACATCGAATTCTACCCGGAGGAAATGCGCTTACTGCATACTGCTGGTTTCGAGCGCCTTCACGGCTGTCGGCAGTTGGGGCTCACTCATCTCATCTACCCTGCGGCCAAACATTCGCGGTTCGAGCACGTCTTGGGGGTAATGCACATCGCTTCGCAGATCGCCGAACGAATTCGGGAGCAAGGCGATTTTTTCCAGGGCAAAGAAGGAGAAAAGCTCATCCGAATACTGCGATTCGCCGCCCTGCTGCATGACATGGGGCACGTTCCTTTTGGGCACACCCTAGAAGACGAAATGCCAATCATTTCGCAGCACGACGAGCCTTCTACTGGGAGTACGGTATCGCGAATGGAGAAAGCTGTTGCCGAGGTGCTGCGCGAAAGTGGTAATGATGATTACAGAGAGCCAGTATTCCAGGTTCTATTGGCGATCGATGTTAGCAAAGATGACGATAAACTAGCACGCCTCGTTGAGCAAAAGAAAATCAATCCGGACTTCCTGGTACTCGCCGACATAATTGGAAACACAATTTGTGCGGACCTTTTGGACTACATCAAGAGGGATCACATGATGACCGGGATCCGCGCAACCTACGACAATCGCATCTTTCGATACTTCGGAGTCGGTCAATATAGAGGATTTAAGCGAGTTGTGCTCCATCTGGTGAAGCATGGGCGCGTGAGGAATGATGCACTTGCAGATCTCCTGGACATCCTAAAGCTCCGCTACAACTTGTCAGACAAAGTCCTATATCATCCGAAGAAATGTTCTGCGGATGCAATGTTGATCCGAGCCGTTTCTGAAGCGGGCTTGACTGAGGCAGACCTCATGAGGTTTTCCGATGATGGACTGCTCGACAGTTTGGCGGATCGGCCGCTCATTCAAATGATTCGTCGTTGGAGCCTCTTCAAACCAGTATTCGTTTGCGGCCTAGGAAATATCGCGACATACGATGAAACCAACAGCAAAGAGGACCTTATTCGCAAGCTTCACAGCGACGCGGAGCTTCGAAGAAAAATCGAGAAGAGAATCGAGGAGGAAGTTGGGCTGCCAAAGGGGGAGACGTCAGTTCTTATTTTCTGCCCGGCGCCCTATATGACTTTAAAGCCCGTCCGGGCGCTGGTTCAGTGGAAGGACGGCACGATTCGCCGCTTGAACGAAATTAGAGAAACGGACGATCCCGTTACGGTGGATCAGATCACTCTCCTTCAGAGAATTTACCCCCAACTGTGGAAGCTGTACCTCTTCGTGCATCCGAAACTGCGCAAACGCGGCCATAGCATCCGAGAGAAATTCTGCGACATAATGGATGAAGATGCAGACTTGAGTGTTACATGTGATCCTGCCTTCCAGCATTACCTTGAGGATCATTGCTACGATTACGGGTTCGGGAGGTTGATAGACCAGGAATTACAGAAGAGACATTCCTTTACTAGCTTACTTCAAGTTGAACGCGCTAAGGTTGCTCAGCGTTGCCATGACCGTACTCCCCCGGATAAGTGGGACGACGACATCGCCGAGGCCGAGTCGGTCACTATAGGATCGAGGAACAAGAACGATGTTAAGGCGATGCATGCCCAAGTTAAGGGGATCGTTGATGCCGTTCTCCAGGACTTCGATCGACACGCCAAACAGGGCCAAAGTGAGTTGTTGAATAGCTAGAGGCTTGTGTTCGATTCCGGCCGCTGACACAGCGTAGGTCTTTAGCGGACACTGATATTTGCCAGTAGATCCTTCCAGGTCTGTCTTGTTTGAGGCGCAGAATCTAGCGCGCAAACCCTCCATAGGTATTCTGTTTCTGCGTCGATCACAGAATTGTCCCGTAAGAAGAGTCTAAGGGACTGACGTGCGAGAGCAGCCGGGATCGGAAGTTCCGAATCCTCTTCACCAAGGAGAAAGGAGGAACTCACTTCGAGGGCAGAGGCGATTTTTTGAAGGGTATCGATCTTCGGTACGCGGAGTTTCTTTTCAAGTAAACTGATCTCACCCTGACTGACGTTCGCCAGTCGCGCCAGTTCCTTACTCTTTAGTCTTCGATGGAGCCGGACTCCCCGAATTCTCTCGTTGAGCAACACCGTCATATTTTACAGTGCGCAAAAACTTATTGACAATCGTAAATAAAAAATTACACTCAACCTCGACACTATGGCTCGCCAATCAACACAGCACCTTATCGAAGGCATTAGGGAATCCTGCATAAGCACTGCGAAATCTTTGACTTCCGATTTGCAGAGGGTTGGTCCCCCATTTGGGGTGGAGTCGCTCCTTGATAAGTTTGACATCTCGGAGATACGCGAACGGCCCATAAAAGGAGATGCGAGGCTTGTCTACACTGACGGGCATCTTGTAATAGAAGTGAATCCTATGTTCCCGGCAAACCGCCGTCGGCTCAGCATCGCTCACGAACTTGGGCACCTCATACTGAATCAATGCGCGGGATGCGATGTCCGCAACGCCGACCACAGCGACCCCGTTTCGGAAAGGCTATGCGACCGCATAGCCGGGGAATTGCTGGCTCCCGAATGGGCTGTGCGCCGATTCTTTGAAACTACCCCCTCACTTGGATCTTGGCAGAATTCAGTGCGTTGCTCTACATTGCTCTCCGCGGCTATAGCCTTCCGAATGTCGGTCGACGCCATGGCCTGTCGCGTGTTTCATGATTTAGCGTTAGCCCCGAGAATTCTGGCTGTCGTTTGGCGATTCTTGCGAAACACAAACCGCCCTGAGTCTGAACCCGCACTGCGGGTGTCTTCTGCATGGCATTCCATGCCCCACGTTCGGTTTATCCCGTTAAATAAGACGGCTCCGAGTGATTCGGTAACGGCGAAAGCATTTCGGGAGGAGGGTTTCTTTACTTCCCGAGAGGAAATGTGTCTCGGAGGACTCAAGGGCAGGTTCTTGGTAGAGGCCGCAGGGTTCGGGAGACAGCACCCTCAACGGGATTATGCGAACCTCCGGGGCGTGCTCTCGCTGATTACTGCTTAGGTCCAGACGGCAAGTCATCCCACGTTATCCTCGGGTTACACACAAACCGGGCGGAATAAACAGTTCACTACGATTCTACGCCGACGATAACCACACTCTCCGAAGCTACCTCAGCCCAACGCACGGTCGCCAACCGCCAATTGCATCGCTGGGGCGCTGACTCTAAAACTACTTTACAGCACTGTCAAGCTCAGGTATAAGCGACGCGATGGCCGAAAAGTTCTACACCACCGGACAGGCGGCTGCGGCAATCGGCGTGTCGCGGCAGACGCTTCAAACCTGGATCGCCGATGGAAAGATTGACGCGCCGAAGATGATCGGCAATACGCGGGTGTGGAGCCAGTCAGAAGTGAATAAACTGAAACGAGTTCCTCGAAGGTCAAAGAGGTAGAGATAAAGCGGGACGCGCCGGTGCTAGTAACACCGACACGCCCCTAACCCAATTGCACAATGGAGGTGCAACGTGGCTACAGGAAGTCTACAACAGTCCATCAGGGCAGCAATCTACGCGAGAGTCAGCACCACAAACCACGGCCAGGACGTGAGCTTACAGACGCGCGAGCTTGAGCAATTTGCTCAGGCTCGCGGATGGCGTCTCGTAGATTCTTACCTGGACATCGGGATCTCGGGAACCAAAGATAAACGGCCAGAGCTAGACCGTCTAATGGCCGATGCCCACAAGAGGCGTTTTGATGTTGTCTGCTGCTGGCGTTTCGATAGGTTCGCCCGTTCCGTTTCGCATTTGCTGCGAGCATTGGAGACATTCAAGGCATTGGGGATTGACTTCGTTTCGTTCTCCGAGCAAATGGACACCTCGACTCCTGCCGGGAAGATGGTTTTCACCGTGTTAGGCGCAGTAGCAGAGTTGGAACGGAGCTTAATCGTCGAGCGGGTCAAAGCGGGTATGCGCAATGCGCTTGCGAAGGGAGCCAGGATCGGCAGACCTCCGATCACAGTTCTCAATGATGTCGATCGACAGGCAATCGGGGAAGCCTATTGGCAGGGCAAGAGAAGCTTTCGAGAGTTGGCAAAGGAATTCGCTACGTCCATCGGCACTGTTCAGCGTTGTGCTTTGGCGTATCAAAAGGTTTTTCCGAAAGCGCCTGCAACCCGTTGCGGGTCGAAAGCACTACTCTGAAGCTGGTGGGAAATTGTCCAGAGCCTTCGGTCTTTGACCGAAGTGTTTCTACGAGGCGGAGATGAGAACGACCTTCGGTTTGGGTGCATGATCGGGCGCAACTAGAAAAGTAAGAAGGGCCATGAGTCTCTTTCAAGGTTGAGCGTATGATACGGCGTACGTACCGAAGGTGAGGCAGTAGAGCACGAGACATGAGGAGCGCCGAATCTCGATATCGAACTTTGCTGGATGCCTCCAGCGCCCTGGCCGATCAGCCCACGGTCAAAGCCGTTCT
>Ga0210383_10006102_pt1 | contig 10529 bp, 5 predicted proteins | sample IncBWC14OmetaG_FD_160072 | JGI IMG/M metagenome (GOLD analysis project Ga0210383, IMG submission 160072) | Forest soil microbial communities from Barre Woods Harvard Forest LTER site, Petersham, Massachusetts, United States - Inc-BW-C-14-O ...
GATCCTGGACGCTGAATGGGCCTCCGCGTCCGCTCCCGCGGCGAGCATTGTAGTGGCAGCCTGCGCCGACACATATACTACGTTCGGCGGCTTCATCGCGATGCAGAACATGATTAATAGCCCCAAGCCCCCGTCCATCATCAGCATTAGCTACGGCGAATGTGAGGCGGAGAATGGCGCAGCATCGAACGTCGCAATCAGCGCGCTTTATCAACAGGCCGTGGCCGAGGGTATTTCGGTCTTTGTCTCTGCAGGCGACGAGGGTGCGGCCAGCTGCGATGCGAATCTCCCGTCTGCCACGCACGGCATCGGCATTAGCGCATTCGCTTCCACGGCCTATAATGTCGCGGTGGGCGGCACCGATTTTTCAGACACGTTTTCGAATACCAACGCCACTTATTGGAGCACCAAGAACAATGGCGCGTATGGCTCGGCCCTATCGTACATTCCGGAAACGCCGTGGAACGATTCCTGCGCCGGTGGGCTGCTGGTAACCTTGCTCGGCTACCCGACGGCTTCTGGAACCGATAGCTTCTGTGGAACCAGTATTGCCAGCCAGGATGGCTTCCTCACGGTGGCTTCCGGAAGCGGCGGCCCCAGCGGCTGCGCGTTTGGATCGCCATACAATTTCGGGGTGGTCGGGGGCACGTGCCAAGGCTACGCCAAGCCCTCTTGGCAGACCGGTGTGGCAGGACTTCCCAGCGATGGCGTGCGCGATATCCCTGATGTTTCTTTGTTCGCCGCCAACGGCCTGTGGGGACATTACTATGTGGTCTGCTTTACTGATCTGGCCAACGGAGGCGCTCCCTGCCTGGGCGCTCCCAGTGCTTGGGGCGGCGCCGGCGGCACGTCCTTCTCGTCACCCATCCTGGCCGGGATCCAGGCGCTTGTGAACCAGAAGCAAGGCAGCGCGCAAGGCAATCCAAACTACGTTTATTACAAACTCGCCGCCAACGAATATGGCGCGCAGGGATCATCCACCTGCGATTCTTCGAATGGGCCAAGCGCCGCCACCACAGGGTGCATCTTCCATGACGTAACTTTGGGCGACATCGTCGTCAATTGCGCCGGTACCATGAACTGCAGCGGATTTGTGGTGAACCAGCACGGCCGGACGTTCGGCACTCCGGATGGAACGCTCTCGCTTAGCGATGGATTGTTTACGCCGGCCTATAGCGCGGCGCCCGGCTGGGACTTTGCCACTGGCATCGGAACCGTCGACGCCTATAATCTCGTTATGAATTGGACGGCTGGACAGTAGCAGCGGCGCTCGATGTTAGCATGGTCGTGTGCGCTCCCGGAAGGTTCTTTTTCTAGCCTTCGGACTCGCCGCCGCCGGTGTTTTATGCGCATTCCAGCTACCTTTCCGCGAGTATGAGGGCCAGGAGTATAACGATTTTCCTCTGCCTTCCGATTACCGCGACAAAGCTGAATTCACCTTCGCCCGCCTGATGTATCCGCAGGGCGACTGGGGCATTTTCGGATGGCTTTACCGCTTCGACTGGCGTAGGGGCCGCAGCGCCTGGACCAACGATTATCCCCGCGCCGATCGGCATTTTGTGCTGGCGCTCCGCCGCCTCACTCGCGTGCAGGTGCGGAGCGTGGAGCAGCCCGTCAGCCCGGACGACGGTGATGATATCTACAACTGGCCCTTCTTATACTGCGTCGGGCCGGATCAATGGAACATGACCGAGCCCGAGCTCGAGAAAGTCCGCGATTATCTGGCGCGTGGCGGCTTCCTGCTCGGCGACGACTTTTGGGGCGAACAGGACTGGTATTATTTTCAGCGCAACATGGACAAGCTGTTGCCCGGACGTCCCATCGTCGAAATCGAAAATAGGGACGCGATCTTTCATACCGTGTTCGATCTCGACCAGCGTTATCAGGTGTCGGGCCAGTGGAGCTTGCGCGGCATGCCGTATTTAAATGGCGGCCGCGATCCGCATTGGCGCGCCATCTACGATGACAAAGGACGCATCGTCGTGGCCGTGCTGTTCAATCACGACACGGGCGATTCCTGGGAGTGGGCCGACGATCCTGAATATCCGGAGCGCTATTCAGCGCTTGGAATTCGCACCGGAGTCAATTACGTAATGTATTCCATGACGCACTAACCTGCGCAAACTGTTACGATATTCGAAACACTCTTCTAATTGGAGGTTTCACTCATGAAACTCTTTGCACCCGTTGCAGCGCTTTTGCTGCTGGCCGTTTCCGCTTTCGCCGCCGATGTAGACGGCAAATGGACCGGCAGCGTCTCCACTCCCATGGGCGACTTCCCCGTGGCTTTCAATTTCAAGGCGGACGGCGCGACGCTGAACGGTTCGATGGCTGGCCCGGACGGTGGGGACATCGCCATCAAGGATGGGATGATTGATGGCGCGAACATTTCGTTTTGGCTCAATATCGATATGGGTGGCAACGCATTGAAGCTGACTTACAAAGGAGTGGTGGCGGCCGACCAGATCAAGATTTCGGGCGACGCGGCTGGAATGCCCTTCGAGTTTGTCGTCAAGAAAGGGTCCTGAGGCTAGTCGGCCGCGCTAGGCGCTAGCTCAGGCACCCGTTCGCCCTTCCACCGCAACCGCAGCCGATCAAGCGACAAGTACACCACCGGGGTAGTGTACAGCGTCAAAAGCTGGCTGACGATCAATCCGCCGATAATCGTAATTCCGAGCGGCCGTCGCAGTTCCGCGCCGACACCATGCCCAAGCGCCAGCGGCAACGCCCCCAGCAAGGCTGACATGGTGGTCATCAGAATAGGCCGGAAGCGCAGCAGACACGCCTTGTAAATTGCTTCGCGCGGACGCAGACCTTCGGTACGTTCGGCCTCGATCGCGAAATCGATCATCATGATGGCGTTCTTCTTCACCAATCCGATCAGCAGGATGATTCCAATCATCGCGATGATGCTGAGATCGGTCTTCGAGAGCAGCAAGGCCAGCATGGCGCCCACGCCTGCCGACGGCAGAGTCGACAGAATCGTGATGGGGTGAATGCAGCTTTCATACAGCATGCCAAGCACGATATAGACCGTAATCAGCGCGGCGGCAATCAGGATCGGCTCGTTGCGCAGAGAGTCCTGATAGGCCTGCGCGGTGCCGGCGAAAAACGTTTGGATGGTATCGGGCAGACCTACTTTGCGAGCCGTCGCTTCAATGGCCTCCACCGCGTCGCCCAGCGCCACGTTCGGCGCAAGGTTGAACGATATGGTCACCGCCGGAAATAGCCCCTGGTGATTCACCGCCAGCGGAGCCACTGAAGACGCGTAACGGCCGATGGCGTTGAGGGGCACGGTGCCACCCTGCGGATCGTTCACGTAAATCTGGTGGAGAAACTCCGGATCCTGCCAGAAGCGGGGCGCCGCTTCCATCACCACATGGTACTGATTGAGCGAAGTATAAAGAGTAGACACCTGCCGCTGGCCGAACGCATCGTATAGCACGTTGTCGATCAGCTGCGATGAGATTCCAAACCGGGCCGCCGTGTCGCGATCGTATTGCACTACCGCTTGCAACCCGCTATTTTGCTGGTCCGTGTTGACGTCGCTGATCAAACGAAGGTGCCGCAGTGCGGACAGCATCGGGGGGCCGTATTTGGTCAAGTCCTGCACGTTGTCGCCGCGCATGGTGAATTGATAGAGCGAAGCCGTGTTGCGCCCGCCTACGCGAACGTCCTGGTTCGCTTGCATGTAATTGGTGGATCCGCGAATAACGCCTAGCTTCGGACGCAGCCGTTCAATTACGTCGTACACCGAAACCTTGCGGTCCGCCAACGGCTTTAACTGGATCTGCATGCGTGCCGTGTTGAGGGTATTCCCGTAGCCACCGCTGCCTCCGGTGTATCCGGCTACCGTATCCACCGCGGGATCCTGCTGGACGATCTTCACCATTTGTAGGAGATTTCTTTCCATGGCTTGGAACGAGGTGTCCTGATCGGCGATAATCGTCCCATTCAACCGCCCATTGTCCTGCTGCGGGAAAAATCCTTTGGGAACGTGAATGAACAAATACACGTTGAGCCCTATAGTGATCGCGAGAACACCCAGCGTGATGGCCGGATGCCGCAGCACGCGATTCAGCGTACGCCCGTACAAGCCGACGATCCAGTTGAATCCGCGTTCGCTTGTCCGGTACATCCAACCATGCGTGGTGTGTTCCTTGAGCAAGTGCGCGCACATCATGGGCGTGGTGGTGAGCGAGACCGCCATGGAAATGGTAATAGCCACCGACATAGTCACGGCGAATTCGCGGAACAGACGGCCCACGATGCCACCCATCAGCAGCAGCGGGATGAAAACGGCCACCAGAGAAACACTCATGGTGACAACCGTGGAACCGATTTCACGCGCGCCACGCAATGCGGCGGCGAATGGCTGCACTCCCTGCTCCAGGTAGCGCGTGATATTTTCGATCACCACGATGGCGTCATCCACCACGAATCCGGTGGAAATTGTGAGAGCCATGAGAGACAGATTATCCAGGCTGTAACCACAGAGATACATCACGCCGAAGGTGCCGATCAGCGAAACGGGCACGGCGACGCTCGGGATCATAGTGGTGCGGGGGCTTCTCAAAAACACAAAGACCACCAGGACCACCAGCAATACCGAAATGATCATCGTTCTTTCGATATCGCGTACCGATGCGCGAATGGTGACGGTCTGATCCTGAGTGACGTTCAAATTGATGGAGTGCGGAATTGCTGCCTTGAGTTGCGGCAGCGCCGCGCGAATGCGATCCACCGTCTCGATGATGTTCGCGCCCGGCTGCCGGTTTATGGCGACGTTCACCGAGGGTTGGCTGTTCGCTATTCCCATATTGCGAACATCCTCCACTGCGTCGATGACGTCGGCGACATCCGATAACCGAACTGGCCCGCCATTCTTGTAAGCCACGATCAGCGGCCGATACTCCTTGGCCTTGAACATTTGATCGTTCGCGCCAACTTCCCACAGGTGAACCCCGTCCGAAAAGTGTCCCTTGGGAACGTTCGCGTTGGAGGAATTCAAAACACTCCGCACCTGCTCCATGCCGATGCCGTACTTGTTGAGCGCCATGGGATTCAACTCAACACGCACACCTGGCAGCGCCCCGCCCTGGGCGTTTACCTGTCCTACTCCCTTAATCTGTGAGAGCTTCTGCACAATGATGGTGGAAGCGGCATCGTACAGTTGGCCGCGGTCCAGGACGTTTGAAGTCAGCGCGAGCTGAAAGATTTGTTGCTCGGCGGGATTTACCTTGCGATAGCTCGGATTACTGGGGAGATTCGTCGGCAGATATCCGCGCGCCGCGTTGATGGCCGCTTCCACATCGCGCGCCGCGGCGTTGATATCGCGATTTAATTCGAATTGCAGCGTGATGCCGGTGCCACCCAGCGTGCTGGTGGAGGTCATCTCGGTAATCGCGGCAATGCGTCCAAACTGACGTTCCAGCGGAGTTGCCACCGACGACGCCATCGTTTCCGGGCTCGCGCCAGGCAGGTTGGCCTGCACGTTGATGGTCGGAAAATCCACTTGCGGCAAAGGCGATACGGGGAGCAGGTTGTAGGCCACCCCGCCCGCAATAGCAATCGCGACGGTCAGTAGGGTAGTGGCGACGGGCCGATGAATAAATGGTTCGGAGATATTCATGCGTTAGTCGCCCATCTCGGGAGCGAAGTTCTGGTCGAGCGCCGGCTGGGTGCGTTTCTTGCGGTGCGCCAGCCGGTCGAACCAAAGGTAAATCACGGGCGTGGTGTACAGCGTCAGGAGCTGGCTGAAGATCAGCCCACCCACCATCGTGATTCCTAGCGGCCGGCGCAGCTCCGACCCCACACCGGTGCCGAGCGCGAGCGGCAGGCCGCCCAACAGAGCCGCCAACGTGGTCATCATGATGGGACGGAACCGCAACAGACAGGCCTGATAAATCGCCTCGGTCGGCGGCATGCCCTGTGTGCGTTCGGCATCGAGGGCGAAATCGATCATCATGATGCCATTTTTCTTCACAATGCCGATCAGCAGAATAATCCCAATGAGTGCGATCACACTGAAGTCCTGCCGGCAGATAAAGAGCGCCAGCAGCGCGCCGACGCCCGCCGACGGGAGCGTGGAAAGAATCGTAATGGGATGGATGTAGCTTTCATACAGCACGCCCAGTACGATGTAAACCGTGATCAGCGCCGCCAGGATCAGAATTGGTTCGTTAGCCAGCGATGCCTGAAACGCCTCCGCCGTACCCTGAAACGCACCCTGGATACTGGCGGGCATCTGCAGGTCTTCTTTCACGCGATTGATGTCGTTTACCGCGTCGCCGAGCGAGGCGCCCGATGCGAGATTAAACGAGAGAGTCACCACCGGGAACTGGCCCTGATGATTCACCGTAATTGGAACCGCTTGCTGCTCGACATGCGTAAAAGCGCTCAACGGCACCTGGCTTCCGTTCGTAAAGACGAGTGACGACGCAGACGGGCCGCCGCTGAAGGCGCCGCCGGACGCTCCGGTTGCTGGAGTGCCAACCGACTGGCCCGCCGTCGCCTGGGCCACCGACGCACTGGATGGGCCGAAGCCGACCGTGCTCGCCGAACCTCCCGATACCAGACCGGACCCACCGCCGCTACCAGCCGCCGAGCGGATGAACAAATTACGTATATCGACCGGATTGTTTTGGAAACTCGGCGTCACTTCCAGCACCACATGGTATTGGTTCAGCTGCGTGAACATGGTGGAGACTTCGCGCTGCCCGTAAGCATCGTAAAGCGTATTGTCGATGGCCGAGGGCGTGATGCCCAGCCGGGAGGCGGTATCGCGGTCGAAAACCACGCGAACGCGCAGGCCGTTCACCTGTTGATCCGTTGCAACGTCGCGTATCTCGGGTATTTCTTTCAGGCGCTCCACCATCTTCGGAACGAAAGAATTCAGCTCGTCGGCGTTGGGATCTTCGAGCGTGTATTGGTATTGCGTGCGGCTGACGCGGTCTTCGACGGTCAGATCCTGCACCGGCTGCATGTACAGCGTGATGCCGGCAACCTTGGCCAGCTCGGGCTGTAACCGCCGGATGATGTCGCTCGCGTTGATCTTGCGATCATCGAGTGGCTTCAGGTTGATCTGAATGCGCCCGGTGTTGAGCGTAGTGTTGGTTCCATCGATCCCAATAAACGACGACAGGCTCTCCACCGCTGGATCGCGCAAAATCACTTTGTCCAAAGCTTGTTGCCGCTCAGACATGGCCCTGAAGGAGATGGTCTGCTCGGCTTCCGAAACCCCTTGAATTACGCCGGTATCCTGCACCGGAAAGAAGCCCTTCGGAATTTTGATGAACAAAATGAAGGTGAAAGCCAGGGTCGCGGCGGCCACCAGCAACGTCAGCGGCTGATTTCGCAGCACCCAACGCAGTGTCTTGGCATAGAAGGCAATCACGGCCTCAAAACCGCGTTCGGACGCACGATAGAACCAGCCCTGCTGGCTGGCGGGTGTGTGCTTCAAAATCTTCGCGCACATCATCGGCGTCAGCGTCAGCGATACCACGGCCGAGACCAGGATCGTCACGCTTAACGTGACTGCGAACTCGCGGAACAACCGGCCCACGATGTCACCCATGAAGAGCAGCGGAATCAGCACGGCGATGAGCGAGACGGTGAGCGATACGATGGTGAACCCAATCTGCTCGGAGCCGAGTAACGCCGCCTGAAGCGGACTTTTGCCTTCCTCCAGATAGCGCGAAATGTTCTCGATCATCACGATCGCGTCGTCTACTACGAAGCCAGTAGAAATGGTCAGAGCCATCAGCGATAGATTGTTCAAGCTGTACCCCAGCAGGTACATCACGCCGAACGTGCCCACCAGCGACAAAGGCACAGCGATGCTGGGAATGATGGTGGCCGAAAGATTTCGCAAGAACAGGAAAATCACCAGAACCACCAGGCCGATGGTGAGCATCAACTCGAATTGAACGTCGCTCACAGATGCTCGGATGGTGTTGGTTCTGTCGGTTAGTATTTTGACCTGAATCGAAGATGGCAGGGATGCTTGCAACTGCGGTAGCAGCGCCTTGATGCGATCCACCACCGCGATAATGTTCGCGCCGGGCTGCCGCTGGATATTGACAATCACAGCGCGGGACTCGTTGATCCAGGCCGCCTGCCGGACGTTCTCGACATCGTCCACGACCTTAGCGACATCGCTCACGCGGACCGGACCGTTATTCCGATACGCGATGATCATCGACGCGTAGTCGGCGCTGGAAAGCATCTGATCGTTAGCGCCGATCTGATACGCCTGATGCGCTCCGTCAAAATTACCTTTGGCCTGATTGACGTTGGCGGCGGTAATCGAATTCCGCAGGTCCTCCATATTCAACCCGTAAGACCCTAGCGCTGTGGGATTCGCCTGGATGCGTACTGCGGGTTTTTGTCCGCCGCTGATGCTCACCAGACCTACGCCCGGCAATTGGGAAATCTTCGGTACCAGGCGCGTGTCCGCCAGATCTTCCACCTTCGAGAGCGAAAGCGCGTCGGACATCAAGGCCAGCGTGAGGATAGGCGTGTCGGCCGGATTCACCTTGGCGTAAATCGGAGGAACCGGCAGATCCGCCGGCAAATACGTCCCGGACGCATTGATGGACTGCTGCACCTCCTGCTCGGCGACATCTATGTTCAAATTCAAATTGAACTCGAGCGTAATCACCGAGCTGCCATCGGAGCTGGTGGACGTCATCTGCTGCAGTCCAGGCACCTCGCCGAACTGGCGCTCGAGCGGCGCGGTGACCGCCGACGCCATCACGTCCGGACTGGCTCCCGGGTAGAAGGTGATGATCTGGATGGTCGGATAGTCAACTTCCGGTAGCGCCGAAACGGGCAGTTGCTTGTAGGCCACGGCGCCCACCAGCAGGATCCCGGCCATCAACAACGAGGTTGCTACGGGCCGGACAATGAATGTCCGAGAAGGATTCATGGGCGACGACTCATGATGCTGATTTGCGCGAACGCCCGCCGCCCGGTTGGCCACCACCGTGCTGGCCGCCACCACCGGATCTGCCACCGCCGCGCTTGCCGTCAGCGGCCTTTTCCCCGGGCACCTGCGCATTCACCTTGCCGCCTTCTTCCAATCGATCGACACCCACCGTGACCACGGTGTCGCCCGGCTTTAGGCCAGAGACGATCTCGGATTGGTCACCTTCAGTGGTGCCCACCGTGATTGGACGCACCTCAACGGTTTGGTCGGGGTTTACCAGCCACACGTAGGGGCCTTGCGAATTGCGCTGAATGGCGGCATTGGCCAACAACGTAATGTTTTGCTTTTGTTCCACCAGCAACCGCGCATTCACGAATTGGCTGGGGTACAGCTTGCCGTTCGAATTGGTGAAAACGGCGCGCAGCTTTAATGTTCCGGTGGTCTGATCGATTTGATTATCGATTGTCTCCAGCTTGCCGTCGGCGAGCTTGTTCTTCAGCTCGCGATCCCACGCTTCGACCGTTAATTCTTGCCCGGCGCGCCTCTTTTCGAGGATAGGCTGAAGCTGATCTTCGGCCGTGGTGAAGATCACGCTGATGGGATCCAGTTGCGTGATCACCAGCAGTCCATTCGTATCGGCGGCGTGCACGATATTTCCCGGATCCACCAGCCGTAAACCGATCAGGCCTGTGATGGGCGACGTAATGTGGGAGTAAACCAGATTCAGCTTGGCGCTGTCGATCTGCGACTGGTCGGTTTTGATCGTACCCTCATATTGAGTAACCAGCGCCGCTTGCGTGTCCAGCTGCTGCTGGGGAATCGCGTCCTGCTTCATCAGTGTTTTGTATCGATCCAGATCGAGGTTGGCGTTCTTGAGCAACGCCTGATCGTGGATGAGCTGGCCTTCCGCCTGCTCCAACTGCACCTCATAAGGCCGCGGATCGATCTCCACCAGCAAATCGCCTTGATGAACGATCTGCCCTTCTTTAAACTGAATCTTCATGAGCTGGCCGTCCACCCGGCTCTTCACCGTGACGGTGTAGATGGGCGTCACCGCGCCCAGGCCAGTAACGAAAACCTTGATATCGCCTTTGGTCGCTCGCGTCGCCACCACTTGTGAGGTGCCGCCGCCCGCACCACGCCTGCCGCCTCTACCGCCCTTCGCAGTTCCCTGCCCGGTGGTGTTATCGGCGGGCAAAAAGGTCTTGAGCTTAGGCCACTGCCAATAACCGACTCCAGCTAGCACGAGAAGTACGAGAAACCAAATCCAGCCCCGGCCGGAAGGGCGTTGGGGAGGGTTGTTCCGCGTGTCCGTGGGCCCGTGCGGATTGCGCTCCAAAGGGTTCGGTTCGAGTGTCGGGTCGGTTTCGAGCGCAGTGGGTGTAGCGTTCTTCATATTCCTGGATGGATGGTCCTAGAGTTACTAACGACAGCATACTCCGGTTCGTTACAGGTTGAGTAGTGATGTCCGGGGACGTAGCTCAAAAGAGCCATTCAAGAGCGGAATCTGGGCCCTTAAAGTATTCATAATTGTAAACTTCTGTAATTACGAGAACCTACGTAAACTGGCTCCAGACACTGGCTCCAATTCATTCCCGTG
>Ga0210383_10006105_pt1 | contig 10528 bp, 9 predicted proteins | sample IncBWC14OmetaG_FD_160072 | JGI IMG/M metagenome (GOLD analysis project Ga0210383, IMG submission 160072) | Forest soil microbial communities from Barre Woods Harvard Forest LTER site, Petersham, Massachusetts, United States - Inc-BW-C-14-O ...
ACACAGAAGCTCAGCTTCGTGCTGGTCCCGGGCGAGGCAGCGCTCGGCCACGTCGCGCTCCACTGCTCGCTGCCGGAGGCCGCGATCTTCGTCGACGGCGCCGACAGCGGGCGAACGCCGCTGAGGCAGACGCTGGCGCTCAACCCCGGACCGCACCACATCGAGGTACGGCGCGACGGTTATCGGACAGCGACCGCCGACATCAAGCTGGATCTCGGCGCCATCGCCGACGTCACCCTCGAGCCGGAGATCGACGCCGCCGCGGTCGCCTCGACCGGCGGCAACTTGGCGATCACCGTCAGCGAGACCGACGCCAAGGTCTCCATCGACGGGCGTCCCCCCGAGCCGCTGACCGGGACGATCCGCTTGCCGGTGGGCCCCCACCACGTCTCCGTGACCCGCTCGGGGTTCGAGCCGGGCGATCTCGAGGTCACCATCGCGCGCGGCGCGACCTTCAACACCACGGTCAACCTCCAGGCCGACGCGCAGACCCGCGACGCCTACCTGGCAGGGATCCACACGCGCCGGATCTGGGGCTGGTCGGTCGGCGGCGTGGGGATCGCCGCGCTGGCCACGGGCGTCGTCCTCCTCGTCACCGGACACAGCGCGCTCGACAGCGCGAACGCCAACCTGTCGACGGTCAATCAATCGTTCATCAAGGGCCAGGGCGGAATCTGCGACTTCACCGAGAACGTCAACCAGACGGCTTGCAACGCCATGTACGCAGATGCCCAGCAGCGCGTGACCGACGCGAACAACCGGATCATCGCCGGCTATATCGTGGGTGGCGTCGGCGTCGCCGCCGCCGTCGTCGGTGCGGTCGTGCTTCTGACCGGCGACGATCCTGCCCGCTATGATCGCAAGTCGGCCTCCTCCCGCCGCCCCACATTCATGGGCTGGGCCACCGGAAGCAGCGGTGGTCTGATGCTGCTCGGCCGGTTCTAGCGCCCGACGGCCTCCGATCCAAGACCTGGCCCGGCCTCCGGTGGTGCCTAGGTTGATTTGCGAGGCGACTCTCGGCGCCGTGGAACGGGGGGAAGTCGTAGCGAAAGGCTGAGAGGTCGTCCTCGACCGGAAGGAGGTGGACCATGGCTATTTTCGTGGACCAATTGCTGGACGGGATGGACGTCTACGACGTGGATGGGCTCAAGGTCGGCACCGTGGTTCGGTACGACAAGGTGCTCGGCTATGTCGAGACCATGGGGACGTTCTCCGGCCCGCGTTTCATTCCGTTCCTGGCAATCGAAAGCATCGGACCGGCGGGCGCGTACCTGAACGTACCGAAGTCGGTCGTCTCCGAGATCTACGATCACACGCCGGGCGTCACACCCAACCTCAGCGCCAGTGGCAGGCTCACCGGAGGCGGGACCGTGACGAGCGGACACACGGGACGGGCCGTGCCGCTCGACGCCGAGGCGCTGAGGGCGGTTCATGACGACATCCACGTCGGCACGACGGTCCTCGACGTCGACGACAGGAACCTGGGGACGATTCAAGCGTACGACGACGCCACCGGGTACATGCGCATCGAGAAGGACGGATTCACCGTCAAGGACATCTTCCTTCCCGTGACCTCGGTGTCCTTCCTGGACGACGAGGGAATTCACCTGTGCGAGGCGAAGGAGACGCTCATGAATCGATACCGCAAGGTACCGGAGGTCGCGCGAGACTTTTTCTTCTAGGGGCCTCTCGGGCGGCGGCACGCGTTCGATTTGCGGCTCTGCCTGACGCGCTCCTGAGGTTGGACGTCCGAAGTCGTGACCAGTTTTTGTCCTGGGCACTCAACTGATATGGGGGACACGATGAAGAACCAGATCAAGAAGGGGATTTTTCTCGCGAGCATCGGCGGAGGCGCGCTGGCCTTCGCGCTCTCGGCCTCGCCGGCTTTCGCGGAGAGCGGTGCCGATCAAGCCGCTATGCCGTCGACGGGGGCCTCGGCGACCGAGCACGGTTCCGGGACGGTGACCTCGATCGACAAGAGCTCGCGCACCGTGACGCTGAAGACGGACTCGGGAGACGTTCGATCGTTCCAGGTTTCGAGCGACGTGAAGGGATTCGACAAGCTCAAGAAGGGTGACAAGGTCGACGTCGACTACACCGAGTCGATCGCGATCGCGATGCTGCCCCGGGGGACCAAGCTGTCGGCGAGCGAGCGGGCCGCTTCGACGAAGACCGGCCAGGGCATGGGCGCGGCCGGCAAGCAGGTCACCGTTTCGGCCGAGGTCGTCAGCGTCGACACGACGAACAACACGGTCACCCTCAAAGGGCCGAAGGGCAACGTCGAGACCATCGACGTGCAGGACCCGGACAATCAGGCGAAGCTGCCGAGCCTCAAGCCGGGGCAGGTGATGCAGTTCACCTACACCGAGGCGCTGGCGGTTTCCGTCACGCCCTCCGCGAAGTAGCGGCGGTCGTTCGATGCGTCGGCATCCCGTCGCCGAGTGACGGGCCTCGGCCCTAATCGTCGACGAGCAGGCGCATCACGCTGGCAGGAAGGACGGGCGATTTGACGTCGACCACGTAGGAGACGACGCCCATCCTTCCCTGGCGCTTGAACTGCACCCAGAGCTTGGGCCGCCACCTCGCGCGCGACAGTCAGCAGAAGGCTGGATTTCAGAGCTGCGTGGTACGCGCCGCGCCAGCGATTCCACGATCCCTGCCTGACCCCTCAAGCTGCGTGCACATCTGCCGACACTATCAGCCTACGGATGAGCCTCACGATCCGCGCCCCAGGACTACCCGTCGATCTTCGGACCGGCAGCGAGCCCGCGTCACTTTCCTGGCAGGTGTCGGTCCTGGGCGACATGGTGGCGACGCTCGACACGCTGACCACGGCCGGCCAGCATCACATCATCGGCAAGGTGCTGGCCGTCGTTCGAGACCAGGTCCGCCGTGCGGCGCCGCTGGTGAGCCGACGCGAACGCGAAATGCTGGCCGGGCTCGTCGAGGAGATGGCGCGCGAATCCGGTCGCGTCTCGCCCGATCTCGCGGTATTCACGCCGCGCGCCGAAAGGCTGATCGGGCTCCTCGCGCTCGTTCCATAGCCAGGTGGGTGGTAGCGTGAGCCACCATGGACTCGCGAGACGGTACGACGGGGGACGTGGAGGTGGCCAGGGATGACCGGGTGTTGCGCGTCACCCTGAACCGGCCCTCCAAGAAGAACGCCCTCACCCGGGCGATGTACGTGACCCTCGCGGCCGCGCTCGCCGAAGCGGAGGCGGACGCGGCCATCCGCGTGGTGCTGTTCTCCGGCGGCTCGGCGGCGTTCACCGCGGGAAACGATCTGAACGACTTTCTCGCGGCCGGTCGGGATCTGACGCCCGCCACCCAGTTCATCGCGGCTCTTTCGCAGGCCACGAAGCCGATGGTTGCGGCGGTCAACGGGGTGGCGGTCGGAATCGGCGCCACGATGTTGCTTCATTGCGACTTGGTCTACGTGGGCAGAGCGGCCAGCGTGGCGTTCCCTTTTTTGAATCTGGCGTTGGTTCCTGAAGCGGGGTCGACGGTGCTGCTGCCGGCGGCGATCGGCCTCCCCCGCGCGACGAGCCTGCTCTATTTCGGGGAGATGATCTCGGGCGACGAGGCGGCGCGGCTTGGAATGGTCACCGAAGCGGTGGATGACGAGAGGGTGCAGGAGCACGCCGCCGCTCAGGCACACCGGCTGGCCCAGCGGGCGCCGCAGGCCTTGATGCTGACCAGGGCACTGCTTCGCAAGCCGTATGCGGGCGCCGTCGCCGAGGCGACCCAGCGCGAGCTCGAGGGGTTTTCCCGCCTGCTCGATTCGGTCGAGGCGCGCGAAGCTCTCACGGCGTTCAAGGAAAAGAGACCGCCGGATTTTTCGAAGCTCTGACGCCCGGGCCGCTGCATCGAACGGTGGTAGCGTCGTCCACCATGGAATCTCGACTCGTGGACCTGGAGGTCCGTTACACCCATCTCGAGCGCCAGGTCGCCGAGCTGAGCGAGGTGGTCTTCGCGCAGCAGCGGACCATCGACGGCCTGCTCCGACAGCTCAGCGCCACCAGAGACGAGATCGCTCAGCTGAGCGCGCCGGTCACCAACGAGAAGCCGCCGCACTACTAAAGAGGGCCGAGGAGGTCAGAGCCGGCCGCCTCGACCAGGGGTCGAGTCGGTCGCGTGGGCCGAGAGGTCCCTGGCCGCGCTCCTGCCGTACACATCGGAGAGAATCTTTCGCGCGACCTCGGGTCTGAAGTGCGACGCCTCGTAGTAGTTCTGGACCTGCTCAGTCAGCGGGTTGTCGCCCGAATAGTCGGCGACGCTGTCGGATCCAAAGATCGCGCGCAGGGTCTGCAGATCGGAGGGGTTCATCCGGATCTCATCGTAGAGAGGGGCGACCACGATGCGTGCCCGTGTCCCGTGGCGCTCGAGGACGGATCGAATCTCCTCCAGCAGTCTCCGCTGCTCGCCGAGCACGGTGATCGGCGAGACTCCGCCCTTCCTGGCAACGAACACGTTCGGGCGGGCGCGCCAATAAGCCTCCCCCTCCCGGGCGATCCGAAGCTCGGCCGCGCTGAAAAGCACGTCGTTGCTGTCCGGCAGGTGGGTGAACGCCCGCGCATCAAAGGCCGCGCCCATGTAGCCGCGGACCTTCCCGAACAGCGCATAGTCGACATACTTGAGACAAAAGTGATTGGAGAAGAAATCGGTCAGGTAGTCGGCCTCGAACCCGAACCAGCCCTGACCGACCAGGCGCGGATGGTTTCGGAATGCCGGGTCGGTGCCGGGCAGGACACCGGCCAGGAGCGAGCCATCCACGACGACCAGCACGTCTCGCAACGAGTGCCCCAGCTCATCGACCAAACGCACCTTCGCCGCCAGGCCGAACAGGCTCTCCTTCCAGGCGTCGAAGTGAAAGCATCGCTGCCCAGGCCGCCCCATCGCGGCCAGCCACTCCGAACATCGAAACGCCGTCGATCGTGAGTTACCGAAGACGATGCTGTCATAGTCGTGCTGGCCTTGCTGCTCCAGGTACAGCTGCGTGGACGCGTAGTCCCGGTTGATGGCCACGGGATGTTCCGCTGCGTAGAGCTTCCGATGAAGGACACAGAAGGGATCCGAGGCGACATAGAACAGCACGCTCGCCACCAACGGGGACGCGACGGCGACAATCCATGTCGCGAGGGAGCGGGAGCTGTTCGTCATGGGCTCAGAATTGAAAGTAGATGAATTGGGAGCTGACGCCGCGAAACAGAATCGTTCCGTAAACGAGCGTCGCGTAGATGGCGTACCGGGGCAACACCGGCAGGCGACCGATTCGAGCGAACAGATTCCGCCGCCGATCGTATGCCTCGAGAGCGAGGAGAACAGGGACCAGCGCCAGATACCCCACACGGTGATCGAGGGCGCCGAGCCCATCCCGCAGCTCGGTGGCCGGTGCCAGCGTCACGATCTTGGCCACGGTGAGGAGGGCGTTCCCCAGGTGGTCCGCCCGGAAGAACACCCAGGCCAGGCAGACGAACGCGAACGTCGATAGCGCTCCCAGGACCCGAGGGACCGACCAAGGGCGCTCGGGGCCCGGCGGCTTCCGGCCCGAGCGGCGAATCGCCTGCTCGACGACGACGTAGAGTCCGTGCAGGCCGCCCCAGACGATGAACGTCCAGTTGGCACCGTGCCACAGGCCACTCAGAAGGAAGACCAGCATCTTGTTGAACACGCCCCTCGCGCCGCTGCACCGATTTCCCCCCAGGGGAATGTAGACGTAGTCCCGGAACCAGGTGGACAAGGAGATGTGCCATCGCCGCCAGAACTCGGTGATGGAGGTCGATTCGTAGGGCGCGTCGAAGTTCTTCATCAGGGTGAAACCCATCGTTCGCGCGCTTCCGATCGCGATGTCCGAGTACCCCGAGAAATCGCAATAGATCTGGAAAGCGAAGCAGATCGTCGCAACGGCCAGGCTGGCGCCCGAATAGGCCCGCGGCTGCGAGAACGGGGCCGCGACGACGATGGCCAGATTGTCGGCAATGACCAGCTTCTTGAACATTCCCCAGGCCATCGTCTTCAACCCGGACGCGACCCGGGCCGGGTCGTAGGTCTGGCGAACGCGGAATTGAGGCAACATGTTCTGGGGCCGTTCGATGGGGCCAGCCACCAGTTGCGGGTAAAACATCACGTAGAGGGCGTAGATTCCGAGATGCCGCTCGGCGGCCTGGCGGCCGCGATAGACCTCGATGGTGTAGCTCATGGCCTGGAACGTGTGAAAGGAAAGCCCTATCGGCAGCGCAAACGACAACATCGGGATCCGGTTGTGGGCGCCAATGAGCCCGAGGCCGATCGCCAGGTTGTGATTCAAGAAGTTCCAATACTTGAAGACGGACAGCACGCCGACGTTCGCGACGATGCTGGCCAAAAGGAACATCTTGCGGCGTCGCCCGGCCGCGCCTTCGATCAGGATGCCGGCGAGGTAGTCCACCCCGATCGTGAAGGCCAGGATCAGGAGATAGATCGGGACGAAAAAGGCATAGAAGACGCAGCTCGCGAGCAGCAGGTGCGCCCAGCGGATGCGGTGGGGCAACAGAAAAAAGAGGACGGTGACGGTCGGAAAGAAGATCAGGAATGCGAGGGAGTTGAACAGCATCGTGCCTGCTCAGATCGACCGCCGCACGCCCAGGATGCTGCACTTCAGGCGGCCACTCGCGCAGTGACGGGCCGCACGCCCGGGGAACTTTCGGCGCTCGGGATTACCACGGCGCAGAGCCGGTGCGTCAGGTCGCTGGCGCGCCGTCAGAATCGCTGCGCACGGAACACCCGCCCGCGCCCGAAGGTTCCCGAGAGCTCCGCCCGAGAACGGCTGTCCCTCCAGATATGAGACTGACGCTCGCCTACGTCTCGCCCAGCGGGGACGGTGACGCTCAGCTCGCGGGCATGTAGATGGTCGCCCACCCCTGGGCCGGCATGGCGAACTGCACGTTCTTGCCGCCGATGGCGACCGTGAACGTGGCCGCGCTCCCCGAGTTGTACATGACCGCCACCAGGCTGCCGTCCGGATTCTTCCAGGCCAGCGCCTCGCTGCTGCTGCCGCTGGTGGTGGCTCCGACGACGGTCGCCCCCACCTGAACGTACTGCGAGCAGTGCCGGAACACGTAGTACGCCGGCGTCGCCGTCAACACCTTCGACGACGTGTTCACGGTGAGAAGGGAGTCCTGCGGCCAGTTGCGGGTGGTGTCGTTCCCCTTGCCGACCGTGTCGAGGACCATGTTCCAGGCGCTGTACGAGGTGACGCCGTCGCCGATCCACCGGCGGATCAGCTCCCAGGTCTCCCAGCCGTATCCCCAGTCGTTGGGCGCCATGCTCGAATTGAAGGTGTCCATCGGCGTCGGGTTCCCCGGCGTGAATCCCGGATAATTGCCGCAACGGTGCTCGGTCTGCCACATGTGCAGCGGCTTGTACTTCGCGGCGTCAGCCATCGCGTACTTCTCCATGCCCCACTGATAGCCGAGGACGCTGATGAAGCCCTTGGCGGTCGCATCCCCCATGATCGCGGTGACGACCGTCGGGTCGGCGTTGCTGTTGTCGTTGGACATGGTGCCGCCCATGATCTTCGTCCCCATGCCCGCTGTGGAAAGCGCCGGGCCCAGGAACTGACCGACGAACTGCTCGTACATCGCCGACGTCCAGAGGCACGACGGGTAGCCCTGGGCGTAGTTGGGCTCGTTCTGGGCCGAGACGATCCCCACCGGGATCTGTTGCGCCGCATAAGCTGCCACCCACTTGACGAAGTAGTTCGCGTAGGTCGTCAGATTTTGGTTGTTGGTGCCGGCCGTCATGCAGCCGCCGTCGAACTTGGTGCTGCCGACGAGCGCGCAGCTGGTCCCGTTCACCGAGCCGCTGGTCGTCTTCATCCAGGTGGGCGGCGTCCAGGGGCTGGCCCAGAACTTCAGGCTCGGGTTCGCCCCCTGCGCCGCCTTGATGTACGGAATGAGGTACTTCATGTCCTCGGTGATCGAGAAGCTGGCCAGGTTGGTGTCGCCCGACGTCTCGTCGTCCGTGTAACGAGTGAGCGCGTAGTCGCTGGCGCCGATCGGGATCCGGCCGACCGCGAAGTGCGCCGCGTCGCTGCCGAAGAGATAGTCGATGGCCTTGGCCTGGTCGCTGGCGCTGAGCATCGAGATGACGTTCCACCCCACCTCGTTGAACGCGCCGCCGAAGCCCTCCCAGGTTTGCATCGCGGTGGTGTCGTTGACCGTCACGGTGGCGGTCCCGCTGGTCACCGTGGTCAGCGTCCCGTTCGTCTTCCAGTAGGCGCCGTTGGTGGAGGTGACGAGCACCGGCTGATTGGTCGTGCCGGAACCGCCCGTGCCGGAACCGCCCGTCCCGGCCGTGCCCCCACTGCCCGCGCCACCGGTCCCGGTCGTCCCCCCGGTGTGCGTGGCGCCGCCCGTCCCGGCGGTCCCGGTTCCGCCCGTGCCGGCCCCCCCCGTTCCGGTCGTGCCCCCGCTTCCCGCGCCGCCGGTGCCGGTCGTCCCCCCGGTGCTCCCACCGCCCACGCAGGTTCCATTGGTGCAGGTGGCACCGGTGCCGCAGACGGTGCAACTGCTCCCGCAGTGGCCCGGGTCGCTGTTCGAGCTGCAGGTGTGGTCGCTGCTGCACATCGTGCTCCCCGACGGGCACGACGACGCGCACTGGCCGCCGTTGCAGACATCGCTCCCCTGACAGGCCCCGCAGCTCGTCCCGCAGTGATCGGCGTTCGACAGGACGCACTGCCCGCTGCAGGAGACGTAACCCATCGCGCAGACGCAGGCGGCGGCCTGGCAAACCATCCCCGTGTCGCAGGCGTAACCGCAGGTGCCGCAGTTCTGGCCGTCCGTCTGGACATCGGTGCAGGAGCCGTTGCAGGTCATCTGACCGGAACCGCAGGCGCCGCTGCCGCCGGTGCCGGTCATTCCGCCCGTGTTCCCCTTCGCCGCGCAGGCCGCCGCCGCGCAAGCCAGCACGAGGAAGGCAAGACGAAGTCCGGAAATCCATCCCCGTGCTCTGTTCATGGCAGCAAGATTCCCGATGCGACCGAAAGCGATCCCGCGCACGCCGCTTCGACCGCGGATCGGGTCGCTTTCTCTCGCGCCATCGAAACGATCCCACACGGAAGAGGTAGGATGCCCAGCAGAGCATCTTGAGCTCGGAGCAACGATGAAACTCTCGATCGGGCGAACCTTCGCGCTCGTGTGGATGCTGGCGCTGGGCGGCGTCCATGCCGGCTGCTCGTTCATCTTCACCGACGGCGTACCGCCGGATCACGCCAAGTTGGAGTACTTCGATTGCACGTCGACCTATGGCCTGTCGGTGGCCGACGGTGTGATTGGACTGAGCGGGGCAATCGCCGCGGGGAGCGCGCTCTCGCAGTCCAAGCAGGTGTACGCCGACAAGAACAACGGCGCGAGCCGCAACGCCGCGGCGGGCGTCGACCTCGCCCTCACCGGTGTGCTGGCCGCCTCGGCGGTCTACGGCATCGTCCAGGCGACGCGCTGTGACCACGCAAAAGAGGAGCTCAGGGCCCGCATCTTCGCGGCACCCCTGCGTCCACCTCCCCCGCTCAATTTCCCTCCGGGCCCCGCGCCCGCGTATCAGCCCCCTCCATCGCTTCCCGCGCCCGAGGTGTCGGTCCCGCCGCCGCCCGGTCCTGCCTCACTGCCGCCGGTCCCTCCGACCCCCGTCCCTGCTCCCGCTGCGCCGACTCCCTGAGTGGTTCGTCGGCCTGGTGCCGTCAGCGGCTCACTGGACGACGACGGTTGCGGTCGTGAAATCGATGGTCCCGGTGCTGCTCTGCGCCTCCACGAGGAGCTTGGCTTCTTCCAGCTTCCCCAGCTGCAGGCCGAGGCTGGTCCACTGGGAGAAGTGCTGGGAGATCGAGATGTGTCCGCACTGGCGCGCCGTCTGCCGAACACTGAAGTACTGATCGAAGGTTTGATCGGTCCCCGTGATGTTGGGTTTGTTCGTCTGGGTGTGCTTCCAGACGTCGTAGCTGTCCCCGTCCACGGTGATCGTTCCGACGTGGGTCCGCGGCGTTCCGTCGGATGCCGTCCCACCAGGCATCGTGCCCCCCCAGTCGTCGATGATGTAGTACTCGCGCAGCGGGCTGACCGTCCACCCGTAGATTCCGACGTAGACCAAGCCGCTGTTGCCGGTCTTCGTCTCCGCAAAGTCCGACGAGATGGTTCCGATTTGGGTCGGGGTCTTGCTCTCGTCGAACTGCAGGCCGTTGCGGGCCAGGAGATCTCCCACGCTGGTCCAGGTCGCGCTGAAGGCCGCATCGACCCCGTAGACGGTCATGCATCCCGACCCGGTTCCATCCGACCAGAGCTCGTAGGCGTAGTTGCCGTCGGCGGTCCCCATGGAGCTCGAGCAGTACTGCTTCCCGCCGGTCAAAGGGGTGGCGGGCGGACAGACGCTCGCTGCGCCGCCGGCCCCGCCGCTCCCCGTGGCAGCGCCACCGGCGCCGGCAGTGCCCGTGGAGCCGCCCGCACCGGCCAGGCCGGCGCCGCCGCCGTGGCCGCCCGTCCCCGTCGAGCCGCCCTGG
>Ga0210383_10006106_pt1 | contig 10528 bp, 11 predicted proteins | sample IncBWC14OmetaG_FD_160072 | JGI IMG/M metagenome (GOLD analysis project Ga0210383, IMG submission 160072) | Forest soil microbial communities from Barre Woods Harvard Forest LTER site, Petersham, Massachusetts, United States - Inc-BW-C-14-O ...
AGTACTCCTCGCCGGTCTCGACCAGGCAGGCCACCCGGGGATCGCGGGCCAGGTTGCGTGCCTTCTGCGAGGCGCGGTAGGTCCAGAACGCGATCTGCCCGCCGAGCATGACGTAGAACATCGTCACCAGGTGCGGCGTCCCATCCTGGTTGATGGTCGCGAGCTGCAGCTTGCGGGACTCGGCCAGGAAGGCCGTTGCCTCGTCGGCCGTCATCGCGACCCGGTCGCGCTGCTTCATCCGGCGCTACCTCCGGGTCCGTCGAAGCCGATCGTCTCGGCCGCGAGGGCGATCGTGTCCTCGCAGGCGAATCCGGCCGGGGGCGGCCCGCCGGGCGGCCCTTCGGCCGGTTCCGCGCCGAACACCGGGGCCAGCGCCCGGTGCACCGAGTCCAGCGTCCACATGCCGTCGGCCGAGCCGTGGTCGGCGGCCAGCACGGTGGCCCGGATCCGGGGCGGGTCCATCACCGCGGCGACGCCGCCGTGCACCACGAACACCTCGCCGTTGATCCCGGCCGCCGCCGGGCTGGCGAGGTAGGTCACGAGCGGCGCCACGTGTTGCGCGGCGAGCGGGTCCACCGCGCCGTCCGGCGGCGCGCCCATCAGGTCCGCCGTCATCGCGGTCCTGGCCCGCGGGCAGATGGCGTTGGCCCGGACGCCGTACCGGGCGCAGCTGCGGGCCGTGGTCACGGTGAGCGCGGCGATGCCTGCCTTGGCCGCCGCGTAGTTGGGCTGGCCGGGGGAGCCGAGCAGGAACGCCTCGGACGAGGTGTTCACGATCCGGCCGTAGACCGGGCCACCGGCCCGCTTGCTCTGCTCGCGCCAGTGGGCCGTGGCGAACCGGGTCGTCACGAAGTGGCCGCGCAGGTGCACCCGGATGACCAGGTCCCACTCCTGTTCGGACATCGTGAAGACCATCCGGTCGCGGAGCACCCCGGCGTTGTTGACCAGGATGTCCAGTTGCCCGTACGCATCGAGGGCGGCCGCTACCAGCCCCTCACCGGTCGCCCACTCCCCGATGTCCGCCGCGTAGACGATCGCCTGCCCGCCATCCGCCACGATCTGCTCCGCCGTCGCCTGGACGTCATCATCGGCGAGGTCGTTCAGCACAAGACGGGCTCCAGCGGCGGCCAGCGCGAGCGCCTCCGCCCGCCCCAGGCCGTTCCCTGCGCCGGTCACGATCGCCACGCGGCCGGCCAGGCTTACCGTGTCGTCCATTGCGGAACTCCTTGAGGGTCAGTAGCCGGGCCCGGACAGCAGGCCACCGTCGGCGATGAACTCGCTGCCGGTCGAGTAGGACGACTCGTCGGAGGCGAGGAACGCTACCAGCCGGGAGATCTCGGCCGGCTCGGCGAACCGGGACAGCGGCATGGCCTTGAGGAAGGCCTCGGGATCCATCTGGTCCGCGGCCTCGGCCTGGCTGAGGATCATGCTGGTGATGACCCCGCCGGGATGAACCGAGTTGACCCGGATGCCGAACTGGCCGAGTTCGCGGGCGGCGACCTTGGTCATGCCGCGGATCGCGAACTTGCTGGCGCTGTAGGCCGACAGCCCGGCGGCACCGGTGAAGCCCTCGATCGAGGAGATGTTGATGATCGAGCCGCCGCCCGCGGCCTTCATCGGCTCGATCACCGTCTTCATGCCCAGCCAGCAGCCCACCGCGTTCACCTCGAGGATGCGCCGGAAGTCGTCAAGGGACATGTCGGCAATCGGCGCGAACTTCAGCACGCCCGCGTTGTTGACCAGCACGTCGAGCCTGCCAAAGGTGTCCACCGCGGCCGCGACGGCGGCGGCCCACTGCGCCTCGCTGGTCACGTCGTGGTGGATGTACCGGCAGGACCGCTCGTCCAGCCCGGCGGCGACCTTGGCGCCCTTGTCGTCGAGGACGTCGCCGAAGACGACCCGTGCGCCCTCGGCGGCGAAGTGACGTACGTGCGACTTGCCCATCCCGCGGGCGCCCCCGGTGATCAGCGCGACCTTGCCGTCGAGCCGGCCCATGGCTTCCCTCCTAGGGTTGTGCGTGGGCGACAGCGATCCCGTCGAAGAGGATGCGCAGGAATCCGTCTACCACCTGGTCGATGGAGTAGCCGCGGGTGCGGCGCCACTGCTCAGGGATCCACAGGACGTCCTGCAGCAGCCGGTAGGTCAGCTTGGCGTCGAGGTCGGGCCGGAAGAGGCCGGCCTGCTTGCCGAGTTCCAGCTGGGTGATCCAGATCCGCTCGATCTCGCGCAGGGCTTTGGGCAGGTAGGCGAACCGGGAGTGGGTGGCAAAGTAGTTCCAGTCGTGCTGCAGCATCGCGAGGGCGGCCCGGTGCTGGGACAGGGTGTGGCTGGTCGAGCGCACGATCTGCTCGAGCGCCGCGCGCGGGTTCTCGGCCGAGGCGGCGGCGGCACGGTAGTTGGTGAGTACCTGGTTGATGAAGCCCGACAGGATCTCGTCGCCGATCGACTCCTTGGAGTCGAAGTGGTGGTACAGGCTGCCGGACAGGATCCCGGCGGCGTCGGCGATCTCGCGCACGGTCGTGGCGCGGTAGCCTTTCTGCGCGAATAGCTCTGCGGCCAGCACGAGCATGTGAGCGCGGCGCTGTGACCGCAGGGCCCCGGCCCCGTCCGCGGCCGCCCGGCCCGCGGCGGCGGTCGTTCGCGGGGCGCCGCCCCGGCCGCCCGGCCGGTCCTTCCTGGTCGTTGCCACACCTGATTATCGCAGGTCTGAGGCAAACCTCCCTAACGCTTGCTCGGTTAGCATCCACATACCTTGCGGAACCTTACTGAAACCTGTTCTACTTACGTCCGCAGAGATCAACTCGCATCCGGTGCGGCCGGGTGTGAGCGGCGGGGGTCTGGATTTCATTCGCGCCCACCCAGCCGACGGAGGCAGCGCCGATGATCGGAGACCTTTTCCGGGTCACCGGCCGGGTAGCGGTGGTGACCGGCGCCGGGCGTGGCATCGGTGCGGCCGCCGCGGTCGCCCTGGCCCAGGCCGGTGCGGACGTGGTGATCTCGGCCCGGACGGCGGACCAGCTTGCCGGGGTCGCCAGGGACGTGGAGGCCGCCGGGCGCAGGGCCGTGGTGGTGCCCGCTGACCTGTCGGACCTCGACGCGGCGGCCGGCCTGGCCGACACGGCGGCGCAAGAGTTCGGCCGGCTGGACATCGTCGTCAACAACGTTGGCGGCGCGATGCCGCGGCCGTTCGTCGCGACCAAGCCGCGGCACCTGGTGGACGCGTTCAGCTTCAACGTCGCGGTCGCGCACAGCCTGACCCGGGCGGCGGTGCCGCACCTGATCGCCGCCGCAGCTGACGGCGGCGGGACCGGTGCGGTCATCAACATTTCCTCCACGGTGGGGCGGGTCGCCGGGCGCGGCTACCTTGCCTACGGCACCGCCAAGGCGGCCCTGGCCCACTACACCCGCCTGGCCGCCGCCGACCTCGCGCCCCGGATCAGGGTCAATGGGATAGCCGTCGGTGCCGCGGCCACCTCCGCGCTCGAGATCGTCGTCACCGACGACAACCTGCGCGGACAGATGGAGCGGGCGACGCCGCTGGGCCGCATCGGCGACCCGCAGGAGATCGCGGCCGCGGTCGTCTTCCTCGCCGCACCGGCGGCGGGCTACATGACCGGGAAGATCCTCGAAGTCGACGGCGGCATAGAGCGGCCCAACCTCGACCTGGGCATCCCGGACCTCTGAGCGGGCCGGGCGCTCCCTGCCACGGTGCATACTCGGGCAGACAAGGGCACCAGCTACGGAGGATCGCTGTGACACAGCCGCCTGACTGGGACACCGTGTACGTGGCGGACGGGCCGCCGCCGTGGGATATCGGCCGGCCGCAGCCGGAGTTCGTGCGCCTGGCCGAGGCGGGAAAGCTGCGCGGCGAGCTGCTCGACGCTGGCTGCGGCACCGGGGAACACGCCCTGCTGGCGGAGGCGCACGGCGCCGACGCCGTGGGCGTGGACGTGTCGCCGACCGCGATTGCCCGGGCCAGGGCCAAGGCGGCCGAACGGGGCCTGAAAGCCCGGTTCGAGGTGGGCGACGCGCTGAACCTCGGCCAGCTCGGGCTCAGCTTCGACACGATCATTGACAGCGGGCTGTTTCACGTGTTCGACGACACCGATCGCGAGCGGTATGTGGCCAGCCTGGCGTCGGTGCTGCGCCCGGGCGGCACCTGTTACCTGATGTGCTTCAGCGACCTCCAGGAGGGGACCATGGGCCCCCGCCGGGTGCGCAAGGACGAGATCGTGGCCGCCTTCAGCGACGGCTGGAACGTTGCTGACATCGCCGCGGCGGAGTTCGTGGTCAACGCCGCGTTCTTCGACCAGCCAGCCGCGCGTGCCTGGCTGGCCACGATCCGCCGCGTGTCCCTGACCTGACCGGCATGGCCGCCGCGGCCCGCACGGCCAGCGCGGTCAGCCGCCGGCATGGCAACCGGGACTGCGCCGCCGGGTGCGGTAGCTTCGCGGGAATGGCCAGACCGGTGCGAAGCAGGGAATACGGCCCGGATGTGCTGGCGGCGGGAGCCCGCCCGGCGCGGGCCCAGCCAAGGCAGGTGGCGGCCGAGCCCGGGCTGGTGGTCGAGGACGCGGCCGGCCGGTTCTGCGGGGCCGTGGTGTTCTGTGAGAAGGACGCGGTCACGCTGGAGGACCGGCACGGCAAGCGGCGGGTGTTCCCGCTCGGCCAGGCTCCGTTTCTGCTGGAGGGCAAGCCGGTCATGCTGGTGCGGCCCAGCGGGGCTGCCGTCGCGCGGGGCGTGGCCGGGGTGCCTGCCGGGCGGACCGCGTCCGGCTCGGTCGCCGCGCCAAGCAGCCGGGCCAAGGTCGCCCGGGCGAGCCGCATCTACGTCGAGGGCCGCCACGACGCCGAGCTGGTGGAGAAGATCTGGGGCGACGACCTGCGCGATGTCGGCGTCGTCGTGGAGTACCTGGGCGGCATCGACGACCTGCCCGCGATAGTCACGCAGTTCGAGCCCGGGCCGGTGCGCAGGCTCGGCGTGCTGGTCGATCACCTCGTGGCCGGGTCGAAGGAGAGCAAGATCGCCGCGAGGGTGCAGTCCCCGCACGTGCTCATCGTCGGGCATCCCTACATCGACATCTGGGCGGCGGTCAAGCCGGCCGTGCTCGGCATCGGCGCCTGGCCGCACGTTCCCCCCGGCTCGCCGTGGAAGGAAGGCGTGCTGCAGGCCATCGGGTGGCCGCCGGACACCGCCGCGGCCTGGCAGCGCATCCTGCGCTCAGTGCGGTCGTTCGCCGACCTGGAGCCCGCGTTCCTCGGCCGGGTGGAGGAACTGATCGACTTCGTCACCGCCCCGGGCAGCGCCTAGCGACGTGCCTCAGCCGGCGGCAGCGGCCCGGCCGGTGGGCGGGGCGGGTGCCGGTCCGCCCAGGGCGCGGCCTGTTCGAGCTGACTGGCCACCTGGACCAGCAGATCCTCCCGGCCGTAGGCCGCGACCAGCTGCACGCCGACCGGCAGGCCGCCGGGGGTCCAGTGCAGCGGCAGGCTCACCGCGGGCTGGCCGGTCATGTTGAACTGCGCGGTGTAGGGGATGAAGCTGGCGATCCGCGGGCCCTCGTGCTCCGGCCCCTCGGCGGTGAACCAGCCGAGCTCCGGCGGCGGCGCGCCCAGGGTGGGGGTGAGGAGCAGGTCATGGCCGGTCCACCAGTGCGCCATCCCGCGCACCCATCTGTCCAGCCAGCTCCGGGCCTGCAGGTACGCCACCGCGGTGAGCTCCCGGCCGACCTGCCGGTAAAAGGCGTTGCGCGGTTCGATCTCGCTGTCCGCGATCGGCCGGCCAAGCACGCTCTCGAACGCCAGGAACAGTGCTTCGCTGTCCGCGGCGATGATCGTGTTGAAGTGCCTGGCGAACTCCGGCTCGAACATCCCGTCCGGCATGGACTCCTCGACGTGGTGGCCCAGCGATTCCAGCAGCCGCCCCGCGCCGGCCACCGCCTCGCGGCACTGCGGATCGTCCAGGGCCGCCTCGAACCCTGGCCGGTCGATCAGGCCGATCCGCAGCCGGCCCGGGCCGGCGCCGACCTCCTGCCGCAGCGGTCGCGGCAGCGGCGGCGCGTAGTACGGTTCGCCCGGCATGCGCGCGCTGATCACGTCCAGCACACCGGCCGCGTCGCGGACGGTCCGGGTCACGGCGCCGTCGGTGACGCCGCCGGCCCACGCCTCGCCAACCAGGGGGCCCTGGCTCACCCGCCCCCGGGTCGGCTTGAGCCCCACGAGGGCGCACTCGCTCGCCGGGATACGGATCGACCCGCCGCCGTCGCTGGCGTGCGCCACCGCCACCATGCCGCTGGCCACCGCGGCCGCCGACCCTCCGGACGAGCCGCCGGTGGAGTGACCCGGACGCCAGGGGTTGCGGGCGGGCGGAAAGCTTCGCGGCTCGGTGGTCACCGTTGTGCCGATCTCAGGCACGTTGGTACGGCCCAGCGAGATAAAGCCGGCCGCCAGGAACTGGTCGGCCAGGTACGACGTGACCGGCCAAGCCAGTTCCCGCAGCGCCCCCAGGCCGAACGCCGTCGGCTCGCCCGCCACAAAGCAGCCCAGATCCTTCAGCAGGATCGGAACGCCGCGGAACGGGCCGTCGGGCAGCACACCGGCCGCCTGCGCCCGCGCCACGTCGAACCGGGTCCGGATCACCGCATCCAGCTGCGGATTGAGCAGCTCGATCCGGGTTATCGCCGCCTCCACCAGGTCCGCCGGGCTCGCGTCGCCGGAGCGGACAAGCCCGGCTTGCGCGGTGGCATCCAGCCAGGTCGCATCAGTCACGGCATGAACCTACCGTTGCCGTTGAGTGAGTCATAGTGAGCCACCCACGGGCACCCCGTCTCGGGGTTGTTCCCCGGCTGGTTGGCCGGTTCCCTTCCGCGCTTCGTTGCCACCTGCCGAGCGAGGCTCGGTCTTACGGTTGGCTCCACGCTTGACGGCGGCCCCGACTGGACCGACGGCACGGCCTGGCTCCCACCGTGCGAGGTTGATGGCCGCGTTGTCGTCGCGCTGATGGCGCGCGCGGCAACTGTCGCAGGTCCAGTGTTCGGCCCATCCGAGGTCCTGCTTGTGGCCGCAGCCAGAGCAGGTCTTCGATGATGGGTACCACCGGTCGGCGACCACCAGATGTGATCCATACCAGCCGCTCTTGTAGGCCAGCTGGCGGCGGGTCTCACCCAGGGCAGAGTCCGACAGGCCCCGCCTGCGGGCACGTACCCCAGGGAGGCCTTTCTGCCGGAGCATCCCGGCTGCGTCCAGTCCTTCGACCACGATCTCGCCGTGGGTTTTGGCAAGCCTCGTCGTCAAGGTGTGGATGTGGTGGCCCCGGGTGTCCGCGACCCGGCGTTGCAGCCGGGTGATCTTGTGTTGGGTCTCGCGGTAGCCACGCGAACCCATCGTGCGGCGCGACCGTTCCCGGCAAAGGTGCCGCAGTTCCTTCATGGCCGCATCCAATGGCCGCGGGTTCGGTACCCGTTCGATGACTTCACCGTGGGAGTTGGCAACGGTGGCCAGTACCCGTACGCCGACATCGATACCTACCCGTGAACGGGGGAGAGCGACTTTAGGTTGGATGGACCGCTGGATCAGGACCCGGAAGCAGACGACGATCCGGGTGCCCTTGCGGGAAACCGTGGCCGCGAGGATGCGGGCACGGTCCTTGCTGATGAGGCGCTGCAACCGACGGGTGTTCTCGTGCACCCGGACAGTGCCGATCCGGGGCAGCGTGATATGGCGCCGGTCGGGTTCGACCCGGATCGAGCCGGTGGTGAAGGTGACCCGGTCGCGGTCGCGGCCTTTCTTCTTGAACCGCGGGAACCCGACCCGGCGTCCCTCACGCTTGCCTGCACGGGATTTCTGCCAGTTCCAGTACGCGTCCACCGCACCAGTGATGCCGTCAGCGAACGCTTCCTTTGATACCTCCGGCCACCACACCTGCCCGGTGTTGTCGTCGACACATTCGGTGTCTTTGATCTGGTTCCACCGTTTCCGTAGCCCGTACAGGGACGGTTTTTCGGTCTTGGCACCGAACTCCCGGTAGGTGGTGATGTCGGACTTCAGGGTGCGCACAGCCCAGTTATAGGCGTACCGGCGACCACCGAACTGCCGACGCAGTACCGCTGCCTGTTCGGGCACGGGATCGAGGGTGAACTGGTACGCCTGGACTGTCCACCCGTCCGGGATCTCGAACCTAGCCACGGCCAGCCTCTGGCGTTCCGGACGCTCGTTGTACGAGCCGGGTGGCGCGGTAGACACTCGCCCGGCTGGCCGCTGAGCGTTCACGATCGATGCGGGCCCGAACCCTGTCTGGGGTGAGTTCGCCGACCAGGTCCCGGGCCTCCCGCCTTGCCCGGTCGACCTCGGGCACCCACCGAGCGTCAGCCTCCTCGACCTCCGCGTCAGTCGCGGCCGTTTTCAGTTCCTGGAACCACACTTCATGGACCGAGGTGACAAGCGTGTCGGTGAGTTCGCGGCAAAGGGCGTCCTTAGCTTCTCGTTCGATCTGTGCCTGGCGGCGCTGCTGCTCAGTGGTCAACCATTCGGGTGGGTCAGCCAGCAGAACCTTGACGTCACCGGGACCGATGCCGCGCTCCTTGACGACACGGACCTGTACACCAAGCCGGGCAGCTGTGGTCTTGGTGGCCCGCAACTGACGCTGCCGAGCGCGTGTCACCCGCCGACGTTCGCGGGCCTTGATCAGCCACTCGGGCGGATTCTCCTTGACCGCTTTGACCCGGGCAGGCGAAGCAGTTGACCAGCCCTGCTCGCGGAGCATTGTGCTGGTGACACCGAGCTGCTGGGCCGCACGTTTCAACTCGCCCAGCCTCGTCATCACCCACCATCCTTTCGTTCGAGCAGCCTGCTAGACCGCATTCTGCCCGGCGCCACCGACGACCGCCGCTGGACCAATGCCGCGTTGGGCGCAGCCAACCGCCTTCAGTGCCCGGTTCCGTGCCGACCGACGCCCGTACAGGCGCGCACAAAACGACGTGAGCACCTCCGCCATGTCGCGGACCAGATCGTCATCCACTTCGCCTCCATCAAGCGCCACAAGGCGGCGGCCGTGCGCCGCCAGCGCGGACTCGACCAGTTCGGTGTTCATCCGGCCAAGCCGGTCACGGTGCTCAACCACTACGGCGGTGACCTTCGGGTCAGCCAGCAGACGCCGCACCTTAGTGCGGGCGCCATTCACCCCCGACCCGACCTCAGCTTCCACCCGCACCACCTGGCCGCCCGCCGATGCTGCCCACGACGTCAGGCGTGCGACCTGGCGGTCCAGGTCGTCCTTCTGGTCGTGAAAGGACACCCGCGCCTACAGCCCGAACGCCTCAGTCTGCTCAGTGCTTGCAGACACGTCCGGGGACACCAGTACGGTCCGCTGGTTCACCCGCACCGCCGGAACCGGAAGAGTCCCCTCCCGAAACCACCGGTATGCGGTCTGCGGATGCACGCCCTGAACACGCGCCCACTCGGTCAGCAGCTCGAACCCCTCAGTAGGCAACAAGATGCAGCCCCGGGCCGTTGTTACGCTGTCCGGATGACGCAACCGGGCCAGGCACCGCTCGTGCTCGCCTCGGGGTCGGCAGGCCGGCTGCGGGTGCTGCGCGAGGCCGGGATAGATCCGCAGGTCGTGGTCAGCGGCGTCGATGAAACCACCGACGACGGCCTGGACACCGCCGAGGTGGTGGCGCTCCTCGCCGAGCGCAAAGCCACGGCCGTGGCCGGCCGGTGCCCGGGCGCGCTCGTGCTCGGCTGCGACTCGATGCTGGAGCTTGACCAGGTGAGGTTCGGCAAGCCCGCTTCGGCCGGCGAGGCGGTCGCCATGTGGCGGCGGCTGTCCGGGCGGGACGCCACGCTGTTCACCGGTCACTGCCTCATCGCCGGTGACGGCCGCCAGGTGCGTGATGTCGCGCGTGCGGTGGTCCGCTTCGGCGCGCCCAGCGACGCCGAGGTGGCCGCCTACGTTGCCAGCGGCGAGCCGATGACCCTGGCGGGCGGGTTCAGCATCGAGGGACGGGCAGCACCCTTTGTCGAGGGGATCGACGGTCATCCGGGCACCGTCATCGGCCTTTCGCTGCCGCTGCTGCGCCGGATGCTCGCCGAGATCGGGGTGGCCATCACCGACCTGTGGCGCAAGCCAGCCGAAGCAGCCCAGGCCAGCACCAGCCCGGCCGGCTGAGGACGGGCCCGGTGGCGTTAACGTCCGATGAGGAGCTCCTGGCCAGGGAGTCCGCGCTGGGCTAGCAGCCGCTTTTCGGGATCCGTTCGGATAATCGCCTCTACGAGGGACAACATCCGAACGGATCATGAACGCGTCCGTTCAGAGTGGCCCGCGGGTCAGGTCTCGAGGAATACCACGTCGACATCGGCCAGCTGGGCCGGGTCGGCGCGGAGGCTGACCGCGCTGATCTTCCCGTCTGTGATCGTGAAGCCAAAGACAACGCGCGGCCGACCCTTGTAGGTCCACACCGCGCCGGCCACCCCGTCGACCAGCGCCAGCCGGGCCGCCTTGGCCCGCCCGGGGAACGGGCCAGCCACCGCAGTC
>Ga0210383_10006107_pt1 | contig 10527 bp, 29 predicted proteins | sample IncBWC14OmetaG_FD_160072 | JGI IMG/M metagenome (GOLD analysis project Ga0210383, IMG submission 160072) | Forest soil microbial communities from Barre Woods Harvard Forest LTER site, Petersham, Massachusetts, United States - Inc-BW-C-14-O ...
CATTCACGATGCTGCTGAGGCTTGCAATTTCCTCGCAGCCCTCAACGGTGCATGGTGGCGTGAAACCAACCTCTTTCAACAGGTCAATGCCTTCGCGATGATAACAGTCAGCACACCAGAAGAGTGCGGTAGGAGCGTTATTACTCGATCGCAGAAACCTACCACAGTGATCGCAATCCATCTTCAACCTCCAAACGAAACCAACCAAGCCCAACTCAGATCCGCATTCAGCGGATACATCTCGTTCCTACCAGATAACTGGCGGGCGTCCCAGTATCGTCCCTTGTCGTCCAACCACCAGTTTTTCAGGGTGGGGAGATCGCAAGGACGCAGGACGCTCATCGAGAAGTCTCCCCGAAACTCGGAGAGCATGACGATCCGACAGTCGGGATGGATCAGATCAGCAGAAGGAATGGGTGCCGGGCGCCATACCAATTCGGATAGTGAGCGAATGATCATGGATGGAGGTTTCCGCATTGGGGACAGATATGCTTGGCTTTATGCGCATTCAACTGCTCTGTCCATCCATCGAAACCCATCGCAAGACTGCCCTTCAACTCCTCGATATAACTCACGCTAAACTGATAGAGCCTTTGCAGTTCGGTCGCGCAAGAGAAGCAAACGATCTGATAGGAAGGACTATAAGCCCTGACGGGGCTGCACTTTTTACCACAGCAGTAGCAATCGAACATGATCATCTCCGTTCAGTGTTTGAGACCACACTGGGGGCATCGTGCAAGGACGTCCAGTTGGGACTCCCAGTATGTAGACCACGCCACTCCGTCGTGTTGCTTGTAGAAGATGGGGTAATCTCGCTCCCAATCGCAGCCGATGTAGTCGTAGACACGCTTGGAACAAGCGAGACAGGCTATCTTGGGCGAATACGAGGAAAGGCCATAGGGCTTATGACAAGTCGTTCCACAGAATATGCACTTATGCATGTAGATCTCCACATTGAGGGCAATGGCCCATCCTGACTTTGACTACCGAGACAGCAAGATCCAATCTGTCCGCGCTCCCAATACTACTTTCCCATGTCCATCCGTTTTTGATTCCCCAATCAAGGGGAGGGAATCGACCACAATACTCTTTGTACACCGGCTGCAAACACTTGGCACAAAGGATCTTCTCACAAGCCGATAGGCTCCTGTCAATGAAGACCTTGCAGATCATGCAATTAGCCATGATGTAGCCCTCCACATTGGGGACAGCGGATGATCAATGGACTTCTCCGCACTGAGCGCATCTTACGCCCTGTTTATGGGCCTTATCGATATACTGCTCCCAATTATCGGGATACAGGGTGCCATCGGTATTGGGATACCACTCATCGTAGTTGGCTTTACATCTCTCCACCTCAGACGGAGAGTACTCACCATAAACAGCAGGAGAACAAGTCTTGCAAACCGCCAGCGGAGAATAGCCAACAAACGAGGCAGCATGAACGCGGTAAAGAGGTTTCAAGCAGAGAAAGCAGATATGAGTAGGGTTAGTGTTCATTGGCATAGTCCTATCTGGTTAGAGACGAGGCCGGAGCCAAGAATGGCCAAGGCCACACCCCATACGAAGAGGGCAATGAATAGGTAGAGGAAGGCATAGTTGACCGGATCTGTTTTGATCCGAGCGTCTTTATGCAGGTAGGCAAGGAAGACGAAGACAAAGGCGCTGACCACGAAGTAGAGGATGTTCCACCAGTACATCATGAGTGAACACACTTACACTGAGGGCAGGTCAACTCTTTTCTGACCGCTCTTAGTTCGGTAATCCAACCTTCTGCGAAACACACGGCATCAACTCTTTTAGCGGCTATCACGGCCAATCTCTCTTCCTCCTGCCCTTTATAGACAGAACTGACTTGATAGGTCTTCTTACCACATGGAAAACAGGTCATAAAGACCGCCCATTCAGGCATCAATCGTTGTAAGGTGGTTCCACAGCAAAAGCAAGTGTTCATCAGTCGTCTCCCTTATACACCGGCAGTGGAATGATCCCTTCCGGTACCTTGTAGTGTTTGGCAATCAGTCGGATGAAGTTCTCCACCTTCCGACCATCATTACGCCGCTTGACATTGAGCAAGCACTGAGCGGGGTCGTTCTCGAAGAAGACCCACTCAATAGTGGCGTGGGCACTAACTAACTTCTCTACTGCTGTTCGGTTCTCGGGAAAGCAGAAGTGCGGATCGATCAACACCACCTTCTTGCCCTCAGCAATAGCGGCAAAGGCATCTTCCTTCTTAGAGGCTCGTCCGAGATCATCAAAGACCAGGTATCCTTGCGTGGCGTACTGAGCGCCGAGATAGGTCTTACCGCAGCCTGGCGCGCCACATATTCCAATGACAAGCGGATCAGCCAACTTTCCCTGCCTTGACCAATCGGTCATATAGGGCACGGAGTTTGATCGTCTTCTTGGCGTAATCAGTGTAGTTGCCGTAGTAGTCGTTGCTACGATCTTCTGATCGAGTGATTAGATCTCGTGAAAGCCCCTTGTACTGGATGAAACTGATCTCAGGCCATAACCGCTCCAACACCTTGTCGAGAACATCGAAATCCGGCTCGGGCTCAGCATCACAAGCATAATGACTGCTCTTACCATCATCCCAACAAGAGCCACCATATTGGCCACCAGTTGTCCAATCAACGCTTATCTGATCTCTTTCGAGACCATCCAAACCAACCAGATCGGAGATGCCATCGAGAAACTTCCGATACTCCTCAGGCTCAATCTCAGCCAGGGCCTTCTGCTTAGCCTTCTCCTGCTGCTTCTCCTGCTGCTCCTCCCACGAAGGGCGCTTCTTCTCCTTAGCCATTGCTATACCCCTTCCACCACCGGCTCCCAGAAACACTCCGTTCCGAAAATCCTCTGACCATCTCCCAACAGGAACATCCGGTTCAGTTTCCTTTTCGAGTGTATCTGGTACTGCGAGCCTAAGTATCGCTTGCCACGATGTCTGCCAGAAGTCCAACACCATCCCTGATAGATGGCTTCTTGTCCGTTGGACTTCTTCTCCGTCGCAACCTTCCTATTGTCGATCGCGATCTTGACCTTGCTTCCGACCTTGATGTCTAACTCAGTTCTCTTCGTCTTCTTCATCGTCATCATCTCCAATGGGCAATTCACCCTCGTCTAAGCCAACCAACTCCTCATCCACCTCTTTCAATCCGGTATGGATGATGATCTCACCATCTTCCCCCTCAGCGAGCTCAAAGTCATTCAGAATCTCGGATAGGGCTTCCTCCAACTCGAAACGGTTCATACTGATACTCCTTAGCCCAATGAGGATGTTGCCAGGCTGGCAATGGTTTCGACGGAATCCATCTCCATCGACCTCTGCTTAGCAGCATACTGCATCCACGCTTGCGCGGCCTTGCGGGTGCGATTGGGGATCTTCTTGTCCTTGATGACATCATCCACCACTTCACGAAGGAGTTCGTGCAAGGTCGATTTAGTCCAAGGCATCAGCACTCGATTGGGGTCTTCGATGGCCCGACCCAAAGCCAATTGGCGACCAACCTTGCACTTGCAATGGTCAGCGGGATTGCAGGTCGAGACACCATAGGAGACTTCCATTCGACTCTTGGGAATTACCATCGCAATACAAGCAACCGGAGTTCGATTCTTGTCGCGTAGGTAAAGGTAGCGGATCTGGGGAGTGTCGGTGAGATCAGTTTTCGCGAGTCGCATGTGGTGCTTCCTTCTGTTTGAGGATCGATTTCAGGGCCAATACGATGTTGGTGATCTGGGTTTCGGTTTCTTCGATGGTACCATCGGTAGAGACAGGTATGTCTGCGTACTTCATCTTCTCTGCTACCGGCATCTGAGCATTGACCCGTAGCAGCGCTTCTTCCCGAGAGAGGGGGTTGCGTTTCATCAGACGTTGTACTTGGGTTTCAGGAGAGCAGTAGATAAGGATGAGTGGCTTATAGACCAGCGCATGGCCCGATTCGATGATGGTAGCACCATCGAAGCAGATCAGTCTATGACCCTCTTCCGACAACTTCCCAAACTGCTTCTTGGCCTCTCGATTGATAGCGGGCAACATCAACTTGTTGAGGACGCGTAGATGTTCAGCATCGCCAAAGACTAACGCTCCTAACTTGGTACGATTGAGAGTGCCATCGGCGTTTAGATACTCTCTACCAAAGGTCTCAATCAGATCATCCAAAAGGAAGGTGCCCGGCTCAACCACTTGGCGAGCGATAAGATCAGCATCCACAATGGGGATGTCGTGCTTGGCGATGACATTGGAAGCGGTGGTTTTGCCCGCGCAGATACCGCCTGTAAGACCAAAGACCCAACTCACAGTTCCACCTCGGTCTCTTCTTCAACCGGCTCTATCGGCTCAATTGGCTTGATCTCTTCCTCTACCTTAGTCTCTACGACTGGGATAGAGTTGAGCCGTTGGCACATAGCCAGATGTTGTTGGCCCGCCTCGAAGAGGTTAGTAGCGACTTCGAGATTGGTGGGCCCTACGATACACCACTGATTGATGGAGAAGAGGGTATGTACCTTCCGACCATCGGCGAGGGTGGTGCGAATCCTAAGCAGGGGCTCAAACACTGAGCCACCTGAGTTTCTTGACCAGAAGCCACTTTCCAATGCGCTTGGAGAAGAGGAGAGTGAGAAACGGAACAAGAAGCGTGCCTATCCCGATAAACCAACCGACCAGCCAACTTCCCATTTCATCGGCAGTCCCAAGTGATTGTTTGGTCAATTGCAATCCGTACCAATGACGACCCACATATAGTCCAAGGTCGGACGTCTTGGGGAAGACCACCCAAAGAGCCAACAAGGCCACCATCGTGGCTGCGGCGAGAAAGAGCATCCCACTTAGCATGATGAGAGCGTGCTTGCCAATCTTGGGCATATGGTTGCTCTTGCGAAGAAAGGCTTTCAGCAGAGCCGAGAGTTTCTCTCCCGTCCCAACGCCCGCCTCTCCGGTCAATAGTCCGGAACGATAGGGATGATTGGAGACGACTTGATGGCAGGTCTTACAGGTGTCCATGTTGTTTGACTCGCTTGATTAGGGTTTTGGTGCGCTTACTGGGCTTCTTAGTGAGGAATCCACATCCACGCGCAGACGCGTAGGGTGGAATAGAGATGAACTGCTTCTTGGTCAGATCGAGTATCTTGCCCGACTCGTGTTTCAGAAACCAGTGAGTAGCGTTCTCGTGGCGGACGACCATCGGTTTCCATCCGGCTTTCTTACCGCCAAGGAGATGATAGGCACATTCAGATGCCGTATAACAATGATATGCCGTGGGGTGTATTCTTGCGCGCCATTGATACTTGGGTTTCAGTAAGTCGTCAGTCAGACTGGCTTGGATCAGTGAAGTAAGTTTGCGTAGGGTCATCTAACGGTCATCCAGACTATCGGGATCAGAAAGAGAAGGTGAGTGAATTGATCGATGGCGATCATCAGGATGGCTCCAACCGGCTCTTGGATGGTGGTGCGAAAGGCTCGGATATCTGCTTCATCAATCCGCCAACGAAACTTCATGTCAGTCATGGCAGCAAAGGCGGGGGCCTTGCGGATATACTTCATCCACATTACTGTTGAGTAGTAAGTGTCAATGGCGTGATGACTAACGAACAGGATGGCAAGTGATGCCAGTATCTTCCACCAGCACATTCCAAACATGAGGAGTACTGGTAGGAAGAGAAGCGCGTAGATGGCACAATGCTTGGTGCGGATGCGGAAGTTGGTACTCTTGTTAATAGCCTCAAAGTGAGACTGAGGTATCCAATCACTCAACACATGCACAAATGCATACCACGCGAAGTATCCACCAGCGATACCGTAGATCATAGTTCGTCCTCTTTCTCCGTCTCATCCCGCTCGAAAAACTGACACCCCATATGCTCGTACGAAAGAAGCCCTGCTCGCTCCGAAAGAGGATTCGTACAGACACCCCAGTCATATCCCTCATCACCTTTCAATGGATGAAAGTGTTTGCACCCACACGAGCAATCAGGTTTCTCGTGGTTATCAGTATCGGTGCCAGCCTTATAGGCTTCTTGATCTCGACACACTTTCCATAGTTGCAAGTGCGTAGCCATCATTCATCTCCTACCAGCCACAACTCGTTCTCTACCACTGGCAACTGCATGTAGTAGCAGCGCATCGTAGTAGCAGCAAGGAGAGCAGCCTGCACATTGTCGGTCTCGACGACCAAAGTCTTCTTGCCCAACACCATAGTGATTGAGCACTGAAACTCTTGATCGCCTACTTGGATGGGGAAAGTCATTGGCTACCGCCGAATGATGAGGTAGAGGATGATTCCAACCATCAATACCAAAGCCGTAATCTCTGCGCCGTATTGTCTAAGCATGTACAGTCTCCATTAGTTGGGCGTCGATAGGACGCCAATGCACTTCCATGATGTCCCGCCCGTCCAGAGTATGGACAAACGGCAACCCCTCTTGACTGAGACGGATATCCACCTTCTCTCCTTGGTAGAAGCGAGAGCGATGCCATTCCGATCCCAGGTAGCGATGATTGAGTTTGACGAAGAGGAACTCCCCCTTAGCCTGTACTGTCCGTTTCATCTGCCTTGGCATCTGCTCGAACATAGTTGTCTCCCCAGGCGATAGCCGCAGCATCGTCCTTGAAACCTGCCTGCTCGAATAGCAGTACCCCGTCCTTGTAGATGAATAGCCAGGTGCCATGATTACCATCCAACATTACGAGAGCGTAGGTAGTGTCGCCTATCTGAATCGTCTTCTCTCGGTTACGCATTGAACACCAATCCATCGTGGGTATGGATACTGACTACCTGATCATTTGAGTTCAGATACACCAAGTCTCCGGTGTTGTACTTGATGGATGTACGACCAATACCGATGATGGCGGTCTCCTCAGCACCATTGGCATAATGCTTGATGACCAGATCGCTCTCCTTCAACTCATCTTCCTGGTGTCCCTTATGCCACTCACGGCACTTGGGGACATCGCATTCCAGGAATCCGTCAGCGTGCCAAGTCCAATGAACCGTTGAAACCATCGTTATTCCTTTGCTTATCACGTCGCAACTTCGCGATTTCATTTGGTAATCAGGGCATAATGGTGCATCCACTTAGACCCATGATGACCTTCAAGTACAAACTCTACAAGAGCCATAAGTTTGGCTACTTAGAGGCACTTTTGCCCATCGCCTGCGATATCTACAACTGGGTGCTTTTGACCAAACGGGAAGCATATTCATGGGATAAGACCAACATCAGCCTTTATGAGATGCAGAAAATGGTCAAGGACAGGCGGAACGAGTCTAATTCGGCGTGGAAGATGATCGGCTCGCAAGCCGTAGAGCAAATCATCGATCGTATCTACAATGGCTATGAGCGTTTCTTTGGCGATCTGAAACGGGGCGTGAAAACTTCTCCTCCTAAGCTCAAAAAGACACCTAAGTATCGGAGCATCACATTTAGACAGGGCAGGGGCTACAAACTACTCGATAACAACATCATCTACATCAGCGGACAAGGCTGGAAAGGACGAGGAGGCAAAACATTCAGGTTTCACAAACACCGAGATTGGCGGGGCCAGATCAAAACCCTTACCATCAAGAAAAACAACTTAGGCGAATGGTTCATCTACATCACAACGGACTATGAGGGAAAACTTCCAGAGCCAACCAGAACGGGTAAAAGCGTCGGTTTGGACTTCGGGCTCAAAACATTCCTCACCACATCCGATGGTCAGATGATTCAATCTCCTCAGTTCTTCAAGCAAGGCCTTCGAGAGATCAAGAGACTGTCAAAACTGTTGAACTCGAAGAAGAAAGGCAGCAACAACTGGGAGCGGGCGAGACTAAACCTTGCTCGGGCCCACGAGAGCATAACCAACAAGCGGAAAGACTTCCACTGGAAACTAGCAGTCAAACTTTGTCAGCAGTATGAGTTCATCTGCTTAGAGATACTCAACCTCAAAGGAATGAAAGCTTTATGGGGTCGCAAGGTTTCCGATCTGGGCTTTTACCAGTTCGTTCAGATACTCAAATGGGAGGCCCAGAAACACGGATGTAGGGTGATCCAAATTGATCGTTGGTATCCTTCGTCGAAAGAGTGCGGTGCTTGTTGGCACATCAATCAAAGCCTTTCGTTGCGAGATCGAGAGTGGAACTGCGTTGCCTGCAACGCCCATCACGATCGTGATCTCAATGCTGCTCAGAACATACTTAGAGTGGGGTTAGCCACTCTTGCAGGAGCCGATGTCAGACCTCTCAAACCCTTGCGGAAGCAGGGCAAGAAGGCATTCGGCGTTGATAACACAAGATCGAAGCGACACAAATCGCTTCGGATCAACTAACACAGCCGATCAGAAGGAACGGCAGGGCTGCCATCGCAGCGATGAACGCCGTTAGACCAATCGCGTACCAATAGGCCGAGGGGTCTTCGGGGATGCGGACGACTTCGATTCCACGCTTCGCGTCTTGTACCAGTAGTTTCTTCATGATCGGTCTCCTTGTTGTTAGTGTGGTAAGTAGCATTGAGGACATACGGCTTGCTTGATCTCGGAGGCTGCGACGTACCAGAGTTTGCTGGCCCTGTACTTGTCTTCCAGACCCTCGAACTTGTCGTAAGGCTGCCAGAGCCAGCCATGACCGTTTTGACTAAGGACGATGTAGCCGGTGTCATATGCCTGCGGCGATAATGCATTAGTTGAATTGTAGGCTACGATAGTGTGAAACTGGCCACCACCGGTATCGAAACGAACTTCAATGGTGTCGCCAATTGAGTACTTGTGCATAGTCGCTCCTAAGGATGGTTTTGCTTGCACTGCGGACAAACTTCTTCTACCACTGAGCCTCGGCTAACCCAGTAGAGTTTCTCGTTCTTGTACCTCTCATCCAATTCCTGGATTTCCTTGTAGAGGGTGGGGTTGCTTTCCTTCGTCCATCCATTCAACGGATTGAGAACAAAATACCCGCCATATCCACGGCCAACGATGATATGGTAATGGGTATCGGCTACATAATGGCCCAACCGTACATGCGTTCCAACTGCGTATTCCATAGTCTATACTCCGTGGTGTTTGCCGCACTGAGAACAACGATCTTCGGTAATGACTTCTCCTCTGATCCACCAATACCGATGTCCATGATACTCTTGCGGCATCGCCGTGATCTTTACGTCTTCCATCTCAAACCAGCCATCGTCTTGCAAGACCAGATATCCCTCTTCGCGATTGTAGATGGCATGCGCAGCGATCTTTTTCACCCCGGGCCCAATGCAGGTCGCATTACTGACATAGACCATCATTCCGATCGGATACTTCATCGCTTCACCTGCATGAGGATCACCCCTTCGTTGAGCCAAGCCAATAACTGCTTCCACTGCGTTTCCCCCAACGGAACAATCCGTTGCCAGTCCTTCTCGGACGCTTCTACCTCCGCCTCGAAGGCAAGCCAATCTTGTTGAGGCTGACCCCATGACGGGACGCCCTTGATGAACTCGGAGTGTATAGTAGGGCTCAGGTTCAATAACCAAAGCCGAACAGCGATCAACTTCTCATCGTGATAGGCTAAGTGGTTAGTGCCTGGGATAGTAAGGTAGATAGTAGCCATTAGTATTCAGGAGTCCCCCTCTTACCACACCTGGTGCAAACATCGTAATAGACCTCTCCCCACTCATACCATCCTGCTTGTTTCCAATCATGGCCAAACAGCAAACAGTATAGGCGCTTCATCAGAACTCACTGACCATAACGCCAAACTTCTTGCTATGTTCCTGATCGGTAATCGCATCCTCGGGAAACTCGGTCTCGGCAAGAAGGGTCTTGATCGCAGTCTTCTCGGCTTCTAAGGCAGCAGCAGAGAAGGATTTTGACCACCACTGCTTAGAACAACCAGAGCATTCCACGCCCTTGAAACCACCGTCGTAGAACATCCAGGGGACAAGAGCGCATCTGCATTCCGGGCACCGCATTCCAACGTCTTGTTTCGATGTCTCGATCCAATACCTGCGTGTCTCTCTTTTGAGAGCAGCATTCCACGCCCTATCTTCCAGGACACCGCCCAACCTCTCAATGATACGATAGGAGGCTATGTTGTCATCGGCGCAGGTCAATAACGCCTTCTCAATGCCAAGGGCCTCGCAGATGGGCAGTGCTTGCTGCATCATCTCAGAGCCATATCCCTTGCGACGGAAGCGCTCTGCTACTGCATAGCCAATATGGCCACCATAGACTTTGAGGGATTCGGTAAGGCGATGTCGGATGCTGAGACGACCAACGATGGCTTGTCCCACGAAACCATAGAGCACGGTATGGGGGGCCCAGCCTTCGGGCAAGTCTTCTCCGACCTGATGCTTTTGCAGCAGGGAGAACAACTCCTTGTAGGTCATTCCCTCTCGCCAGGATGGGGCATACCAATGCTGGTCTTCGGGTTTCCAGTCTTTGAGACCGAGAAGCCAGGATTGTTCGTCAGTTTCGGTGAGGGGTCGTAGAACGAGTTTGGTCATTGTCTATCCGTGAATGGGGCAGCCGCGGCTGGTGTATTGTTCGCAAGAGCAGCGAGGATCGGTTTTGAC
>Ga0210383_10006108_pt1 | contig 10526 bp, 10 predicted proteins | sample IncBWC14OmetaG_FD_160072 | JGI IMG/M metagenome (GOLD analysis project Ga0210383, IMG submission 160072) | Forest soil microbial communities from Barre Woods Harvard Forest LTER site, Petersham, Massachusetts, United States - Inc-BW-C-14-O ...
CCAGGACGTAGCCGGCGGCCGTCTCGTAGGGGCCTTCGGGCAGGGTGATGACGGTCTGTTCGGCGAACTCGTCCAGGTTGAGCAGGCCGTCGACCTCGACCTCGCCGCCGTGCAGCGTGGTCGCCTGGCCCTGCTCGGTGTCGTATTCGTCCCTGATGTCGCCGATCAGCTCCTCGACCAGGTCCTCGAGGGTGACGATGCCGGCCGTTCCGCCGTAGTCGTCGACCACGATGGCCAGGTGGGCCCGCTCCCGCCGCATCTCCGACAGCGAGGACAGCACGGTCTTGCTGATCGGCAGGAACTTCACCGGCCGGGCGATCTTGCCGACCGGCACCGAGCGGTTGGTCACTCCCGGGCCGAGCAGGTCCCGGACGTGCACGAAGCCGATCACGTTGTCGTAGCTGTCCTGGAACACCGGCAGCCGCGAGTGCGGCACCCCGGCCGCGAGCGCGGCGGCCGCCGACACCGGCGTCTCGGCGTCGAGGAAGACCACCTCGGTGCGCGGCACCAGCACCTCGCGGATCTGCCGCTTCCCGGCGTCGAACACCTCGCCCACGATGCGCCGCTCGTCCATGCTGAGCGCCTGCGCGCCGGTGACCAGGTCGCGCAGTTCCTCCTCGGTTATGGCCTGACGGCCGGCCCGGGGATCGCCGCCCAGGATGGCGATCACCGCATTGGTGGAGACGGTCAGCAGCCACACCACCGGCCGGGCCAGCGATGCGATCCGGTCCAGCAGCGGCGCGGCCAGCAGGGCCAGCCGCGGCGCCCGCTGCAGCCCGATCCGCTTGGGCGCCAGCTCGCCCAGCACCAGGCTGACGAACGTGATGCACACGGTGACCACGAGGAACGACAGGGTCGCGGCCCAGCCGTTGGACACGTGCTGGCGGACCAGCCACGACTTGAGGAACCCGGCCAGGGTCTCGGCGCCGTAGGCGCCGGAGACCAGGGTGGCCAGGGTCACGCCGATCTGCACGGCAGAGAAGAACCGGGTCGGGTCGCTGGCCAGCCGTGCGGTCCGCTGGCCCCGCTTGCCCCGCTTGGCCAGCGCCCTGACCTGGCCTTCTCGTAGCGAAACGAGAGCCATCTCCGAGGCCGAGAAGAATCCCCCGATGCACACGATGACCAGGACGATGATGATGTCCAGGACTAGTTTGCTCATTCTCTTATCTGCCTGGTACGGGATGTGTCTGGCCAGTGTAGACGGGATAGCGTATAAATCTCGTGAGCACCGAGCCAATCTGGAAGGCGAGCACCCGGCTCGCCGACGGGCGCGAGATCGTGTACTTCGACGAAACGCCCGGGCTGGACCGCGTCCTGGCCCGCGACACCCGGCCGCTGCCCCCGCGACCGCCCGCTCCGCCGGGTCCGGTCGGGTCGCCCGAGCAGGGGATCCGCTGGGACCCGCTGGCCGGGGAGTGGGTGGTGATCGCGGCCGCCCGCCAGGACCGCACGTTCCTCCCCCCGGCCGATCAGTGCCCGCTGGACCCGTCGAGGCCGGGACGGCCCACCGAGATCCCGGCCTCGAGCTACGACGTGGTGGTGTTCGAGAACCGCTTTCCTTCGCTGCGCGAACCGCTCGGGCGCTGCGAGGTGGTCTGCTTCACCTCCGACCACGACGCCTCGTTCGCCGAGCTCAGCCCCAGACGCGTGCGGACCGTGCTGGAGGCCTGGATTGACCGCAGCGAGGTGCTCGGCGCGCTGCCGGAGACCCGGCAGGTGTACTGCTTCGAGAACCGGGGCGAGGAGATCGGCGTCACGCTGCACCATCCGCACGGGCAGATCTACGCCTTCCCGTTCGTCGCCCCGCGCGTCGAGCAGATGGTGGCGCAGGCGCGCCGGTACGAGGGCGGGAACCTGTTCGACGACCTGCTCGCCGCCGAGCTGCGGGCCGGGACGCGGATCGTGGCCCGCAACGAGCACTGGGTGGCGTTCGTGCCCGAGGCGGCGCGCTGGCCGTACGAGGTGCGGATCTTCCCCGTCGCCCGGGTACCGGACCTGCCCGCGCTCGGCGAGGCGGCGCGCGAGGCGTTCGGCCCGCTGTACCTGGACGTGCTGCGGCGGTTCGACGGCCTGTTCGTGGGGCCCACACCGTACATCGCCGCGTGGTACCAGGCGCCGGTCAAGGACGAGGCCGCTCGCCGTCAGTTCGCGGCGCACATTCAGGTACTGTCGATCCGGCGTGCGGCCGGCAAGCTGAAGTACCTGGCCGGGACGGAATCCGGGATGGGCGTGTGGATCAACGACATCGTCCCGGAAGAGGCAGCGCAACGACTGCGGGAGGCCACGGGGGGGACAGGGGGGGTCGTCCCCCCGGGATGGAGAGAGTCATGAGAGTGCTCGTCACCGGCGGTGCCGGATACATCGGCAGCGTCGTCGCCGCGCAGCTGGTCGCGGCCGGGCACGAGGTCACCGTGCTCGACGACCTGTCCACCGGGCACGCCGACGCGGTGCCGCCCGGGGCCGTGTTCGTCAAGGGCACGCTGCGCGACTGCGCCGCCGAGGTGCTGGCCGACGGGACCGATGCGGTCGTCCACCTGGCTGCCAAATCGCTGGTCGGCGAGTCGGTGGCCGAGCCGGCCAGGTACTGGTCGACCAACCTGGGCGGCACGATCGCACTGCTGGAGGCGATGCGCGAGATCGGCGTGCGCACGATCGTGTTCTCCTCCACCGCGGCGGTCTACGGCGAGCCGGAGCACACCCCCATCACCGAGACCGACCCCACCCGCCCGACCAACCCGTACGGCGAGACCAAGCTCGCCGTCGACACCACGCTGGCCGAGTTCGCCCGGCTCCACGGGTTCGGCGCGATCAGCCTGCGCTACTTCAACGTGGCCGGCGCGCACCGGGCCGGCGATGGCACCTGGTTCGGCGAGCGGCACCACCCGGAGACCCACCTGATCCCGAACGTGCTGGCCAGCGCGGCCGCGGACCGCTGGGTGCAGGTCTTCGGCGACGACTACCCGACCCCGGACGGAACCTGCATCCGCGACTACATCCACGTCACCGACCTGGCCGACGCGCACCTGCTGGCGCTGCAGGCCTGCCGGCCGGGCCAGCACCGCGTGTACAACCTGGGCGACGGAACCGGCTTCTCGGTCCGGCAGGTCATCGACGTGTGCGCCGAGGTCACCGGGACCGAGATCGGCGTCGACGTGACCGCGCGCCGGCCCGGCGACCCGGCCGTGCTGGTCGCCTCCTCCGCGCGGATCCAGGCCGAGCTCGGCTGGCGGCCGGACCGGGACCTGCGGACCATGGCCGCCGACGCCTGGGAGTTCGCCCAGGCTCGCGCGACCCTGGCGGGGGGGCATGGGGGGGTCGTCCCCCCGGGCCAGCACAGTTGAGTCCGGAGCCGGGCGCGGTCGGGGAACTGTTCCGCGCGCGGTTCGGCGGGGCGGCCGACGGCGTCTGGCTCGCGCCGGGCCGGGCCAACCTGATGGGCGAGCACACCGACTACAACGAGGGGTTTGTGCTCCCGTTCGCGCTCGGCCAGGGCATCGTGGCCGCGGCGGCCCGCCGGGCCGGCCGGCGGCTGGTGCTGTGCTCGGCCCAGGAGCCGGGCTGCTTGGAGGTTGACCTCGACGGCCTGGCGCCGGGCCAGGTCACCGGGTGGGCCGCCTACCCGGCCGGCGTGGCCTGGGCCCTGGCCGCGGCGGGCTACCAGGTGCCGGGCGCGTGCCTGGCGATCGACTCCGACGTGCCCGCGGGGGCGGGCCTGTCCTCCTCGGCCGCGCTGGAATGCGTGACCGCGCTCGCGCTAACCGAGCTGGCCGGGCTGTCCGTGGACCGCCGCGAGCTGGCCGCGATCGCCCGCCGGGCCGAGAACGAGTTCGTCGGGGTGCCGTCCGGGATCATGGACCAGACCGCGTCGCTGCTGGGCCGCAGCGGCCACGCGCTGCTGCTCGACTGCCGTTCGCTGGAGACCGCCCAGGTGCCGTTCGATCCCGCGGCGTCGGACTCGTGCCTGCTGCTGATCAACACCTGGGCCCGTCACGAGCTGCGCACCGGGGAGTACGGCGAGCGGCGAGCGGAGTGCGAACGGGCCGCGCGCCTGCTCGGGGTTCCGTCCCTGAGGTACCTGACGGGTGTGGCTGACGTCGACCGGCTCACCGACCCGGTCCTGCGGCGCCGCGCCCGCCACGTCGTCACCGACGATCAGCGGGTCCTGGATGTGGTGGCGCTGCTGCGGTCTTCGGACGGGAACGTCTACCCCGAGATCGGGCGGCTGCTGACGCAGGCGCACGTGTCGCTGCGCGACGACTTCGAGGTCTCCTGGCCCGAAGCGGACTTGGCGGTGGACGCGGCGGTGGACGCGGGGGCGCTCGGGGCGCGGATGATCGGCGGCGGGTTCGGCGGCTCGGTGCTCGCGCTGGCCCGCGCGGAGGCGGCCGGGCCGGTACGCACCGCGGTGGCCGGGGCGTTCGCCCGGCGCTCCTGGACCGCGCCGGAATTCCTGGATGCGACTCCGTCGGCCAGCGCGCGGCGGATGGCATTAGGGTGAGTTCTCGTTGATCTCGTCGCGAGGAGGATGCAGTGCGGGTACGTGATGAGGCGGCACGGATTTCCGGCGAGATCACCGAGCTGCGGCACGCGATTCACCGCGAGCCCGAGATCGGCCTGGACCTGCCGAAGACCCAGGCGAAGGTGCTCGCCGCCCTGGACCGGCTGCCGCTGGAGATCAGCACCGGCCAGGGGCTGAGCTCGGTGACCGCGGTCTTGCGCGGGAGGCCGGGGCCGGTCGTGCTGCTGCGCGGCGATATGGACGCGCTGCCCGTCACCGAGGAGACCCACCTGCCCTACGCGTCGGTGATCCCCGGCGCGATGCACGCGTGCGGGCATGACCTGCACACGGCCATGCTGGCGGGCGCGGCCCGGTTGCTGTCGGCCCGGCAGGCCGAGCTGGACGGCACGGTGGTCTTCATGTTCCAGCCCGGCGAGGAGGGTTACGCCGGTGCCCGGTACATGATCGAGGAGGGCGTCCTGGAGGCGGCCGGCGCGCGGCCTGTCGCCGCGTACGGCCTGCACGTGACGTCGCAGCGGCTGCCGTGCGGCACGTTCTCCACCAGGCCCGGCGCGATGCTGGCCGCCGCAGACCAGATCACGGTCACCGTGCACGGGCGGGGCGGGCACGCCTCGATGCCGCACCGGGCCGCGGACCCGATCGCGGTCGCCTGCGAGATGGTGACCGCGCTGCAGACGCTGGTGACCAGGAAGTTCGACGTGTTCGATCCGGTGGTGATCACCGTGGGCAGCTTCCACGCCGGCACCACGGACAACGTGATCCCGGACGAGGCCACGTTCCTGGCCACCGCCCGCTCGTTCAGCCACGAATCCCGGGCCGCGCTGGCCGAGCTGGTGCCGCGGCTGATCGGGGACATCGCCCGCGGGCACGGCCTGACCGCCGAGGCCATCTACGCCGCGGAGTACCCGGTGACGGTCAACGACGCGGCCGAGGCGGCGTTCGCGGGCGAGACGGTCGCCGACGTGTTCGGGGCCGAGCGCGGTGAGCTTGCCGAGTTCCCGCTCACCGGGGCCGAGGATTTCTCGTTTGTCCTGGAGCAGGTGCCCGGGGCGTTCGTCATGCTGGGGGCCTGCCCGCCGGGCAACGACCCGCTGACCGCGCCGACCAACCATTCGGCGCACGCGGTGTTCGACGACGGGGCCCTGGCCGAGGGCACCGCCCTGTACGCCGAGCTGGCCCTGCGCCGCCTGATCCAGGGCTGAACGCGACTATTGTACGTTGGCGTACATTGTTGTACAATTACGCCATGGCGACGATGACGGTCAGCGAGGCGCGGGCGGCTCTGCCTGAGGTCCTCGACCGGGTGGCCGAGGGCGAGGAGGTCACCATCACCCGGCACGGCCGGGCGGTGGCCGTGGTCGTCCGCCCGGACATCTTGTGGAGCCGTCGCGCGGGGCCCGCGCTGGACGACGCGGAGCGGATCCATGCGCTGCTCGCGGAGGCGGGGACCGCTGCGCTGCCGGAGGGCTCCGGCCTGACCGAGCGGCGCGCCGAGGAACTGATCGCCGAGATCCGGGCCGGGCGAGACGCCCGGTAGCGGGCGCCTCGGACTAACAGGCGCCTTCGACTAGTGGATGCCCTCGGCTAATGGATGCCTTCGGCTAGTGGATGCCTTCGACGCGGACGTGCTCATCTACGCCGCCGTGCCCGGTCACTGGCTGGGCCGGCGGGTCGCCGCGCTGTTCCGGCGAGCCGGGTCCGGGACGATGGCGGGCACCGGCTCGGTCCTCCTGCTGCCCGAGGTGCTGAGCAAGCCGCTGCGCGACGGGACCGCCGACGAGATCCGGGTCCTGGCCGGGCTGCTGGCCCGGCTAGATCTGCGCCCCGTGGACCGGGCCACCGCCGAACTCGCGACCGCGCTATCCAGCCGCTACCGGTTGAGGACGGCGGACGCCACCCATCTGGCCACCGCTGTGAGCATGGGCGCCGATCGCTTCATCACCAATAACAAGCGCGACTTCAGCACCGGCATCACCGAAATCGACATCATCCATCCCGACGAACTGCCCGATCCGGAGCCGCCCGACGACAGCGATGTTCCATCGATGCCGTTGTAGCGACACCAAAGGTCCATCGCTGTCGGTGTGAGCGGGTTACTGGCCGGGACAGAGCTCAGAGGGTGGCGACGTCGGCTTGCTTGGCTCGGACGGCTTCGGCGGCGGTGCGCAGGGCGGCCAGTTCGGCGTCGGTGAGGTCGCGCTCGACGACGCGGCGGACGCCGGTCGCGCCGATCTCGGCCTCCACGCCCAGGTAGACGCCGGAGATCCCGTACTCGCCGTCCACCCAGGCGCAGACCGGCATGATCGCGCCGGAGTCCTCGGCCACCGCGCGGGCCATCCGGGCCGCGGCGGCCGACGGGGCGTAGTAGGCCGAGCCGGTCTTGAGCAGCGCGACGATCTCGCCGCCGCCGTTCCGGGTCCGGGTGACGAGCTCGTCGATCTCGGCCGCGGGCAGCAGGTCGGCCAGCGGGCGGCCGTCGACCGTGCAGGCCGAGGGCACCGGGACCATCGTGTCGCCGTGCGAGCCGAGGGTCAGGGTGCGCACCGAGCCGACCGGGACGCCGAGCTTGTCGGCCACGAAGTAGCTGAACCGCGCGGTGTCGAGCATGCCGGCCTGGCCCATGACCCGGTGGTGCGGGAAGCCGGACACCTTGGCCGCCAGCGCGGTCATCTCGTCCAGCGGGTTGGACACGACGATCAGCACCGCGTCCGGCGCGTACTTGGCCACGTTCTCCACGACGTTCCTGACGATCTTGGCGTTGGTCTCGATCAGGTCCATCCGGCTCATGCCCGGCTTGCGGGGCAGGCCCGCGGTGACGATCACGATGTTCGACCCGGCGATCGCCTCGTAGCCCTCCCCCGCCGGACCCGTGGTCTGGCCGGTCACCTTGGTCTCGAAGCCCTCCACCGGCCGCGACTGGTTCATGTCCAGGGCCAGCCCCTCGGGACGGCCCTCGACGATGTCGGTGAGCACGACCTCGTCGAAGATGTCGTACTCGGCGAGCCGCTGCGCGGTGGTCGAGCCGTAGAACCCGGCGCCGACGACGGTGACCTTGCCGGAACGTGCCATGAGTGGAACTCCTTCGGTCCGTGAAGAGGTATCAGCGGGCCCGGAGGACGCACCACGGCCCGTTCGGAAAAATGGTTTTAAGGGTTCATCGCCAGGCGCAGGTTCTCGTCCAGGGCGGCGAGGAACTCCTCGGTGGTCAGGAACGGGGTGCCGCGGCCGACGAGCAGGGCGAGATCCTTGGTCATCTTGCCTTCCTCGATGGTGTGCACGCAGACATCCTCCAGCGTGCGGCCGAACAGGGCGACCGCGGGGGTGTCATCCAGCTTGCCGCGGTGCTCCAGGCCGCGGGTCCAGGCGAAGATCGACGCGACCGGGTTGGTCGAGGTCGGCTGGCCCTGCTGGTACTGGCGGTAGTGCCTGGTCACGGTGCCGTGCGCGGCTTCGGCCTCGACGGTGCGGCCGTCCGGGGTCATCAGCACGCTGGTCATCAGGCCGAGCGACCCGAAGCCCTGGGCCACCACGTCGGACTGCACGTCGCCGTCGTAGTTCTTGCAGGCCCAGACGATGCCGCCCTCCCACTTGAGGACCTGGGCGACCATATCGTCGATGAGCCGGTGCTCGTAGGTGATCCCGGCCGCCTCGAACTCGGCCTTGAACTCGGACTCGAAGATCTCGGCGAAGATGTCCTTGAACCGGCCGTCGTAGGCCTTCAGGATCGTGTTCTTGGTGGACAGGTAGAGCGGGAACCGCCGGTCGAGGGCGTAGCGCATGGTGGCCCGGGCGAAGTCGCGGATCGAGTCGTCGAAGTTGTACATGGCCATGGCCACGCCGCCGCCGGTGAACCGGGCGACTTCCATCTCGATGGGCTGGTTACGGTCGCCCTCGGGGACGTAGGTGATCGTCACCGTGCCGGGGCCGGGCACCACGAAGTCGCTGGCCTTGTACTGGTCGGCGTGCGCGTGACGGCCGATGATGATCGGCTTGGTCCAGGTCGGGATCAGCCGCGGGATGTTGGAGATGACGATCGGCTCGCGGAAGATGACCCCGCCGAGGATGTTGCGGATGGTGCCGTTCGGCGACCGCCACATCTTCTTCAGGCCGAACTCGGCGACCCGGGCCTCGTCCGGGGTGATCGTGGCGCACTTCACGCCGACGCCGTGGCGTTGTATGGCGTGCGCGGCGTCGATCGTGACCTGGTCGTCGGTGGCGTCGCGGTGCTGCACGGAAAGGTCGTAGTACTCCAGCTCGATATCCAGGTAGGGCAGGATCAGCTGGTCCTTGATGTACTGCCAGATGATCCTCGTCATCTCGTCGCCGTCGAGTTCGACGACGGGATTGTCTACCTTGATCTTGGCCATGTGTTGCCTCGTTCCCTTTCCTGTTATGGCGCCTGCTTGTGGCAGCCGCTTACGGCAGCGACGCCGCGACCGCGAGCACCGCGGCGCCGAGCACCGCGAAGCCCGCCACGTCTTGCGCTTTGCTCCGCGACGCCAGCAGCCCGGCGTAGCGCGGCGGCAGAGCCAGCCGGGCCAGCGCGGCCACCAGTAGCGCGGCACCCACCCCCGCGGCGCCCCGGCCCGCGTACTGCGAGCCCTGCGAGGCGACGAGCAGCCCGGCGGCCGTGCCCGCGAGCACGATCACGTACGGCAGCCAGGCCACGATCTGGGACGCCGGTGTGGCCGCTTGTGCCGCTGCTCGTGTCGCTGCTTGTGCCGCCGCGGCCGTTCGGCTGCGGGGGAAGTCCTGGTGGTGGACGGGTGGCGGCGCGACGGCGGGTCCTGGCGGCAATCCCTGCTGCGTTCCCTGCGGCATTCCTGGCTGCGTTCCTTGCGGCATTCCTGGCTGCGGACCAGCGCTGTGAGCACCGGCGTTCGCCGGCCTATTCGCCATGCACGTGCCTCCCGGCTTTTCCGCAGGGAAGTTTACCGGGGGCCGGACGGGGCCGGAGCCGGGGACATGCCTCGCTTCGAGACGGGCCGGTGTCTCCCCGTCGGGATGGGCCGGTGTCTCCCTTCGGGCGGGCCGGTGTCTTGGTTCGGGACGGGACGGTGTTTCCCTTCGAGACGACATCTGGGTGTAAGACCCGTGACACTAGGGGTAACCGGATGGTGAGATATCACTATCGGTTCCGTTAGACGGGAGGGTCGTCGTGGATACACCGTTTCTCCGCGTTGAGGACAGCGGCGAGGTGATCTCGCTGCGCGGGGAGGTGACAACCGTCGGCCGGGGGCGGGGCGTCGACATCCATCTCGACGACCCCAGCGTCTCGCGTCTGCACGCCGAGCTGATCCGCCGCGGCCCCTACGTCTACGTCGTCGACCTCGGTTTATCACGCAACGGCACCCGGGTTAACGGCCGTCCCGTCGCTCGCCGCGTCCTGGACGAAGGCGACGTGCTGAGCTTCGGCGCGGCCCGCTGCCGGATCGGCGGCATCCCGCGCGAGGACCTGGCCGAGGAGGCCGACCTGCGCCGGGCGGCCGCGCCCGAGCTCACCCGGCGGGAGCTCGACGTGCTTACCTCGCTGTGCCGGCCCGCGCTGTCCGAGGAGGCGTTCGCCATGCCCGCCACCGCGCACGAGATCGCCACCGACCTGGTGGTGACCGAGGCCGCGGTCAAGCAGCACCTGCTGCGGCTGTACCAGAAGTTCCGGGTGCCCGAGGGGCCGAACCGGCGGACCCGGCTGGCCAACGAGGTGGTGGCGCTGGGGCTGGTGAAGCCGACGCCGGTGGCCGACGCGGGCGAGGCCTCGGGCGGGCCGGCAGCGGGCGGGCAGCCCCGGACGTGACGGCCTCAGGCGTGACGGCCTCAGGCGCGACGGCCTCAGGCGTGACGGCCTCAGGCGTGACGGCCTCAGCGTGAGGGCCTCAGGCGTGACGGAGCAGCCAGTTCGCGGCCGACGCGAGCAGGCCTCCTAGCCGGGGCACGGCGTGCAGCCCGGGCGCTGCGTGCAGCCGGGGCAGATTGGCGTGCAGGTTGCCGATCAACGGCCAGCCGTGCA
>Ga0210383_10006114_pt1 | contig 10522 bp, 8 predicted proteins | sample IncBWC14OmetaG_FD_160072 | JGI IMG/M metagenome (GOLD analysis project Ga0210383, IMG submission 160072) | Forest soil microbial communities from Barre Woods Harvard Forest LTER site, Petersham, Massachusetts, United States - Inc-BW-C-14-O ...
GAAAGAGACCTCGCCAGGTTTCAGATCCTTCGCGATATTTCCGGTGTAGCCGCCTTTCGTCATCCAAACTCCCGAGAGGTCCGGCTTCCCGTCGGCTGTCTTTGGCGCGGGCGCAGCAAGATTCGGTTTGCCGTCGGGCAATCGCGGGACTCCCGGCGTTGGGTAATTCAGCCATTGCGCCGAAAGTGGCACCGACATCACGACGGCAAGAATCCCAATAGCGCTGCGCATGTCCTTGCTTCCTTTCTATCGGGCCGCCTGCGTCGAAACACTGGCATCGTACACGATCCTGCCGCCCATCATTGTCATCACCGGTTTGATGTTCTTGATCTGGTCCGCGGGAATGGTGAGATAGTCGCGATCGAGCACCACCAGGTCCGCCAGCTTGCCGGCCTGAATCGATCCCAAGTTGTCTTCCTGGAAAACCAGATAGGCGTTCTTGCGCGTGTGTGCGATCAGCGCGTCTTCCCTGCTAATCGTTTGCCGGATCACTTTGGTACCGCCCGCCATTTTTCCGGTAACAGCGAAGTACAGCGTGGTGAATGGCATGTATTGGTTGGCCGCGGTCCCGTCGGTTCCAAATCCCCATTGGATGCCGCTGTTTTGAATCGTGCTCAGCGGAGGCATATCGAAAGCGCCATCTCCGAACAAGTCGTGCATGATTCCACCGTTGATCACGGCCCAGGGATGCACAGCGGCGTACATGCCCAGTTTCTTCATGCGATCGAGCTGTGCCGCGTTGATCTGGTTCACATGCGCAAAAGTCCAGCGCAGGCCTTTGATGGGATGTTCCTTGTTGATCGCCTCGATCTGGTCGAGAAACGCATCGATAGTGTCGTGCAGTTCCGCGTGCACGTGCAGGGGCAGGCCGGCCTTGGCGATTTCCATGGCCATGCGACGCCATTGCTGAAGTTGATCGGGAGTAGGATCGGACTTAATCGCGAACATCGGGTCATGCAGCGGGCCATAGACGCTCTCGCCGAAAAAGATATTGTCGATATAACTGTCGCCCTGGAAGAGCTTGATGGTGGGGATTTGAGCCAGGCCTCGTTCCATCTGCTCGGGATTCCCAGGAGCAAAGCCGTCGATGCAAAAGATCCGGACGTTCAGCTGATCCTGCGCTTTCCACTTTTGAAAAATGTCCAGCACGTCGGCGTTACAGCCGGGAACGCCAACCGAGGTGAGGCCCGCCCGATTCACATCTTGGAGCAACGCGCGGCTGCTGGCCTCCAGTTGGTCCGGCGCTACTTTGGGAAGTTTGGCGGCCACCGGCCGGGTGGCTGGGATGTCGCCTCGGATCAGGCCGGTGGGCGTCCCGCTTGCATCCCGCATGATGGTGCCTTTAACGAAGCCCTCCGGATCGGGCTTGTTGGCTTCGATCCCCAAAGCCTGCAAGGCGCGGCTGTTCAGAAAAACCTGAAAGTACGATTCCTGGAGCGACACTGGATTATCGGGTGCGATCTGATCCAGCTCTGCGCGCGTAAACACTTTGGGATCGTCGGTGAACTGGTGATGCGTCCAGCCTCCGATGTTATAGACCCATTCGCCCGGCCCTGCCGCTTTCACCCGCTCGCGCAGCAGCTCAACGGCCTGCTTTCGCGAGTCCACTCCATCGAAACGGACCTCCCGCGTCCAGGTTGTGGCCGCGCGCAGAAGATGCATGTGGTTGTCGATGAGACCAGGAATAACCGCCTTGCCCATCAAGTCGATCCTTCGGGTGTTCGGACCTGCAAGCTGGGCCATCTCTTGGTTGGTGCCAACCGCAATGATGCGGTCGCCTTGGACGGCCACAGCCTGTGCGATTCGAAAACGCTCGTCAACCGTGATGATCTTCCCGTTCGAGAAGATCAGGTCCGGCGCAGGCTGTTGCGCAGGCAGAATTCCCGCGAAGGCGAGCAGCAAAACCGTACTGAGGGTGCAATGGTAGAAGCGCATATGGGTATCTGGTAAATTATGGCGCGGCGCGGCGTTCGCCGCCAGCGTCCTGTTCACACGGCGTGGGCATCCACTTCGAGCCATCGGGCTCGCGTTTGAAATGCGTGCTGGTAATAAACGGCTGGTTCAAATACTGAGGGTCGTCGACGATGGTGAATACCGTCAACCAATCGGTGCCATACGCCGCCAGGCGATCGAAATATTCGGTCATTACGGTGCGATCGCTGTAAGGAACACCGTTCTTGCGCAGGTACCCGGCCTTCAGATTGGTGGTCATCACCTTTAAAGCACCGGGTTTGCCTGGTCCTTGTGCGAGACTTACGCCCAGGCCGCCGGGCTGCGTGATCCGATCCCATTCGGCCTCGGACTTTCCTTGCCAGGTCTGTACTGTCGGGGTTCCTTGAGATTTGTCGAAATGCAGCCTTCGCGTTTGTTGCCCGGCATCGGTATCGATTCGCAACGTGGTGTCGTTCTCCCAGCTAATGTGCAATCGCCCCGGCACGCGCATCAGGGCCGCAGCGCCATAGGCCCTGCAGCCATCAGTTGCCAATTGGGATGGATCCCACATGTCGGCTACTTTGCGCCCTTCGGCGCTAAGCGGAACGCTGGTATAGTCGCCCTTCTTTGGAATCAACATACGCCAGCGCCAGTCTTCGGTGACTACCGAGACCCAGTTGCCAGTCAGATCGATGGGGGCGTCATCCTTGGGAGTTTTTGGAGTCGCCGGCACTCCCAGCGCAAGCAAAAGCAATGGTGCCGCCGCGATTCGCATGCTCATTTCTTTGACAAGTTTCGAAACACCGCTTCGATAAACATCGAAGTGGTCCAGGGGCCGCTATCCGATCCGTAGCGCGAATCATACTCCAGCGTAGGACGCGCCGCCTTCACTTGATCGAGCGTCATCCCTTTCTTGATCGAGTCTTGAATCCGATCTCGAATGATTGTGACCATGTCCCGATATTCCACGACGTCTGCTTCATCGCAGATGCGCCCGTGCCCGGGGATTACCATGGTCCCGCCTTCCTGCCAGTCCTTTGGAATCGTGATTTCGATGATGCGGTTCAAACCATCGATCACGCCGTTGATGCTGCCGCCCTTGTCGATCACTGGAAAGGTCAGCGTGGAAAAGATGTCGCCGGTTGCGATGACGTCGGAGCGCCGGAAGAACACCAGGCTGTCGCCGTCGGTATGCGCGGCTGGCGCATGGAAGATTTGAATCGCCTCATTGTTCAGCGACAATTCTTTCCAATCTGGATAGGATTCGGTGGGCCACGCGCCTACCGGGAGCAGCGCCTTTTGGCCGCTGGGCGCGCTCACCGTGGCCAACACGGCCTCTTGCGCAAACACCATGGCGCCTGGGCCCGCGCTGTCACTCGCACGGCCGCCACCCGGAGCGTGTCCAACAGCGGCCAGCCGCTCGTTACCGCCCATGTGATCCGGATTTACGCTGGTGTCGACGATGAAGCGAATCGGCTTGGTCGATAGTTTTCGGATCGCCGCGATAACTTTGTCCGTAACTTTGCCATCGCCCGAGTCCACCAGCAGGACGCCGTCGTCGCCCACTTGCACGGCCATGTTCGCACCCGCGCCCGCGAGCATGTAGACGTTTCCTTGAACCGGCAGCACCGTGATTTCGCCCTCAGCCTCGCTGGTTTGAGGAGAAACAAAGCGAGGGAAACTTTTTCCCGGCGCCGGCGGCGGGAAGATCCGGTTGTCCAGTTCGTTCCTTTCTATTTTCGCGATGTATTCCGGATAAGTGGTCGCAGCACCGCCGCGCGCGCCCTCCGCCGGAACTCCGCTCTTGCTCAGGAATTCCTGGATATGCGGCGTCTGGCCGGGAAGGTAGTGCGGCACCCAACCCTTCGGCCGGCCGCCCAACTCATCGATGATTTGCGCAGGCCCGCAATTTCCCCAGGCGTCGGCGCTGGTGGTCATGCTCAGCACAAAGTTGGACGTTCGAATGAACGGCTCGTCCAGATAGATGGGATCGTTCACGAAGCTGGCCAGCATCAGATAGTTGCCGTAGCGCGTGTAATATTCGGTCATGGTTGCCAGATCGCTGGTGGGAGCGCCGTTGCGCAAGAGCCATCCGGTCTTGATATGCGTGGTTTCCACTACCAACATATTCCGCTCCCAATGTCCGGTGGAAAAGCCGGCCCAGGTGTGTGGCGCAAGCGGCGAAGGATGCTCGCGGCCATCCATCCAGATGGTACGGGGACGGCCGTAACTTCCCAATAAGCTATACGCCTGCAACTCGCCCGACACAGGATCGACGATCTTCGAGAAGCGAATGTTGGCTGGTCCGCGCATGGCATAGGTGACGACGTGCGGAATGCATTGGCGTTCGAAAGTAGAACGCGCCGATTCATCCCAGCTCTGCGCCTTGCGCCAACCGGATTCATTCAGCGGCAATCCAGTATAGTCGCCCAGACGTACGCCTCCCCGATGCTGCAGGTCTTCGTGAAACGTGGCGGCCCATTCGCCTCCTAAATCGATTTGGGCGAACGCGGAGCTCGCTGTCACGAGGATTAGGACGCCGAGACTTTGTCCTGGAGTTAGCGACATGAGTTAGCAAACGAGTCTATCGCAAAAAGCAGGCGCAGAGCTTTTGTCATAGAATCGGTCCAATGAAAAGTCTTATGAAGACGACGCTCCTCATTGCAGCGTTCGCGGCAATGCTGTTGCCATCAGCTAACGCGCAGGCTCCAGCAGCCGTGCGAGTCAATCCGTTTGCGGGTGATGTCGCCAGGAAGCCGAAGCCGGCTTTTCCGGGTCAGACGGATGCCCCAGCGCCCTCAAAACCGTCGCCGCAAATCGCGGTGGAGACCATAACCGCAAGACTTACCAGTCCGTGGTCGATGGCGATTCTTCCTGATGGCAACTTTCTTGTCACCGAGAGCATTGGGACGATGCGAATCGTGCGGCCGGACGGTGTGGTCTCAGCGCCGCTGGCCGGAGTTCCCGGCGTCAAAGTAGTGGCCGCGCAGGGCCTGCATGATGTTGTGCTCGATCCCGGATTTGCCCAGAATCGTCTGCTCTATTTTTGCTATTTTGCGCCGCCGCGCGGCGAGGAGCCGGCAATCTGGCCGACGGAGTTCTTCTATCAGCGGGTCTGGACCAAGTCATTGGCCGAACGCCGGACCATGGCGATTGGAACCGAGCGAATGGCCCGCGCCAAGCTGAGTAAAGACAACAAGAGCTTGGAAGATGTGGAAGTTCTGGCGGAGGGTGCGGAGCGGCGCATCGTCCTGGCTCCGGATGGAACCATCTATATCACGGGCGCCGACCGATTCCGTCTCTACGACTCAAAGTACGATGGCGTGGAGCACGATTTTACGGATAACCCCGATATTGGGCGCAATTTTTCGGGGCGCGTTCTGCGGATCAATCGGGATGGATCCATTCCGAAAGATAATCCATGGCTGGGCCGCGCCACTGTGGCGCCCGAGACTTTCGCTCACGGGCTTCGCGACCCGGAGGGCGCCGCCATCAATCCTTCTAGTGGCGAGCTGTGGGTTACCGATCACGGCCCTCAAGGCGGCGATGAGATCGACATCATACGGCCGGGAAAAAACTATGGTTGGCCCGACATTTCGTATGGCGTGCAATATGATTTTCAACGGTCCGATGGCCGGAAGAACGTGCCGGTGGGGAACGGAGCGACGTCCATGCCAGGCGTGGAGGAACCAGCCTATTTCTGGGTCCCCGATATCGCGCCATCCGGGATGCTTTTTTATACCGGCGAGAAGTTTCCGGAGTGGAAAGGCAACCTGTTCGTCGGCGCTTTGGAACGACAGGCGCTGGTCCGTCTGGTGTTGAAGGGCGACCGCGTGATTGCCGAAGAAAGATTGCTTACCGATCGCAACATGCGGGTCCGCGATATTCGGCAGGGTCCGGATGGGGCCATCTATATTCTTTCGAGCGCCGGACTGTCGCGGCTGACGCCAAAATGATCGTTGGATTCGTTCGACGAATTGCTTGGATGTAGAATGATTAGCCGGGATGACATTCAATCGGCGAGTTGCGGCAGCGGTAATGGGAATCGGATTCGGCGTGTTCGCGGCCTCGCTCGCCGCGCAAAGTAGTGAAACCTACAAGGCGCGACTCTCAGCGCTTCCGGCCGACGCCAGGACGCGCGCTAATCTCGCAGGATCCGGCTCCGCCTCCGCGATGCTTAGCGGTACAAAACTGACGATCACCGGTTCCTTCGATGGATTGCGCGGAGCGGCGACTTCGGCCAGCCTGCACAGCTCAGCGGCTGCCGGAGTTAGGGGGCCTGCGATTGGAGATCTCACGATTTCAAAGGCCACTACGGGAACCATCAGCGGAAGCATCGAGCTAACACCTGACCAATTGACGAGCCTGCACAAAGGCGGGCTGTATATCCAGATCCACAGTGAGAACGCGCCCGACGGCGTACTGTGGGGCTGGTTTTTGAAATAGGAGGGCGATACCCATGAAGAAGAATTTGATTGTTGCCGCGAGTGTGATTACAGCATGTGGCTTAGCCGTCCTTTCGGGTCAGCCAACGTCAGCCACCGGTCCCTATACCGCGGCTCAGGCGGCCGCTGGACGCGCCACTTATCAGGCCAATTGTTCGAGCTGCCATGCAGCCGATCTCAGCGGTCTGAACAGCGCTTCTGCATTAGCGGGCGGACTCTTCATGAGCAGCTGGGGCGACCGTAGCCCGGGCGAACTGATTACATTTCTCGAAGGTGCCATGCCTCCCGGCAATCCTGGCAGCCTGGGCGAGCAGGCATATGTAAACGTCACGGCATTCATTCTCGATTACAACGGCGCTCGCGCTGGGAATGAGCCGTTGACCGCTGCCAACAAAGTCGCCATTCGTTCGGTGGCTTCCGGCCAGATCAAAGCGCCGGCTGGACGGCAAGCCGCTTCGGGCGAACCTCTTGGTGGCCGCGCCGAAGCGCCTGTTCCGCCGACACCCAGAGGCCTGGTAGTGACGGGCGAAGTGAAGAATTTCACGCCGGTGACCGACGCGATGCTGCGCAATCCCGATCCCAGCGACTGGTTGATGATCCGCCGCGATTATCATGCCAACGATTACAGCCCGCTCAACCAGATCACCACTCAGAACGTGAAGGAGCTGGAACTTCAGTGGGTTTGGGCCATGAATGAAGGCACCAATCAACCGGCGCCGGTGGTGCATAACGGCGTGATGTACCTGATGAATCCAGGCAACATCGTGCAAGCGTTGGATGCGCGCAAAGGCGATCTCATCTGGGAGAATCGCGTCGGCACGACGGCTACGGGCAGCGCACTGCGCGGAATGGCGATCTATGAAGACAAGATCTTCGTCACCACCAGCGAGGCGCACATCTATGCGCTGGATGCGCGCACCGGCAAGAATGTTTGGGACACGATAATCGGCGATCGCAAGCAGAGTAATTACAGTACCAGTAGCGGTCCAATTATCATCAAGGGCAAAGTAGTGCAGGGCCTGGGCGGATGCGCGAAATATCAGCAGGAAAAGTGCTTCATCAGCGCTTACGATGCAGAGACGGGCAAGGAAGTCTGGAGGTTTTACACCATTGCGAAGGAAGGCGAGTTGGGCGGCGACAGCTGGGGCAAGCTCCCAAATTTGTTCCGCGCGGGCGGGGAAACGTGGATCACCGGCAGCTATGATCCCGATCTTAATTTGACTTACTGGGGCGTGGCGCAATCGAAGCCCTGGATGCGCGCCAGCCGGCAATCGGGGAACGGCGCGACGCTGTTTGCGAATTCCACAGTGGCGCTTAACGGCGATACCGGTAAACTTCAGTGGTATTTTTCGCACGCTCCCGGCGAATCGTTAGACCTGGATGAAGTTTTCGAGCGCGTTCTAGTAGACGATGGCGGTCAGAAGTTGGTGTTCAGCGCCGGCAAAGCGGGGATCTTGTGGAAGAACGATCGCGCGACCGGAAAGTACCTCGGCCACAAAGAGACCGTCTTTCAGAACATCTACGATTCGTTCGATCCCACCACCGGCGAACCGCACTATCGCAACGACATTGTGGAGAATCAAATCGGCGATTGGGTGCAGAGCTGTCCGACGTCGGAAGGCGGCCACAACTGGCACGCCATGAGCTATCATCCGGGAACCAACCAGCTGATCATTCCCGTGGCTCAAAGCTGCCAGGAAATGCTGGCTCAGAAGATCGCGTTGACCGAAGGCGGCGGCAGCGCGGGCGGGGCCAATCGGAGATTTTATGAATCGCCGGGGTCGAACGGCAACGTCGGGAAGCTGGCGGCCTACGACGTCAAAACACTGAAGGAAAACTGGAAGATCGAGCAGCATAGTCCGTTCATGACCGCGGTATTGTCCACTGCGGGCGGACTCGCCTTTGTCGGCGACATGGACCGTACCTTCCGCGCGATCGACGTAAAAACCGGCAAGGTTCTGTGGGAGACGCGACTGGGAACATCGGCGCAGGGCTTCCCGCTGACCTTCAGCATCGGCGGAAGGCAGTACGTCGCGGTCTCGAGTGGATTGGGCGGCGGCAGCCCGCGCATGGTGCCGACGGTGCTGGCGCCAGACGTCCATTACCCGTCGTACGGAAATGCGTTGTATGTGTTTGCGCTGCCGGAGAAAAAATAGCTGGTCGGGGTTGGTAGCGCAAAAGGGAATCGAAAGCTTTGCCTACCCTTGTTGAGGTGTGGTCAGAATCGGTTATTTTGACCACACTGCGGACCCCAGGTGCACTTCAGCCGATAGGCTATAGTAGCTAAGGATCATGAAGGCACCCGAACTAGAGGCTGCATCGATTGTAATGCTTGGATCTTTTAACCCTGCCATTTTTCAACCGCGATGGCTGGGAGTACAGAAGCTCATTCGGACCGAAGAAGCTGAGAGTGCAAAGATCACGACCATCCAATCGGAACTGGCCGATTTCTCAACGGAGTGGTTCCATCTGCAGGTTCTCCAAAATCGATTTCAGATAACCTCGCAGGATCCGAGGCAATATTCCCCTCTCCGGGATCTAGCAGCTGGGAGTTTCGCGATTCTTCCGCACACCCCTGTGACGGCTCTTGGTTTGAATAGAAGCTTTCACTTCGAGATGCCTTCAGTGGAGTCGTGGCATGGAATTGGAAACTTGCTCGCACCAAAGGACCTGTGGAACCCGATCATCGAAGAGCCAGGACTTCGTTCGCTAAATATACAAGGACGACGCAAGGACGCCGATGGGGGAGTTTTGCATATCAAGGTCGAACCTTCCCTGCGGGTTGCGCATGGCCTTTTCGTAGAAATTAATGAAGAGTTTAAAGCTCCGAGCAAGGACGAGTCCGATGGAGCACGGTGGGCCTCCGAACGCCTAGTCGAGCACTGGGATGCTATTCTGAGGTATTCGGAAGAGGTGGCGGGATACCTTCTGAATCTGGTTAATAAATAATGCTTGGTTCAACGTATTTTCAGGACGTGGTGGTGCGCCAAGGCGACGCGGAGGAAGCTGGTCTGTTCGCTGGTGCGGTCCTGGCCGAAAAATCTGCGGAGACGATACGTACCGAAAATCTTTTATGGAATCGCGAATTATTTCCGAAGCTAAGGAAAGAGTTTTTGGTCAGCCAGCAGCCGCTGTTTGCATTGAAAAGACGTTCCGCTGGCGATACGCAGGCTTTTGAGAACGATCGGCCGGTGGAGAAACCCGACACATTAGTGCGACTTCCGTCGCTTGAGAAATCACAATGGAAAGTCACAGTGCTTCAAAGATGGATCGGTCGGATTGAACAGGTGAAAGCCAAGACGTTTATTGCAGTGCTAAATGATGCTACGAGCGTGCAGAACCCACCCGAAGAGATGGAATTTGAAAGCGCCGAGGTTTCCCCGAGCGACCTCCCTCTGCTTGTCCCTGGTGCAATATTCTATTGGTCCATCGGTTACCAGGATACGCCGGGAGGCCAGCGACAACGCGTTGCGGCTCTCCGGTTTGCCAGACAACCTCGCTTAAGCGATGCGGAGGTGGGGCGAGTTTTTGAACGAGCGGACCGTTTGGCCGCCTTCCTGGAACATTGATCGAAATACCGCCCGCTCCGTATGAGTTAGAGATATCGGTTTTCGGACCTGGAATTGGCGAGTGTGTCGTCGTGCACATTGGAGACGGGGATTGGATCGTTGTTGATTCATGCATAGACAGAAAATCCCGTCGGCCAGCCGCCCTGGACTATTTAGAATCCATTCAGGTCGATATCGCTTCCCGGATAAAGCTAGTGGTTGCTACTCATTGGCATGACGACCACATTCAGGGTCTTGGAGAAATCTTGCGTGTGGCTGAGAGCGCGAAATTCGCCAACTCGGCTGCCTATACACTTCAAGATTTAGCGCGGCTGGTTGAATTGGGAACCAAAGCACCTCGGCAGTCTTCGGCGACAAAGGAATTCGGTTCAATTATTAAGATACTCGTGCAGCGCCGGAAGGAGGGCCAGGCCAGAGACGCTGTCGGGCCCATACCCGCGTTGGCGAACAAGAAACTGCTGGCATTAACCAACGCGGGGCGCTCGGTGGCAAGTGAGGTGTTTGCCTTGAGCCCCGCAGACGGAGTGTTCAATCGCGCCGAAGCAGAACTTCGGAGTGCGCTGTCGTTGATTGAAG
>Ga0210383_10006115_pt1 | contig 10521 bp, 8 predicted proteins | sample IncBWC14OmetaG_FD_160072 | JGI IMG/M metagenome (GOLD analysis project Ga0210383, IMG submission 160072) | Forest soil microbial communities from Barre Woods Harvard Forest LTER site, Petersham, Massachusetts, United States - Inc-BW-C-14-O ...
CGTTCATATCGTGCAGGTATTTCTGGACCATCACGTAGCTCCCGCCGGCGAACGCGCTATCTTCCTCGCCCACAAGCGCGGCATCGGCGATAGCTTCACCTCGCGGATTTTCCGTTCCATCCACGAAGCCTACCAGGTCGCGGTCGTCGAAGTTTTTGAAGCCGTGAACTTCGTCAACCGGAGCAACAGCATTTCCGATGCGCGCCATGATTTGCGTCGCAAGTTCGAAACATAGATCCATGTGCTTCGCGCGTATGTGGAACAGCAAGTCGCCCGGCGTGGACACAGCAAGTCGCGCGCCGGCGCGAATTTCGCGGAACGCGTGAAGCTCGGCCGGCCGCGGTTGACCAAAGAGCCGGTCCCACGCGTTGGATCCAATCCCCATGATGCAAGACAGCCCCGCCTCAATGTTGCGAAACTCGACCGCGCGGAAAATCCCGCTCAGGTCTCCGCAGAACGACCGCAGCGTCGCGCGAGCATCGCTCTCCGGCTTTAGTGTTACCACCAGAAAGATCGCTGCGCGCGAGAGCGGTGCAACGATCGGCTGCGCCACAACTCGCGTAACGCTCGTCGGATTAGGCTCCATCGTGTTTCCTCCACTTGTGCTCTACTCGTTGCCCGAGCCGATCCGTCGAGAGGTCACCGGTCGCCCCTCTAGAACTTCGCGAGAGGGTATACCCCGCCTTGTAACCATTGCAAATAAATATTTGAAGACCAAGAGCGGTAGTGGCCGCGCAAACGGTCGGACAGTATGGCCGAAGCCGATGCCTCCGTGACAATCAGGAACTTCTTTCTCGTAAGATTTCGAGCGGAAGGTCGCAGCGTGTAAATTAAGTATGGATGAAACGTCGAAAGCAAAGTTCTCGGCCGCCTCGCATCCTGGCTAGCCTGTTAGCGACGCTTTTAGCGGCAATATTCGCTCCGGCAGTCAGCGCGCAACAATGTACGGTAAAACCCGCTTCAACCCCGCTCGGCCAAACGGTACGCCTCCGCTGCGAAATTCCGGCAGCAACCGCCCGCCTGAATGGCCGCACCGTGCGTCTTTTCAAGCAGGAAAGTGGCGACTGGCAAGGCTTAATGCCGGTGGCCGTGGCCGACACTCCCGGCACCTATCCGATTGAATTTCTAGCTGAAGACGGAACTACGCTCGCCTCCGCGAGCCTGACCATTCGCAAAACTATCTTTCCATCGCAAAATGTTACGCTTGCGCCGCAAATCGAAGCGCTCCATTCCACCACAGAAGAAATGCAAACTCTGACCGCCTTCCGCGATTCCATATCCGACATCAAGTATTGGCAAGACCCGCTCGTCGCTCCGCTTCCCGGTTGCGTGATATCCCCGTTTGGCGTGAAACGACTTCATAACGGGAAAGCTACCGGTGAGTTTCACATGGGCATCGACCAGCGCGGCGCAGAGGGCACGCCCATTCTCGCGGTGGCGGCCGGCGTGGTGAAAATCGTACAACCCTTCAACGTTCTCGGTGGCACCGTCGCGATCGATCACGGCCAGGGCCTCGAAACCATGTATCTGCACATGTCAAAATTAAACGTGGAACTGGGCACCCACGTGAACAAGGGTGACGTGATCGGCTATGTCGGCGCAACAGGCCGCGCGAACGGCCCGCATCTTCACTGGGTCGTGTACGTGAACGGCGTCCCCGTGAATCCTCAGCAGTGGGTCACCCTAAAGTCCTGCGAAGCCGCCAAAAAGACAAAAAAGAAATAGCCGCATCCCCGTCCGGTCCGTAACCTGCCAAGAAAATTTGCCGCCGCAGGAATTTCGCGGGAAAATGGCTACCGCCGCTGGGCCAGAAAGGGAGTCCTGACTAACCGCCGCATCGCGCCAAAGTTTTTACACCTGGAGGTAGCTATGGAAATACTACGAAGAATGCCTAGGGCCCTTTGCATCGTACTGTTGCTGATCGGCTGCGCCACGCTCTCGGCGCAAAACGAAAAGGCTCGCGTCCAAAATATTGTTCTGGTTCACGGCGCCTGGGCCGACGGTTCCGGCTGGAAAAGTGTTTACGACATTCTTATCAAAGATGGTTTCAACGTCAGCATGGTCCAGGAGCCGGAGACGTCCTTCCAGGACGACGTCGCGGCTACGAAGCGCATCCTTGCTTTGCAAGACGGACCTGTCATTCTCGTCGCGCACAGTTACGGCGGCGCCGTAATTACCGAAGCGGGCGCCGACCCTTCCGTGGTCGGCTTAGTGTATATCGCGGCCCACATGCCCGATGCCGGAGAGAATGAGTCTGACGACGGCAAACGCTTCCCCAGCGACCTCAGCAAGTCCACCGCAATAAACAAGACACCCGACGGTTTCACGTATATTGACACCGCGCAGTTTCACGAATTTTTCGCAGCCGATTTACCCGTCTAGCAAGCCGCTTTCATGGCGCGTTCGCAGGTACTGAACAGAGCTGACAATTTCAAAGCGGTCATCACCACCGCTGCGTGGAAAAGCAAACCGAGCTGGATGCTGGTAGCCGGAAGCGACAGAACTATTAACCCCGACCTCGAGCGTTGGTATGCCATAAGGGCCAACAGCCACAAAGTCGAAGTCGCGGGCGCCAGTCACTGCGTTTACATCTCGCACCCAAAGGAAGTCGCGGCCCTGATCGAAGATGCTGCGTCGCACGCCCGCTAGAGACCATCTGCTGCGTCTCGCGGGCACCTGGTCAACAAGCGAATCGATTCGGGAACAGAAGCGACCCGTGGCTAAAGCGTTGTGCGCGCTTATCCCTAGTAATGAAAACGCCAGCGAAACTCGACGTAGATTTCGCGTGGATCGTTAAAATGGAACCCGCCGAACGTCAGACTGTTGTCGAGCAAAACTCGCCGGTTCGCCACGTTCAGCGCCGTCAACGACACTGTGTACTTCTCGCCAAAACTTTTTCCAAGTGAAAGATCGAACGTGGTGTGGCCCGGCAAGTAAGGGCCCGTAAATTGTGGCAGGCTGCCTCCATTGGAGAATCCCGAGCCGTAATACACATTGGTCGAAGCGAACGCGTGCCAAGGCAAGCTGGCATTGAAACCGACGTTTAGCGTGTTTCGTTGGTCGTGATCGGCGGGAGAATAAGTTGGCGGCGGCTCGCACGGCGCGACAGGAGGATCGCAGATTAATCCGCCGGTGAACGGCCCTCTGGCCTTTGCGATTTGATTCGAATATGAAAGATGCAATTGCCCACGGTTCCACAGCCGCGGAGAGCGAACGGTGAGTTCCCACGCTTGAATCAAAGCTCCGTCCCAAGTAAGTGGCCAGAAAAGGTTCGATTCCCCGATGTTGCTGTGATCGAGCCAATTTTTGGCGCGGGTTTGGAAAGTGTCGGCATCCAGAGTCCAACCGCGAAATGGGATCGTTACGCCGAACTGATGTTCCTCATCTCGCTCGCCGTGGATCGGAGCGAATGCCAGACCCTGACTCTTGCCCAGTTCAGCCAGTGGGCCGGTAGCCGGAGGGATTGGAGGCGGTTGGTAATAGTCACCATAAAAAGCATGAAAGATCCAATTCAAGCGAGGGACTTTGAGGGCGACGCCGAAGCGAGGTTCCACGGCGTTTTCCACAACGTCAGCCGTGAAGTGAGACTGACGAACGCCGGCGATTAACGTGAGCCAGGACGTAACCTTGAATTTGTCACTGATGAAAGCTTCCTGAAGGCCTGCGGTTATCGCAGCGTGGGAGGCAGGAACATTGGGAGTACCGTCCGTAAATACATTGCCGAAGAAATTGTGCTGGTGTTGGGCGAAGCCGTATATTCCAGCTTGAATATTATTCCTCCATACCGTTGCGTCGAGCGTAGCTTGCAAACCCGCGTAATTGGCGGTCTGAACCGCGTTGGAGATGACCGGAGTGTCGGTCGGCGGGCTTACGTAGGTTGCATCGTTATAGTGATAGAAGGGAGAAACCGTAAGCAGCAAATTGGGATTGAATGTATGGATCCAGGAAAAGGTGACGTAACCGTCGGTTTCATGCTGGCCATCGCGAAGGCCAAAGCTGGGGAAGGCTTGGTTTCCCGGTGAATTGGGGTCCGGATCGTAGGGGACCTGGTAATAATCCCGACGCAATGAGGTGACCACGCGAAATTGGTTTTTGGAATTTGGGTTAAAAATAAATGACGCGAAACCCCCATAACCATTCTGCGCATCGTGAAAGACTTGGCCAATGGGAGTCTGGAGACCGTAATTGCTGCGATTCCCATTCAAGCTTGCATAGTATGCAAAACGCTCAGTGTGACCGCCAAAATTCAGTTGATCGTTTGTCTGATACCAATTGCCGAAACTAGTGACGAGTTCTGCGTCGTTGTTACGTTCGAATCCGCTCCGCGGGACGATGTTGAAAATTCCATATGTTCGGTCTCCGTCGTCAGCTTCGTAACTGCCTCGTTGTACCTCGAGATAGTCGATGTCCTTGGGGTCAATCTGGGGGCCGAGGTTACTCGCAATATTTGTATTCGGAATGGGCACACCGTCGATCAACCAGTCAACCTGATGGCCGCCCCGGATGTGCAGCATGTCGTGGGTGACGTAAGCTCCCGGTACGTAGTCTGTAATCATCTGCAGGCTGTTTGTGCGATCCGCGCCCGGCGTTCGCGCGATGTCTTGACGATCAATCAGTGTGGTCGGCGTGACGGAATCGGGGTTCACCGCCTCCTGGGATTCAGCCGACACCACCGTTGTCTGATTTACGCTGGCGATTTTGAGCTGAAAATGAAGCACCGGGACGGCACCGGAAATGACGGTAAGAGTTTGTTTTGAGGATTCAAATCCGGATAGCGTGACCGTAACGACATAGTCGCCGATAGGGACCGAGGTGAATGAAAACTCGCCATTTTGATCCGTCTGAGTTGTTTGCTTCCAATCCGATGTCACTGCTTGAAGGTTCACCGACGCGTTTGCAATTGGGCGATGCTGTGGGTCGTGAACAATTCCCTGAACTTTGCCAAAAATAGTCGCGTAAGTGCTCAGACTTGAAAAAAGGCAGGCCGCGACAAGCAGCGAAAATATAAGCTTTCGCACGAAAATCCTCCGTTGAATGTAGACTCGTAAATTTTAAATGCGAGACGAGCGCTAGAGTCGCGGAGGTTGAAAAGGAGTAGAAAGAAAACCGGAGGACGCAAGTTCATGGAGCTGTGGAGTGACCGCACGACTTACATCCGGAATTCCGACAGATGCAATCGCCGAGGGTGCAGTAGGCGCTATAGGAACGATGAGCCCGTAATCGACGCCGTGATGGCCGGACGTCATCGTGCAGTCAAAAGCATGTCCGAGTTCTCCGTGGTGGCAAAGCATTTTTTCGTGAAGGACGCGGGCCGCATGCGATCCGTGAGCCGGGCAGCACATTCCGGCGCAGCCCGACATACTTCCGGCTGCGCTGCGGGCTAACAGGGCCAGCGGAGTAGCGAGCAGCGCGACGATCACAAGAATGGCTTGAGCACGGCGCATTGTGGTTAGCTATGATAGCGCAGCGAAGATGGGGCGCACAAGACGCGTTACTTTTCGCACGGACCGCATTCAAGCGTTTGAGTTTCAAAAAACTTCGCGATATTCTTGGCGAATCATGCTGCCATTCAAGCTCGTTTACGACCATCGCTACGATTTGAATTTGGGTGCGCACGTTTTTCCGTCGCGGAAATATCGTTTGGTTCACGATAAGCTGTTGTCCGATGGGATTGCCGAGGAAAACGATTTTCTGGCACCAGCGCCGGCTTCGGACGCGGACGTTTTGCGTGTTCATTCGCAGGATTACGTGTACAAACTCAAAAGCGGATCGCTGACCCCGACCGAAATTCTTCGCATGGAGATTCCTTATTCGAAGGAGCTTATGAATGCTTGCTGGCTGGCGGCAGGAGGATCAATTCTGGCGGGGCAGCGGGCTCTTGCCGATGGGTGGTCAGCGAACATCGGTGGCGGCTTCCATCATGCGTATGCGGATCATGGGGAAGGATTTTGTGTAATCCACGATGTGGCCGTTGCAATCCGCCGCCTGCAATTCGATCGCGCGATTCAGACGGCGATGGTGGTAGATACTGACGTACATCAGGGGAATGGTACCGCATCGATTTTCGGCGGAGACGGAGACGTGTTCACACTTTCGATTCACCAAGAACACAACTATCCGTATCCCAAGCCACCTTCGACCGTGGATATCGATCTACCCGACGGAATTGGCGACGAGGACTATTTGATCATCCTTGAAAGGAATTTGCGGGAAGCCTTTCGGCATTTCACGCCGCAGTTTCTCTTTTATATCGCCGGCGCGGATCCGTATCGCGAGGATCAATTGGGCGGCTTGGCTCTTTCGATGGAAGGACTGGCACGGCGCGACGCGCTAGTGTTCAACTATGCCCGCCGAAACAATGTCCCGGTGGCGATTACGCTGGCAGGAGGATACGCGCGGCGTGTGGAGGATACGGTGCAGATTCACGTAAGCACAATCTTAGCCGCTCGCGAAGCAGCGCAGCAGGATGTAAAGCGAGCGATAAAAGGAGCGTAGGCACCTTTCTATTTAGCTGAATTGAGTTTTTCGGAATCGAGCGCTTGTTGGATAGCTGTCGTCAAAGACTCCGTAAAGCTCTGGGGCGAAAATCCATCCATACGAAACGAAATCTTTCCGGCGCGGTCGAGAATCACGACAGTCGGCAAAGAACTTACCTTCATCGAGTCGTCCAGGCCATCGGCAAAAACCACCGGCACATCCCATTTTTGTTTCGCTAAGAATCCGGGGACCAAGCTTTCATCCGCATCCGTGTCGACCGCATAAAACACGAGATTTGTGTTGCCGGCGTAATTTTTGGCAATTTGCGCGACTTCGGGCTCCAGTATCCGGCATGGGCCGCACCAAGTGGCCCAGAAACTCAAGACGATCACTTTGCCCTTGAGCGGCGAGAGAGGAAGAGGCGAGCCGTCCACATTGCGCAGAACAAAGGTGAACAAGTCCTTTGCGTCTTTGTTTCGCGTCCAGGGCCCGGTGGTCACGAGAGGGGCGCCCAGCCGGTCGTAAGTAGTGAGGATTTGCTCGCCGAGGCCTTGTTCACCGCCGTGCACACGCCGCCAAACATTTCCCAGTTTCAATCGAACTTCGCGACGGTCCACTTTCCCTGCCGGGCCATCTTCCGGAAGGGTAAACGCCAGTGAATATTCTTCAATCGCTTTCAGGTAGTCACTTTTCATTTCGGCGATCTCGCCCAGGTGTTCGGCGGCGATCGCATTGGGGAGTACCGAATAACTCTGTTGAAAATCTTTGGCGGCCAGTTCGTAGTGCGATTGCGACTTTTCGATTTGGCCCCGCACGCTGTACAGCGCGGCTCGAAAACGGTCTTGTTGCGCTTGCCAATCTTTCAGGGACACGCGCGCGGACTTTTCCTCCGGCGGAGTTTTCTCGATGCGATCGATCACGCGTGTTGCGTAGCCGGAGGCGCGGGTGAGGCTCGCCTCGCTACCTTCCTGCTGCAACAGACCAATGGCGAGAAGCATCATTTCAGAATCATCCGGATGAACGGCCACAAGGCGTTCGGCATAATCTAGCGCGCACGCGGGATCCTGAAGTTGCTGGCAAGATTCCACGAGCGCCCGATAAATGCCGGCTTTTCGTGGCGCGTCAGGAAATCGGAGCAGATAGTTTTTCAGGTTGCGTACAAGAGCTGCTTTATCGTTGCCCGCATCGGCGATAGCCTTCTGCAGTTGCATTTCTGCGTCCGCGTCTTGCTTCGAAATTCCGGCGGCTGAGTCTTTAGATTGCTGGGCGTTGGAAGCAGACTTTTGCGAAAGCGCGCGAGGCGAGAGGGCTAGGAGGATGGCCAAGGTAGAAATTGCGGTAAGCCAGCGCATCGTTCTGCATTCTAGCGCGAAAGAACGCAAGACGTGATCGGATCGCAATAGCCGGAGCCTAGCGGAGAGAAACGTCGCCCGAAGAGGTCTGAATCTCGACACGCGCCTTGCCGTCTCCGATACGCGCACGCAATTCGTGCTTGGCGGCAGTTCCTTCCATCATGATAGGAATGGCGGCATCGATGTCGCCAGACTTTGAGCGCGCGTAAAGGCGAAAACTAGCGTTCGACGGCACGTGGAGCACGACTCCGGCAGAGACAGTGTGAAAATCCCAATAATTCGTTGCTCCCGGATTTCCTTCGACGTCAACATCACCGGATGAAGTGCGCACGCGAATGTCCGCTGATGCTCCCTTGATGGTGACATCGCCGCTTCCAGTGCTGGCTTCCAGAGCGTCCACAGGATTTGATATCTCGATTGTGCCGGATCCCGTTTGGAGACGCAGCGGCCCGCCGATAGTGTCAAGGGTCATATCGCCTGAGCCCGTCGTGATTTGTACAGGCCCTTTTATTTTGGAAAGCTCAACATCACCACTGCCGCAGGCAATTTGAACGTCTCTATTGATGTTGGAAGCGGTTACATCTCCGGATCCGCAAGTAAAATTCGCGGGGCCCTGGATCCCGTCAACTTCAACATCCCCTGAGCCTGCCACACTGTGGAGTTGGGAGTCCTGTGGCACCACGATGGTGTAATCCACCGCAACGTCGCCTCCGGCTTGTTTCCCGCCGCCAATGCGAATCAGGCTGCCTTCCTGCGAGATGGGAGGATTCGCTTCGAGTTGTTGCAAACGGCGGCGTCCAGCATCCGACGACCACGAATTTATGTGTACCTCACCATGAATGCGAACTTCGCCTGGCGGGCCACTCTGAATGTTTGCATCACCTTTTCCGCTCGTGAGCTCCAAAGTGACCGGACCGTTGACGGTAAATTGACGGTCGAATGCGCCTTCTACTTTTGAGTGCGAAGCACAGCCCGCGATGAAGCTGGCCCCAACAGCAACCGTAGTCAGCCAAGCTCGCTTATTAGCTCGTTTCATTTTTCTCGGTTTCTGCGTAACGAATAACATGTGCCGAGCCACCCTTCCTATCAAGTTATACGAAAAGGCGCAACTGGAAGTTCCGTGGACAGCAGCCGAGCGGACTGAAACAGGTAACGCGCAGGCTGATTTCACAAGGTCATTTGATTTTGAGAAGGGAATTTAGCGAACCTTGCCGATATCCTTCCAGATCAATCGCCACGATGGGGAAGCCGGATTGTTTGACACCGGCGACGATTTGACGAGTCATCGCGGGCTCTAATCCGCGCGACATTTCCTCCGGAGCGAGCTCAATTCGCGCAAGCTCGCCGTGAGCCCGGACTCGAAATTGTCGAAAACCAAGATCGCGTATAGCGGATTCAGCGCGGTCGATTTTTTTCATCAAATCAGGTGTCACAGCCGTGCCGTACGGCACGCGGGAAGAAAGACAAGCTGACGCAGGGCGGTCCCAGGTGGAAAGTCCGGCGCGTCGCGAGAGCATTCGGATTTCAGATTTGCCGAGCGCGGCGTCGAGGAGAGGCGCGAGTACGCGATGTTCGTGTGCCGCGCGATGTCCGGGACGAAAATCGCGAGTGTCGTCGGCGTTGATGCCATAAGCGATCGCGTTGAACTTGCGCGCGCGCGCCAATGATTCCATGCTCTCGAAGAGCTCGTCCTTGCAGTGGTAGCAGCGGTCTGCGTTGTTCTCAACGTAAAGCGCATTATCGAATTCTTGGGTTTCGATAAATTCGTGGCGAATTCCGGTTTCACGTACGAATTTTTCGGCTTGCTCGCGATCGTGGCGCGAAAAACTCGCGGAAAGGGCTGTCACGGAAAGAGCGCGATCTCCCAACGCACTATCCGCGGCCCATGCGAGGTAGGCCGAATCCGCGCCTCCCGAAAGAGCGATGAGCAGGGAATCGAGCGACCGCAACGAACTGAAAAGCCGCTCTTCCTTTCCTTTGGCGGCGAGACCCGGGTCAGGGGGTGGCGCCGTAGCGCTGGGTGCCGGAGTTGGTTCAGTATTCATATCGATTTGAGTATAGCGTAGTTTTGTCTACTGAAAATCCAACAACACATCCACTTTGCTAGTACCCGGATTTTCCTGGAGGAAACGCCCGATCTTTTCGTAATGAACCGGCGTCCCTGCAAAAGCTTTCTTAATCCCCTCATCGAGAAAGTCTTCGTAAGTTTTTACGTTGAAGACCGCGTTTGCAGGAATATCCCAGGCCGCACGAATCCGTTTTTCACCATCGACGGAGAGGCCGCTGAGGACCAGATTTCCCATGTGATACTGAGGTCCTTCGGTGATGTTCACGTTATACATCACGCGCGCGGCTTGATCGTCAAATTGCGTCTGCGGGTCCAACTTCATGTCGAGGTAACCGCGTTGGCCGTAAAGAGCCTGAACTGCGTCCCACAGCGCGACAATTTTATTGCCGTCGGCTATGTCGCCGGGTTTCAAGGTGACGATTGCATCCAGCTCGCCGGAGGACACGACGGAATTTCCGCTCCACGCGATACTGCCCCATTTGAAGGTCGGACCCGGAGTGATCGAGACCATCACAACGACTGCAGTCGAGCCGGGTTGCGCACCCTCGCTTGGGATTCGCGCGGAGGGTTGGCCAAATTGGACGTGCAAAAATGCGTGCGTCAAATACACGGGCCGCACTTGTT
>Ga0210383_10006116_pt1 | contig 10521 bp, 7 predicted proteins | sample IncBWC14OmetaG_FD_160072 | JGI IMG/M metagenome (GOLD analysis project Ga0210383, IMG submission 160072) | Forest soil microbial communities from Barre Woods Harvard Forest LTER site, Petersham, Massachusetts, United States - Inc-BW-C-14-O ...
GTGGCCGGGTTTCGATTTCTCTTTCACTTCTCGGTGCCGGTCGTTGGAGGCTTATTCGCTGGTGCGACGACAAATACACCGAGCCTCGCAGCCGCACAGGCTGCGCTCCAGAGCCGTCCAGGCCTCGACCCGGCAGCGGGCGACTTTCTCGGCATGGCTTACGCCGTTGCCTATCCTTTTGGCATTGTCGGGATCATCGTGACGATGCTGTTGGTGCGTCGAGTATTTTCCATCGACGTTGATCTCGAGGCCAGAACCGTAGAGCTGTCCGCCCAGACAAGTGAGCGGACTCCGGATTTGCATCGATCTGGAAGTTACCAATCCGAACGTGGACGGGGTGACACTCCGGGATCTGCCCTTTGCTGCAGAAGTTGGCGTCGTCTTCTCACGATTACTCCGGAACGGCAAGGTGACGGTGCCGGAAGACGACTCTGTCATCCCGACTTGGAGACGGCCTTCGATTGGTCGGTCCTAAAGCGAAGCTTTTAGAGTTTGAGCCGGTCATTGGACGGAAAAGCTCGATCGATATTAAGAGCGTCCCAAGCGAGCTAACGACGGAGCATCTTTACGTCACGAAACGCGAAGTATTGGGAAAAAACCTGGGTGAGCTCGCCTTCGAACGCGTGTACGGGGCCGTCGTCACGCGCATCACGAGGGCGGACGTGGAGTTCGCGGCAAATGATCAGGTGCGACTGCAGTTCGGAGACTTTCTTTTCGTGGTGGGATCAAAGGACGGGGTGGCACAAGTGGGGGAACTCGTGGGTAACAAACCTAAAGCCTTGGATCATCCACATGTATTGCCGGTATTTGGGGGGATCTTACTTGGGGTAATCCTGGGCAGCTTGCCGATCGCGTTGCCCGGGATGCCTGCTCCGGTGAGATTAGGTTTGGCCGGGGGTCCTCTGATCGTCGCGCTGGTGCTGAGTCAGGTAGGCAGGCTCGGTCCGCTGATCTGGTATCTTGCACCAGGAGCAAACCTGGCGCTGAGAGAAATCGGTTTGTTTTGTTTCTCGCCTGTGTCGGGCTGAAAGCGGGCAGTCGATTTCTAGAGGTCCTGTTGTCGGGCAGTGGCTTTTGCTGCCGATTTGAAGAAACTGTGGGTCATCGTAGCCATTGGTAAACGCGCTGTCGATGGTGTCATCCGCCACCCAAGCTATCTGGGGTTGCTGTCAACTCGCTTGGGTGGCGTCTGGCCTTTCGTTCAGGGGTCGGCGTGCTGCTCAAGGCGCTCCTTCTACCGCCGCTTCTCGCGCGCATCCCTGCGGAAGAGAGGCTGCTGGGTACGCAATTTGGCAACGAATACGATACCTACCGTGCCAGCACCGCGCGACCGTGGCTCTATTAACGGGTCACACGGATGGCCTTCCTCTGAAGATGAGTGAGATGATGAATAGGATCAGGAAGAGGACAAATAACACATGGGCAATCCATGCAGAAGTTCCAGCGATCCCGGTGAATCCGAAAATCGCCGCAATAATGGCGACGACCAAAAAAACTAACGCATAATGTAACATAATTTTACCTCGAAGAGAGCCGATGTTAAACCGCTCATTTGCACACTGTTCGCGGCAATTTCTGAAATTGGACGTATACACAAAGCGGAGAATGCTGCGCGCGATTTACCTTCACTCCAGGTCAATGAACGCAAAAAAAAAAGGTCCGGCGGCCCTCTAACCCCCTGTTCCATGCACCCTTTAATTCGAGTCGTTCTTCTTATTATCCTGGCTTTGGCTTCCAGTCGCGTCACGGCGCCAGGCCAGCCAGCTTCTGGTTCCCCGGCGAAACCGAATCCGGCGTCCACATCGATTCCATTAACCACAGTACCTTTGGAAGCGCAGTCCGCGCTGGCTTCCCTCCAGGAGATCGAAGCGAACGTGTCAAAGGATCAGTCAAGTGCAGACGGCCTCGGCCGTACTCTCTTGGAGCTGACCGGCGAGATTGACGCCAGAACCGCTGACGACACGAGTGTCCTGACGAATAGTCCGTCCCTTGACGTGCTCTACCGGCTGAAGCTTGCCTGGCGGAATTTTGGCGTCCGTTTGTCGGTGTCAGAGGTCGAGCTGAAACGGTATGTCACGAGCTCGGAAGAGCAACTTGCGCGTGTGGATCAGTTGAACAAGATCTGGCAAGCAACGTTCCAATCGGCCAAGCAGCCCCAAACGTCCCCGGCAGTCTTGCAGCTCGTGCAGAGTGTGATCGACTCCGTTGAGCGGACGCGACAGGCGGTTGGATCCGGCCAGGAGCATCTATTGACTTTGCAGAGCCATCTTTTAGAGGGCGAAGCCCGTGTACGAAGAGCTCTGTCTTCTATCGAGCAAGGAGAAAACCGGGCCTTGGAGAATATTTTTGTCAGAGATGCTCAACCCATCTGGAGTCTCCAGACCAGCTTGAGCACGGAGTGGCAGAAGCAGAGTGACGAGTCTTTTTCTTCGCAACTGAAGACCTCCATCGCGTTCAGTCGACGACTCCCTTTTAGCTACCTCATCCATGTTCTTTTCATTGGGCTGGTGGCCGGCGTGCTCCACTGGATGCGGCGCCGAATTCGAAGATTAGCGGAGCAAAAACCGGAGCTGCAGCATGCTCTGCCAATCCTCGATCTTCCCATCTCCACCGCCTTTGCGCTTTCAATGCTGCTGGTACCGGTAATTTATGCGCAAGCTCCCCGTTTGATTCATGCAATCATTGGAGCCGTCACGCTAATCCCGGCGGTAGCGATTCTCAGACGTCTATTGGATCGTCATTCCTATCCAATCCTCAACGCGATCGTCCTCCTGTATTTCGTTGGTCAACTCCGAATACTCGCGGCGTCTCTACCAGTGTTGGGCAGATTCACATTTCTCGCACAAGTGTTGGGCGCGTCTCTCTTTCTTGTCTGGGTTCTTCGGAGCTGGGGCCTGCCGCCGGAAGCTGCCGAGACCCACGGCCGCGTTTGGCGAACCATCCGGGCGATTGCCAAAATCGGGCTTCTTTTTTTGCCGGCGGCGTTCCTGGCAAATATTTTCGGATACGTCAACCTGGGGAACCTCTTGGGAATCATTTTTTTCCGGAGCGTTTATATCGCGGCCATGCTCTACACTGCGATTCGGATCCTCGAAGGATTGATCAGTATTGCACTGCAGGTCCGACCACTTGGCTCGTTGCGGGTGATTATCCTGCATCGGCCGATGATTCAGCGGCGGGCGTGCCGTGTACTCGAGTTTTTGGCTTTTTTATTCTGGTTGAACCTGCTGCTGAACTTCTTCGGTTTAATCACCCCGGTCATTGAGACAACTAAAGCGGCGCTGAACGCGAACCTTGCATTGGGATCCTTCGGCATTACTCCGGGCCAAATCCTGGCCTTCCTGATCACGGTTTGGGTTTCCTTTCTAGTCTCGAAATTTCTGCGCTTTCTGCTGGAAGAAGACGTCTATCATCATCTGCATCTCGCACGCGGCATTCCATACGCGATCTCCACGATGCTTCATTACGTCATCCTGCTCTTGGGCTTCTTCATCGCCCTCGGCGCGCTCGGGATTGATCTGACCAAGGTGACAATCCTGGCCGGAGCATTCACCGTGGGAATCGGATTTGGATTACAAAACGTGATCAATAATTTTGTGTCCGGCCTGATACTGCTTTTTGAACGTCCGATTAAAGTCGGCGACGTCATCGAGGCAGGCGGCAATGTGGGAGAAGTCAGCCGCATCGGCATCCGGGCCAGCGTCATTCGCACCGCAGATGGTTCGGAGATCATAATACCTAACGGATCGCTCATTTCGAGTCAGGTGACTAACTGGACCTTTTCGGATCGCCAGCGCTCGGTCGAAGTCTCCGTCAACACGGCTGGAGGCGTCGATCCTCAACGCGTCGTTGAACTGTTGAAACGAACTGCCGCCGCTCATCCTGGTGTGGCAAAAGAACCATTGCCGCAAGTCTACGTGGTCAACTTCAACGCCGGTGCGGTCTCCTTTCAACTTCGAGCCTGGACGGACCGCCATGAGGACTGGGCGCAGCTGCGAAGCGATCTTTCGGTCGCCGTCAAGGATGCCTTGGCCCGCGAGGAAATTGCGATCGCATGATTCAAGGATTCAAGGAGCCAAGAAGCCAAGAAGTCAGATCCCATGAAAAAATCCGGCTTTTGAGTTTTCGAGTTGCTCAACGCAATTGCTAACTAAGTTCTCCTTGACTCCTTGGCTTCTCGGCTTCTTGGCTTCTCGATTTTCAGCAATCGATATAATCCTCGCGCCATGACCGCAGCGGCGGAAGCGTGATCCCTTTATTATCGAAGACGTGAACGAACCGGCGGTCGGCCGAAAATCGAACGGTCGCTCCCGGCTGAAGGCTGCGAATTCCGGGGATCGAGGCCGTGACGGTTTCGCCGGATTGCAGATTAGCGAAAACGATCGTTTCGGCGCCGAGCATCTCGGTGGCGAGGACGGTACCCGCCATCTCGCCGGTACCAGAGATTGCCATGTGTTCAGGTCGAATCCCTAAGGTGCAATCCGTGTCGGCGTGAGTCCCCGTTCCGTCCACGGTGGCATGGAGAGCGCCTCGCCCGCCGTCGACGGCTAAGATCACCCCATCTCCAGTGACCATTCGTATCTTTGCTTTCAGCATATTCATTTGTGGGGTGCCAAGGAACCCTGCAACAAACTGGTTTCGTGGCCGGGCATATAGTTCGATCGGGGTGCCGATCTGTTCGACGGCGCCGTCGCGCAGAACCACAATCGTGTCGGCCATTGTCATCGCCTCTACCTGATCGTGGGTGACATACACCATGGTCGACTTCAAGCGGCGATGCAGGCTGACGATCTCGCTCCGCATCTTGACGCGCAACTCGGCGTCGAGATTGGACAACGGCTCGTCGAAGAGGAAAGCCTGCGGCTCCTTGACAATGGCACGACCAATGGCCACGCGTTGACTCTGACCACCGGAAAGTTGAGAAGGCCGGCGCGCCAGAAGCTCGGAAATCTGGAGGATCTCTGCGGCACGCCGGATGCGAGCATCGATTTCGGGCTTTGATATCTTCTGATTGACCAGGCCAAAGCGGAGATTCTCGTACACGCTCATATGCGGATAGAGGGCGTACGATTGGAACACCATCGCCATGCCACGCGCCGACGGCAGGAGATGATCGCAGCGTACGCCGCCGATGTGCACTTCGCCTGAGCTCAACTCTTCAAGCCCGGCAATCATTCGTAACAGCGTCGATTTTCCGCACCCGGAGGGTCCGACGAATACAGTAAAGGAGCCGTCTTCGACGGTTAGATTGACCCCGTGGATTACTTCGAGTGATTGGAAACTCTTGTGGACGCCTTTTAACTCAAGCTTGGCCATATGCGTCCACTTCCACGACCAGGCGATCACCAGCCCGCAGCGTGTGATGCTTTCCGAGCAGGATCAAATCACCATTGCGCCGGACAGCCTGTCCATCCACGGTGGCTGCGCCCGAAAGTCCCGGCATCCGAAGGTTCGACACCGTCAGGTCGCCGCCCTTCACTATCAGCGTGACCGTCGATCCTTTCAGTTCGACCACGCCCCAACCTCGCCCGGCCGACCAAAAGTAGACGCCGTCACCGGCGCGGGCGGGTTTGAAGCCGATCTCGCCGCACCGCTGGTCGAACCAAAGGCCGGAGTAGGCATTGACCAACGCGTAACTCGACAACGCCCGGACGTAGTAGCTGCCGCACTCGATATCGTTCCACGGATTGCGCCGTGAGCCGTCGTGACGGGCGCGCGCCGCTCGGACGATTGTGAGGCCTTCATCGACCAGGCCGCGTTGAATAAGGTGCGACGCCATCATGTATTCCAACCCGCTCCAGACCTCCTCAGCGTAGGGCGCCGGCAACGCAGGTTTGGTCGTCCCGTCTGGCCAGGTACAAAGAAGAAGTCCGGCCTCGTTCTCATAGGCATATACGCGGCACGGGTTGAAGTGATCACGGAGACTCGGCCGGTAGTTTTCGTTGAATACCGATATCAGCGCAGTCCGCACGTTTTCCGGGGAGAGCAGATCGCCAAGCCCGGCGATATCGGCGTGCCATTGGCCGAGGATCTGGTCGGTGAGGCAGCCTTCAGCGATCTGGTATTTGATCTCACCGTACTCGTCCGACCAGTACGCATCCATAAACGAATCACGGAGCACGCCGGCCTTGCGGCCCTGGTCAAACGGGGTAAGCGCCGAACGATCGGACAGATCAAGCTTCTGGGCGTAGTAGCGCCCGTTGAACAGCTCGCGATCAACATAGGCGCTCCCTTTTGCCGCGATGTCATGGCACTCTTTGGCAAACGCCGGGTCGCTCATAGCGTTCGCCATGATTGAAGCAGCCGTCAGCGCCGCAAGGTACATGGTGGTCAGCCAGGAGTTCGGGCCGAAGAGCTCCATATCGAGGGTGTGATGCTGACGGCCCCAGAGCACGCCGGTCTTGTCCGGATCCCATTTGTCCGGGTTATCCGGCGACCACGCATACTCTATTGCGCGCCTGATGTTCGGCCAATACCGCTGCAGCCACGCATTGTCGCCGAGGTTTTTCCACTCGCGATAGGCTTTGATAATTGCGCCGAAGTGTCCGTCCGCGCATGGACCGATGATGTCGAAACCGGAACCGAGAGGGAGCCTCTGTCGGAAGGTCAGACCGCCGCTTGGCAGCTGATTATAGCTGAACTCTGTTTCGCGCAGCGTCCGCTCAAGCGCCGGGAAAAGATTGGCGAGCGCCTGCTGATAGTTCCAGACGTGGGTGCAACTCCCTTCGCAAGAGCCTTCGTGGATGTGCTGACCCTCCCATCCCCAGATCTCGCCGCCTTCCAGCCGGATCAGGGTCGCCGAGCGGAGGATACCAAGCGTGCCGTTCACCGCATCAATGATCTCAGGTGGCAGCGACGAGCCGAAGATCGAATCGCGGAAGGCGACAGTCTGCGCCTCGAGCGCGTCCCAACGTTTATAAGCGTCCGTCCCGCTCGCTACCGAATCCGTCCATTGGGTTGCATAGTAGTTCTTCCAGGTCGGAGGCCTCCCCTCAAACGACGGACTACCGGGCTGATCGCGGTTGAACCAGTAGATGCTGCCGAGCGGGTAGTTCCAGCTGATCGCAAAGCGCACTTGCCGCATTTCGCCTGGTGCGAGGCGGGCGCGCACCGCAACCGTGCCGTGTTCGGGCTGCTGGAACATGTTCGTTGTCGCGCGCGGTTTGTCATAGCGCCGCTCGCGGAGGCGGCCTGCCCGCGCGAATTCTCGCCAGTGGAGACCGAGACTGTCGAACCACTGACCGCGAAAATGGTAGTCCACGTGCTCGACATCTTCCCCGTTGGTGATGATTGCAAGATCGCCACGTCGTTCCGGATATCCCGTGTCGGCCGAGGTGAAGTGAAGGATGCTGAGTTCGTTTTGCTGAGTAAAGGTATGGATGCCGCTGTCGCAGCCGTAGTTCCCGAGCGTTAAGGCGATCGTGTAGTCGATCGGCGCGTTGGTATCGTTTTCGACCGAGATGGCGAACAGCGCCACCGGCATGGACGAGTCGCGGTCGTTGTGCGGGATGAAGGGGCTGAACGCCGTCAGTTGCACTTGCCCGGGAAAGCTCGCATCATGAAACTCGAGCTCGGCGACCGGAAAGCGGCCGACAAACGTTGCGTCGTCAAAGTGGGGAACTCCGGCTAACGAATCGCGGTTGGCGCCAAAACCAAATCCGTCGAACTTGCGCGCACTGGGCGAACCGGTCGGCGTTCCCTCATAGGGTCCGTTCAGTACGAGGGCATTTAACAGTTTGCCGTCCTGCTCCGCCTTGATGGCGAAGTGGCTGTAGCCGTTGAACTGATCGATGGCCGGCCGGTTGCGGATGCTCCAGTCGATCAGCCGGCCGCTGCCTGTCAACGACACACTTCCGGTTCCAATGCCTCCAAGCGGAAAGGAAACGTACCTGCGCCTTTTATCGGTATAGATGAATCGGCCGTCTATTTTCTTGGGCTGGTGCAACATTTGGCTGAGCTTTCTATCTTAAAAGTTCGGGGAATGGAGTATTGGGGAAATCGAGTATGGGCGAATGGAAAATTTGGGAGATGGAGTAGTGGGGAAGGGGAGTAGGGGAGTGCCTTGAAACCTAATTTTTGATGCCGCTCATCGTGACGCCTTCGATGACCAACTTCTGTGCTAGGAGGAAGATCAGGACGACCGGCAACACTGCCATGCTCATTGCGGCCATGACCACGGAGAGATTGCCGGAGGCGAGGTATCCGCGGAGGAGATCCATCGCGACTGGCAATGTCATCGCCTGTTGCGGCTCAAGCAGCACGCGGGCTTGGAAATAGTAGTTCCAAGTCTGGGTGAAGGTGATGATTCCCAGCGCGGAAAGCGCAGGTCTCAACTGCGGCAATGAAATGCGATAGAATATCTTTAAATAGCCGGCCCCGTCCATGAGTGCCGCCTCCTCCAGCGCTTTTGGCTGCGAGCGCATGAACTGGCGGACAAGAAAGACGCCAAAACTCGACGTCAAATACATGAGCACGAGGCCGATCGGACGATTCAGAAGTCCGACTTGAGCGAAACCCAGATAGATTGGGATGATGGTCACCTGGGCGGGAAACATCAGCCCGACCAGCATCACGAAAAAGATGCTGTCGCGGCCGGGAAAGGCCAGCCGCGCGAAGGCGAAAGCGGCGAGAGTGCAAGTGATGAGTTGGCCGATGGTGACGAGAACGGCGACTTCGAGGCTATTCCAGTAGATTTGCAGGAACGGGACACTGGAATGGAGGACGGCCCAATAATTCTTAAAGTCGAGAGTGGGTGGCAGGAAACTCGGCGGCATCTTGTAGGCTTCCGCGGGAAGTCGGAACGACATGCTGAACAGCCACGCGAAGGGCAGGAGCATCAGGACCCCGAGCGCCGCCATGACAGTGAGGATCACTCGGTCAACCCAACGCTTGGCCGCTTTGGTCTGCATGTTCAATACCGAACCCATCGCCGCGAAGCGAGGAGCTGAATGGAGGTGATGATCAGGATAACCAGGGTCATGATGACAGAGACCGAAGCGCCGTAGCCTATCTCAAAGCTGCCAAAGGCTTCTTCAACGATGTAGATGGACATGGAGCGTGTGGCGTCGCCAGGGCCACCCTGCGTCAGGATGACGATCGACTCGTACACCTGCAGCGCGCCGATCGAGGCGTAAACGATGGCGAAGAAGACCACCGGCGAGATCCATGGCAAAACGATGCGGAAAAATCGGCGCCAGTAGGAGGCCTCGTCCATGATTGCGGCATCCATAATCGCCTTCGGCACGCCCTGCAGGGCGGCGATGAAGATGATCATGAAGAAACCGGCATTCTTCCAAACGTCCATCAGGATGATCGACATCATTGCCGTGCGACTCGAGGTCAGCCAATGGACCGGAGCGAACCCGAACCTGATCAGGTAATAGTTGATGACGCCGAGATCGTCGCCGTAGAAATAGCCCCAGACGATCGACACGAAGGCGGCGGCGATGATCACCGGCAGGAAATAGGCGAGGCGAAACAGATAAAGGAGAAATGAGGGCATCGCGCGATTGAGGGCGAGCGCCAGCAGAAGTCCGACGGTGACATTTCCCGCCACGGCGAAGATGGCGAAGCAAAGCGTGTTCCAGAAGATCTGCAGTGAGCGATCGCCGGTAAAGAACCGCTCGAAATTCTCCAATCCCACCCAACGCGAGCCGCCCATCGGATCGTAGTAGGTAAAGCTGAGCACGAAGGTAACAATGACCGGCGCCAGCACGAAAACGGCGTAGAGCGCGAAGGACGGCAATACAAAAAGGTAACCGGCACGCCTTTGCGCCCTTTCGAGATCGGATTTGGTTCGCCCGGCCGAAGGCATGGGTAGTGTCAGTGCCAGTGTCAGTAGGAGACAGAAACCGCTACCTCTCCTTGTTCTGGGAGTTTAGAAGTTTGGTTCTCAATATTTCAAATGGAAGCTCAGCGTCCTCTTAACTGGCACTGTACGGGAGTTGTCAGTGTCAGTGCCAGTGCCAGTAGGAGACAGAAACCGCTACCTCTCCTTGTTCTGGGAGTTTAGAAGTTTGGTTCTCAATATTTCAAACGGAAGCTCAGCGTCCTCTTAACTGGCACTGGCACTGGCACTGACACTGACACTGACACTTCTTCACGGCGCTGACACTTCTGATGTCTACTTCCCCTGATGGGCGGCGAGGCGCTTGAATGATTCGTTCAACTCCTGATCGGCGCGTTTAACGCCATCTGGGATCGAGATCTCGCCTGACATCATGGCGATGTAGTTACGGATGAAGATCTTCTCCACCTCCTGGAAATTTGCCGGTGACGGCACCGGCAGGGTGTGCGGCAGAGTCTGATAGTAGAGCGCTGCACTCGGCGGGTAGGCGAGGAACGTCGCAGTCTCGGCAGCCGATTTTCGCCCGGGCACCCCGCCTCCGGCTTCGCCCTCTTCCTTTTGAGTTTCGAAGCTTGTGAGTTCGCCGACCAGCTCCTTGGCGAGGTCTGGATTTTTCGAGGTCTTCGACACCCCGTAGCCGCCGAACCCGATGACCGTGTAGTCGTTCACTATCA
>Ga0210383_10006118_pt1 | contig 10519 bp, 4 predicted proteins | sample IncBWC14OmetaG_FD_160072 | JGI IMG/M metagenome (GOLD analysis project Ga0210383, IMG submission 160072) | Forest soil microbial communities from Barre Woods Harvard Forest LTER site, Petersham, Massachusetts, United States - Inc-BW-C-14-O ...
CGATGAGCTCCAACTCGTCGAACACGGCTTTATCTGGCAGCCGGCGGTCGGTGGGATGTTCGTGCCGTTCGAGGACGGCTCGAGCGTGCAGCTCTGGAACGACGATGATCAGTGCGAGGCCGAAGTGCGCCGCTTCGCGCCGCGAGACGTCGACGGCTGGCGCGCGATGATCGACGTCAAGTCGCGCTTGCGCGATGCCTTGCGTCCTGCCGGACCCGGAGATCTCTGGATCGGCCCTGCTCCCTCGCGCGAGGCAATCGAGGATCGCCTCGGCGATGACAACGAGGCTCGTGGGCTCTTGTTCGACTGGTCGATGTGCGAGTACGTCGAGCGGTACCTGACCGACGAGCGTCTGCAGATGGCCTACCTCGGCCAGGGCGTGATCGGGACGAACGCCAGCCCGACCGATCCCGGCACCGCTTCGGTTCTGTATCACCACGCGTCGGGGAGTATGTTCGGCGACCCTGGCACCTGGGGCTACGTGACAGGTGGCATGGGCACGGTCTCGTTTCTGCTCTGCGATGTCGCGCAGAAACTCGGAGCGACCGTTACCACGGGCACACCAGTGGCACGCATCATTCCGGGCGAAGGCGTGGAGCTCGATTCGGGTGAGCGCATCTTCGCGCCGTATATCGTATCGAACGCCGACCCGCGCACGACGTTGCGTCTGCTCGGCTCGGCCGCTAACGGCGAATGGCGCCGGGATGTTGAACGCGTGCCAGTCAAAGGGGTAACGGTCAAGGTCAACATGACGCTGACCGAGTTGCCCAACTTCCGTGCGCGTCCAGGCACGCGCGAGCCGCACCACACCGGGCAGATCAACACGCCGCTCACCAAGCAAGAATGGATCGATGGCCACCGTCAGGCCAACGCTGGTGTTCTCCCCGAGCGTCTATGGACGGAGCTCTATCTGCACACCGTGTATGATCACAGCGTTGCGCCAGAAGGGGTCGAGACGCTGAGTGTCTTCTCTCAGTTTGTGCCGCACGAGTTCGCCGACGGCACGTGGGAATCGCGGCGCCGCCAGGTCGGTGACAGGGTGGTGGAGTCGATCGCGCGATACACCTCGAATCTTCCGCAGGCCATAATAGACATGGAAATTCTGGGGCCGCCGGACATCGAGGAGCGTGTTGGGCTCACGGGTGGCCACATATTCCAGGGCGAGATTCTCCCGGAGTACATGTGGGACCGCCGTCTCTCCGCGCGCACCCCAATGCCCGGCGTGTTCTTGTGCGGAGCCGGCACGTACCCGGGTGGGAGCGTGATGGGTATCAACGGTCGCAACGCGGCCTTCGAGTTGCTCGCTGACACCGCCGACTGAGCCGACCGCCCCAAAGCTGCGTCGCGCCATGGGCTGGCGCGACCTCATGTTGTTCTACGTCGTCGTCAGCCTCAACGTCCAATGGGTCCAAAAGGCCGCGGTCGCGGGTCCGAGCGCCGTCGTCATCTGGATCGGTGCGTGTCTGCTGTTCTACGTTCCGCTCTGCTTCGCGGTCCTCGAGCTGTCGTCCCGGTATCCAGACCAGGGCGGGATCTACGTCTGGACATGCCGGTCGTTCGGCCGGTTCACCGGGTTCTTGACCGGGTGGTGCTACTGGTGCTGCAACATCCCGTACTACCCACTGCTTCTGTACTTCGTCGCCGGCCTCATCCCGTTCCTGATTGGCCCGAGCGCACAGCATCTGGCGAGTGATCCGCGATACACGATCGCGGTGTCGCTAGTGGGGCTCACGCTTTGCGTCGCGCTCAACCTCGTCGGACTCAACATCGGCAAGTGGCTGCAGAACGCCGGCGCCATCGGCATGTGGGTGCCGCTGCTGATCCTGCTCGGCGTCGCCGCCGTGGCCTGGTTCCGGTTCGGCTCGGCCACACCGTTCACGCCGAAGTCCTTCGTGCCGAGCACGCACCTGCGTGACATGATCTTCTGGTCGACGATCGCGTTCGGGTTCGCGGGGGTCGAGAGCGCCTCGATCATGGGCGAGGAGCTCGACGACAATCCACGCACGATTCCCCGCGCCCTGCTTGGCGCTGGCGTGAGCATCGCGGCCCTCTTCATCGCCGGCACCGTCGCCGTGCTCGTCGCGCTCCCGATGGGGGAGGTCACCGCGCTGCAGGGTGTTCCCCAAGCCATCACCAGCGCGGCCGTGCGGGTCCATGCAGCATGGCTCGTGCCGATCGCGGTCGGGTTCCTGATCGTCGGTGTGCTCGGACAGATCGGCGGCTGGTTCGCGGCGAGTGCGCGGTTGCCGTACGCGGCCGCGGTCGATGGCGTGCTCCCGCCCGCGTTCGGTCGGCTGCACCCCAAGTGGCGCACGCCCCACATCGCGATGCTGATCCAAGCCGGCGTCGCGGTGCTCGTCACGGTGGCGGGACAAGCGGGGACGACAGTTGCCAGCGCCTACAATCTTTTCTTAAGCGCCTCGATCATCATCTACTTCATCCCGTACCTGTACCTGTTCGCCTCGCTCATTCGCGTGCAGCGCGACCCGGCGATGCCTCATGTGCGCCGGGTGCCCGGCGGCAAGCCCATGGCGATCGCGTGCGGCATCATCGGGTTTACGACGACCGCGATCTCGCTGGTGCTTGCCGGTGTGCCGGGCGCGGATGAGAAGAACCCGACGCTCTATCTCACGAAGCTCGTCGGGTTCTCGGTCCTGGTGGCGCTGATTGGGGGCGCGATTTACGCCGTGTCAGCGTTCCGGCGTGTGACCCAGCGAGCGGAGCACCTCGGCGTCGAAGGCCGCTGAGCAGTTCTCTCGCTTCGAGTACGGGCCAGGCTGGTAGACGCGCGACACGACACCCAGCTGGCTCTGTTCGCAGATGTGCCAGTCTTCTTTGTTGGTCATGTCCCAGAATCTGATCCCATCGGTGGGATCAAATGCCGAATTATTCAGGCTCTGGGCGTTGAACAACCAATAGCAATGGATCAGGGTGCGGTCCACGGCCTGGGGCCAGAGCGTATGCAACATGACGTAGTCATGGTGCACGCTCAATAATGCATTGGGAAAAAGTGAGTAATAATAGATCCGTGGATACTCGATCGCTGGAAGATTCTCGGCCACCGGCACGCCGCACGCGCGCCCGGTCATTGACATGGTCTCGTGCTCTTCATTGAGCACCATGTATCCGCCAATAAACGGCCCTTCGTACAAATCAATCTCGCCACTGGTCGGCGGCGTGAGCTTGGCCAAGGCCGGGTGAATCGGCGCGCAGTGATAGCACTCCTGATAGTTCTCCACGATCAACTTCCAGTTCGCCTTCACGTCGTAATCGATCTGCTGCGCGACCTTGAGGTTCGGCAGATTGAAGCTGGCAAACCGGCCGAGCATTGGCGCGTACGCCTCGTCGAACGGCTCGGGATCGCGCGACAGGTTGATAAACAGGAACCCTTCCCACACATGCGTCGCGACGGCGTGCAGGGGGTAATCAGATTTGCGAAACCCGTCGATAGCGTCGGCCGACGGACACCCGATGAGCCGTCCGTCGAGGGCATACGTCCAGGCGTGATATGGGCACTGGATGGTCTCGCCCAGGCGGCCATGCTCGGCCTCGATCATGTGCGTCCCGCGATGGCGGCACACGTTATAGTGAGCGTGGATCTCGCCCGCGCGATCCCGGACGACGATGATGCTCTCCTGCCCGACGGGCTGGAGGAAGTACTCACCCGGATTGGCGATCCGATCCGCTCGTCCCACGCACAGCCACCGCTGCGCGAAGATCTTGTCGAACTCCTCGGCCAGGATCGCTGGCGAGGAGAAGTACCGGCCCGGCAGGGTTCTCCTCGCAGCGACCGGAAGGCTCTCGGTATTCAGGAACGTGGTCGCCATATCCCTCAATATGGCACCGAGCGCCCGCCTTCGCGATACAACTGGGCCAAGCGCGCCACGACTTGCGGATCACGGGCCGCCACCGGCGTCAATCCGGTGTAGCGCCGCAGCATGTTCCTCAACCCGCTCCCCGATCCAAAGCCCAGGGCTCCCGCGACGCGTTCCGTCGGGGATTGGCGCGCGGCCATCATATGCGCGGCGACAAAGAGCCGGCACCAACTGATCGTAGATGCCGGGGTGGGTAATGCGAGGTTGTGCAGCAAGCGGTGGAGACTGCGCTCGCTCACACCAACGCCTTCGCAGAGCTCGGCGACGCTCAGTTGTCTCGGCGCGTGCATGGTGCCGTAGCTGACAACGCGGTGCGCGTCGGCGGGGACCCATGGGAGCACGAGACCGAGCGTCTCCGCGCACGCGGACGTGAGCAGCGGATCGCCGAGCGCATGGCGCAGGACCGGTCGCAAATCATCGAAGCCACGCAAGGCGAGATGGTCCGCGCCCGCTTGAATCGCACACACGACGAGTGCGGCGCACGCTTCGTCCACTTCGGCGCACGCGATGATCGGCACGACAGGACACGCGAGTCGCACCTGCCGAATCGTCCGGTCGACATCCGAGCGCCGCGAGCGCGCGAGCGCCACGAGGAAGCCAATCGCGGTCCGCCGCGTCGCCAGGAAATGATCGAGCTCACTCGAGGCGAGAAATTCGATCGTTACGAGCGACGAGAGCGATTGCGCGACGACATGTTCGTACTCGCGTTGCACGTTCACGGCGACGAGGGGCAATCTCGGATGCGTAATCATCGGCAATGAGCGAGAGCGGGCATCGATGATAATGACACCAGGCGGAGATGCGCTACGATTGGCACGCTGAGGAATGGCGTTGGCACGCTGAGGAATGGCGTGGCACGCTGAGGAATGGCAAAGGTCCGCCGATGTGTGATCCCCGCGTGCGCCGGACACGTGTGGCAGACTGAGTATCGCGGTTGGCAGAACTGGGAACTGCGCGACATGACCCGGCGCATTAGCGTGCCCGCGTTTCCGCTCGTCGTTCGATGCCCCGCATCCCACGAGACTCGTCATGACCGCATTCGAATGCCGTCCCTGGGTCAGGTTCGTCCTGGCGATTGTCGCCGTACTACTTGCCACCGCTGCGGCGCCGACGACGGCCTCGGCCCAGTGCCAGAATGCCGTGACTCGCATCAGTCCATGTGGCGCCGAGGTGATCGTGTCTCCTGGGGCCACCAATCAGCACCAGACCTTTACCGTGTACGATCTGACGGCCAAAGGGCAGAGCTTCGCCGTGACACCGAGTTGCACTGGCTATGTGACTTCGTGTTCCGCATCACCGACGACGGCGAACATCAACCCGAACAGTTCCACGCCGATCACGGTTACCTACAGCGTCGCCAATACTGGCGGCTCGGGTCAGGTCTCGTTGAGCGGGAACAGCGTCACGGGGTATATCGCCGTGAATTCGCAGCATCGCCCGGCGATCGTGACGTTGCCGTACTACAACTACGACAACGTGCAACCGTCGCTATGCGCCGCGGATTGCTTCGACAAGGTGCTGACCTACACCACGCCGGCGTACTACACGCTCGACACGCCACGCGCGGTGACGCTCATGTACCGGAGCAACACCGCGAATCCGATGGTCACCGTGCAGGTCGACGCGTGGGACAGCTCGACGGTCAGGCCCGCGAAGATGTCGATCAAGGTCCACCGGCCCGCCAGTCAAGGCGGCGCGTTCGTGACATTCACCAACGGCTCGAACGAGATATATTTTCAATTCGACACGACAATTATCCCGGAGCGCCTGGCGGCTCAGTTTGCGCCGCAGCTCGGTGACACGCTCACGGGCGCCTACAACTATACGGCGGTCGTGACCAGCTATTGGAACGATTCGACGGTGCTCTCAGACAGTACGTCCCTCCGTGTGCTCATCGAAAACGAGCGATCGAGCGTGTTCGGAGCCGGGTGGACCGTCGCGGGGCAACAGACGGTGCATCTCCAGACCGACAGCTCGCTCGTCATCACGGATGGCGCTGGCGCGATCTCGTGGTTCCAGAAACCGACGGGCTGCGCGAATCCCTGTACGTACACGAGTCCGACCGGCGATTACACGACGGTCACGAGTCCGAGCGCTGTGTGGTATCAGTGGGGCTGGGATCGGAAATATCCCGATGGGACAATCGTCTCGTTCTTCGCCGGAGGACCGGAGGTCGCTGTCACCGATCCGCGCGGCAATCGCGCGCTCACCTTCTACTATTGGAATTCCCTGGGCTTCAGGGACTCACTCATCACCGATGCCTTGGGCCACTCGTTCCACTTCGTGTATGACAATGGCTCTGATGGTTGGGAGTCAGGCTCGATCCGGCAGATTTACGACGACGCTGGCCCACCCCGATATACGTGGTTCGGAGTCGACAACAACAACAATCAGGATCAAATCGAGGATCCGATGGGTGGCCAATACGGCGGGATTATCCTCGCCGTCGACGCCGTGTACAATGCCCAGCACCAGATGATCAGCAACATCGATCGCCATCAAACCCCGTGGCATTTCGGCTATGACTTCGCGGGCAAGTTGGCAGCCGATAGCGCACCGGCGGTGCTCGCCAACGGCGTGACGCAGCCGATTATCACGCACTATCAGTCGCCGGAATCCTCCTTCCTGATCAATCCCAGCTCTGGCGTGGGAACGTCCACGAGCCCCGGCGGCTTCGAGGGTGGCGGGCCGTGGTGGGCGAACATCTGGGACCCCGATAGCAATCACACCGCGTTCACCGTTGACCGGTGGGGGCAGCCGCTGACGCTCAATGACGCTGTGGGCGGCACGACCTTGTATAACCGTGTGGGCGGCGCGTATACGATCGGCATCATCCCCGCGATCCAGATTTACTATCCGCAGGGTGGGGTCGATCAATTCCGATACAACTCCAGCGGCTTACTGACGTGGTCTGAACCCGCGGGGCAGGACTCGACGCGCTACGCATACGGCAACAACTTCGCAATCGCCGACACGATCACTGGGTCCCATCAGGCGTCACAGGTGACAACGGTTGACGGGCATGGAAACGTGACCGCTGTAACGGTCGCGGGCACGTACACGACACACTTTTACGTCGACAGCCGCGGTCGGGATACTATGATCGTCGATCCCCTCGGTCATTCGACGAGCTACCACTATGACTCGGTGACGGGGAATCTCGACAGCACGCTCGCGATAGGGAATCGCTACACGAAGCGAACATTCGACTCGTACGGACGCGTGGCGCAGGCCTGGGCGAATGCGACGCCACACTCGCTGACGACCTTCGATGCCCTCAATCGCCTCCAAACGGTCGCGTCAGGCGTCGCTGGCGACACGACACGGTATTTCTACGATAGCCTGTACATGGTCCGAGTGCAGGACGCAAAAGGCCAAGTGTACCGCGACTCAGTGAACGCACTCGGCTGGCGCGTGCATTCGTATGACCCGGACTCGACCAAGGGGCATGTCAGTTACGCGTACGACAGGAACGGGAACGTCCTCACGTACACGAACCGGCGGAATCAGTCGGTCACATTCACCTACGATCCGCTGGGTCGACCGTTGTCGAAGGGTGGCACCGGTGTCGTTGCGGCAACCTACACGTATTCATCGAACCGACGCGTGGTGACCGGGTCAAATGCGGTGGCCGCCACGACACAGTACTACAGCAGCACGGGCTGGCTCGACTCGGTCGTCACATCGTTCCCGGGCGCCGGGCAGACCTTTCGGTTGGGCTATGGGCCGACGCCGGTGCAACAGTTGGCCTCGATCATAATACAGGGCCGCCCGACCGCTCCGTCCTTTGCGATGCGAACGTACGTCTGGGATACGACGAGTGCCATGCTCGTCGCCGCGGTGACGAACACGGATACGGTGGCCTTGGGTTACGACGGCGACGCACAGGTCGAGACGATGAACTACGGTGGCGGCGCCGCGATCGGGATCCGGCGAAACGGCCAGCATCTGATCGATAGTACGAGATTCACGATCCCCTATGGCGGCCGTCCGCCGACCCCGACGCCACTCTTGGACTCCGCATTCGCGCGGGCGTATGGATACGATTCGATCGGTCGCGTGATCAACCAGGTATTCCTGAATGGCGCGCAGCGGATGGCGGCACACTTCGGCTACAACACCCAAGGGCCGGTGAATGATTTCAAGATCACATCGAATGTGACCTGTTCGACCGCCGACTCCGTCTATGGCTACACCTGCACGGCGGGTGGCAGCTCGGTGGTCAACGACACGGCGTTCAGCGCAGACCTGATGGCCAATGACACGGTCATCTCGGCGAACGGCACCGCGATTATTCACGCCACCTACGCAAAGGGCAATCGCGTGCTGACCTACAACGGGTCCACGTTTACCACCGACCTCGATGGCAATATCATCCGCCGCCTCGACGGGTCCGGACGTGATATGCGATTCGGATGGAGTCCAGATGGCTTATTGGTGAGCGACACGACGGAGGGGAATGGACATGTCATGCAATACGACTACGATGCGTTTGGTCAGCTGGTCAGACGCACGTCAGGCGGCACCGTGCAGAACTACTTTCTCTGGAACGGCAGTCAGCTCCTGAGTGAGCTCGACGGCACTGCGACCCATGTCGTGCAGGACTGGACATACCTGCCCGGGCAGGCGATGCCCGTCGCGACCATCAACACGGCCTTCGGCACGATCGAGCATCCACAATATGACGCGCTCGGGAACTACATCGGTGCGATCTACGACGATACGCTGCCCGTGGGTCACGCCCTCGGCGAGGGCGTGTTCGATCCATACGGCAGGCACATCTACTTTGCTTCCAACACGGGTTGGAAGGGAATGCTGTGGGAGGGAGACTCGACCCAGCTGTACTACGGCCAGAGCCGCTGGTATGATCCGTACCAAGGGCGTTGGCTCAGCCAAGATCCGGTTGGCGTGTCGGGTGGACTCAATCTGTACGCGTATGCCGGAGGTGATCGGGTCAACGGGTTTGACCCATCGGGGCTCAAGGTTGCCACAGGTGGGTGCGGGGTCTGGTGCGAAGACGGAGGTGGCGGCGGGAACGGTGGATCGGACGATGGGCCAGATGATCCGGTGCTGATACAAGGGGTTAACGTAACGGCCCAGTCGAGTCCTTGGCTCTTTGACCTGGGTGACTCTCCGCTGTGGGGCCCATCAATTGCGGACCAGTATTTCGGCCCCGCCTCGGACGTGAGCGGTGGCGGCGGATCGTCGTCGCCGGCGCAACCACCCGCGCAGTGTGCTGGTCTTCTTCGCAATCGCACAATTAGGGCGGCTCTGAATGCCAGCTGGAACCGTTCAATGGCGAACGGCCACACAGAGCAAGGTTTTTTCGCCCAAAATCTGATAGCCGGCATCAATATCGTGAATCGACCTGGAGGCGCTGGTGCTTCAATCGGGGTAACGACGCCTCCCCCAGCAACTTTCCTCATCGCGCACGTTCATCCTAACTGGGGCCCCACGTGGACTCAAACTTTCAGCCCTCAGGACATCGCGGTTGCGAATAGCTTGCAGCTTACAACAGCCGTGATCTCGCACGACTCTCTCTTTATCAAGCCATACGGAGGTCCAATTGCCGGTTGCCAGAGGTAGCCGTCGTGCCATGGCGCCTCGGATACGATTGGCCACGCGCCATAGTAGAGTTATTCCTGCCATCCTTGTCGGATACGCGGTCAGCTTGAGCGCCTGCGGCGTCACGGACTCAAATCACGCGCGGGCAGCGACGAGACCCACGTCAGACTCGAACACGCAGGAATCATTTCCCGACAGCGTTCGGATGGTGGCGATCGCTGTCGGTGCCTTGGATTCAATTGCCAAACCGGGTGAGCACTACGCCTTGCGTCCTCTACGGTTCGAAAGAGATACAGCAGGAGTGCTAATAACTCTTGTACCGACGACTAACGTAGAGGGTGGCGGTGGGCGTGTGAGAGTCAGGCGCGATGGCTCCGCAGAGGTCGTTGAGCGACACCAGTAACGCCACAATAGGCGATTTGGATCCGCAAATCGCCGTGATGTTGCCCGTGTCGCCGGTGATCGCAACATGGCGATGCGGATGAGCCTACAAACCTGTTCCGATGGGCTCGGGCTCACCGATGCGAGCATTGTGTGTGGGAAGGACAGCGTTTGGCTCCGTCACAACTCGGCGACGGCCTGTTGCGGGCAATTACGACCCAGCTAGGCTAAGCGTATGGAGCCGAAAAACTTCCTCTTCGTCTCGATCGGCGGCCTAATCGGCGACATCGCGTGGCAAGTCCAGAAAGAGGGACACGCGGTCAAGTTTTTCATCGAAGCCGAGAACGAGCGGGACATCGCTGATGGGTTCGTGCCTAAGACGTTCGACTGGCGGGCCGATGTCGATTGGGCCGACGTCATCGTGTTTGACGATACGCTTGGTCAGGGGGCCAAGGCCGAGGAGCTGCGGAAGCAAGGGAAGCTCGTCGTGGGCGGGACCGCCTACACGGATCGGCTGGAGGATGACCGGTCGTTCGGCCAGGAGGAGCTTCGCAAGGCCGGCGTGAATATCCTGCGGTATCAGGAATTCGACGACTTCGACAAGGCGATCGAGTTCGTCCGGCAGAATCCGGACGAGTACGTGATCAAGCCGAGTGGCGAGGCGCAGAACGTGAAGCGCCGGCTGTTCGTGGGCGAGG
>Ga0210383_10006119_pt1 | contig 10519 bp, 15 predicted proteins | sample IncBWC14OmetaG_FD_160072 | JGI IMG/M metagenome (GOLD analysis project Ga0210383, IMG submission 160072) | Forest soil microbial communities from Barre Woods Harvard Forest LTER site, Petersham, Massachusetts, United States - Inc-BW-C-14-O ...
CGTAAGGAGCGCGTCCCGGTCGCACTGGGCATTCTGATCGACAACTCGGGATCAATGTTGCCGAAGCGGGCAAAGGTGAACCAGGCCGCCCTGCGCCTGGTGAACGCGAGCCAGCAGGAGGATCGGGTGTTCATCGTCAACTTCGGCGACGATGCTTTTCTTGACCAGGACTACACAGGAGACGTTGACAAACTAAAAGCAGCTCTGCAGCGGGTCGAGACGCGGGGCAGCACTGCCCTCTTCGATGCGCTCATTGCTGCCGCCGACCACCTGAAGCAGACTTCCCCGCTGCAAAAGCAAGTTCTGTTAGTGGTGACAGACGGACAGGACAACGCAAGCCAGGCCACGTTCCAGGAAGTTCTACACAAGTTGCAATCGAAGAACGGGCCCGTCCTTTATACAATCGCCCTCGAGCAGAACAACCCTCGAGACGACAGTAATCGGCAATCTCTACGCACCTTGAGCGAGCAGACTGGAGGCACTGCTTTTTTTCCCTCCAGCGTCGACGAGGTCCAATCGATCGCGAGTGCAATTGCTGAGGACATCCGGAGTCAGTACGTGATTGGTTACCGTACTTCGAATCCGCACGCGTCGGGTACCTACCACTCGATTCGGGTTCAGGCGCTCGATGGAGCCACTCGATTACGGGTCGCAACCCGCGCCGGTTATTACTCGGGAAACGGCGTAAACAGTGAATCCCCTTAGGGGGTGAAGCGGTGAGCGGGACTGAAGATGCAAGAGAAGATGGTGACTCTCGTTTCTGCAGTTGCTCAGGAGTTAACGGTATTGCGTGCCCCGGCCTGAGCCTTCTATGGTGAAGACAGACCGGGAACATGGCGGGACAGAAACCTATGCCAGGGAAAAAACATCTTCGGGGGGTTAGTTCAAAAGAGCAGAGGGAGTACGAACATATTAAGGAGAGCGCGCAGCGTTCCGGACGCTACGGTGACCGGGCCGCAGAAGTAGCTGCGAGGACCGTTCTGAAAAAGCACAAAGCAGAAGGTCACGGCAAAGGCCATTAGATAAAAAAGGGGAGGACCGCTTGGTTCGAATTCTTGTAGTAGACGACAACCCGGCGGTTCTACACTATCTTCGAGCACTCCTCGAGCAGCAAAGCACATGGCATGTCTGCGCTGAAGCTCGGACGGGAAGAGAAGCCCTCCAACGGGCGGAAAAGAATCCGCCTGACATGATTTTGTTGGATTTCCAAATGCCGGATCTAAACGGTCTGGACGTTGCGCGGCAGCTATTGAAGCTTTTCCCTGCAATTCCCATTCTCATGATCACTATTCATCTGTCCAAACAACTGGCCGAGGAAGCCCGCCGGGTGGGGATCCGCGGAGCCTGTGCAAAATCAGATGTCGGCTCTATCGTAGAGGCCGTAGAGGCGCTGTTGAACGAGGGTACATATTTTCCAGCAGTGAGTTGACCCGTCAAAGAGGACTCAGAGTAAGCGAGCCCCGCCTGCCGAAAATACAGGATTCCCTGTATTCGGGCGGCGGTAGTACCATGCTAGTTTTGAAGCCGTCTAGTGAGGAGTTGCATTTCCCCTGGTACGAACAGGCTCCTGTGGCAGGAACGTAGTACAAATGAAATCAGAGCCAGCCGTGAAACCGTTAGCCCAGGTTTTGCACAAGCCTGCCTCGGAGAGCAAAGTTTATGCCAGTTCGCATACTGCTGGTGGATGACCATCCAATCGTGAGACAAGGCTTACGGACTCTGCTGGAGGGGCGATCTGGGTGGGAAGTAGTTGGCGAAGCGTCGGATGGAATCGAGGCTTTGGATAAGGTACAGACTCTGCAACCCGATGTTGTGGTGCTTGATGTCACGATGCCAGGAATGAATGGTCTTGAAGCGTGCCGCCTGATTCAGCGGAGACAGAAAACCTCTGGTCTCGAGGTTTTGTTTGTTACCCAGCACGACTCGCCGCAGATGATGCGCGAGGCCCTGGATGCAGGAGCCCGAGGGTATGTCGTGAAATCGAATGCTGCCCGCGATCTCTTGGAGGCCGTGGAAGCCGTGAGCCAGCACCGCGTGTTTACTGCACTGGCGCGAAGCCCGCATGCTTCGTGTTGAGTACGATCCGATTAAATGCCTGAGGAATGTCCGAGTCTAGTCTGAATCTGTAGCGGGAGGACAGCCATGAAAGTGCGTATTTTGTTGGCAGACGATCACGAGATTGTACGGCGAGGCTTGTGTTCACTTCTCCAGAAGCACGAGGGGTGGGAAGTGTGCGGAGAGGCATCTGACGGCCGCGAAGCCGTTGAAATGGCCAAACATCTGAAACCCGATGTCGTGATCGTAGACATTGGCATGCCGCACCTGAACGGCTTAGACACGACCCGGCAGCTTCTGCAGCATGATCCTCAGTTCAAAGTTATAGTTCTGACGATCACCGATTCCGATCAAGTCATCCGCGAGGCCCTCGACGCCGGCGCACGCGGATTCGTGCTCAAATCCGATGCCGCGAGAGATTTGGTGTCGGCCGTCGAAGCCCTGCAGAGCAAGCGGATGTTCTTCACCCCCAGAGTGAATGATCTGGTTTTGGCGGGTTTCCTCGAGAAGGGCCACGCAATATCGCGGAATGAGCCTCCGAACCTGCCGACCCTGACGGCCAGGGAGCGCGAGGTCACTCAACTTCTCGCAGAAGGAAAGAGTTCCAAGGAAGTGGCTACCGTTTTGAATTTAAGCACCAAGACGGTGGAGACACATCGCAGCAACATCATGCGGAAACTCAGCCTGCACTCCATCCGTGATCTGGTGGTATACGCCATCAAGAACAACATTATCCAGATCCAAATGCCGCCGCGTATCCATCGCACCGAAGAGACTACGGTGGCCTAAGGCCTCGGACCACGCTCGTTTTAGACAGCTGCATCCGATTGCCGCAGCGCTTCGGCTGGAATCCGCCTCCCAAGCGCCGGTGTCCGACAATCGACAACAACTCCCGCCTGAAGCGCCGCTCGCGAGCGGCGAGCCCGGTACGATTTGTGCGCCTTGTGCAGCGCGCGGGCTCAACGCGTCCTCGGCTTCTATTTAGGAATGAGCACATCCATTTCGGTAAGGTCTGATGGGAAAAACTTACATCAGAGGTGGATGCTCAACCCTTTCTCGTCCACTAAGACATTGGAACTCAAAGAATTACGAGTTTGGCTACGTTCGTGCTTGAGGATCGTAGTAGCTTTTACGTATTTGCCGCACTCCCGCAGCCTAGGAGCCACCTTGGTTTGCAACCTGTGCGGCCATGATTGCACCTATTCCTAATGCGCGTTATTTCCGGGGAAACCCGCTCCAAAAGGTTCTGGTTATCCTTCGTTGGCCCTGAGAGGTGAAGAGCATGCTTCGAATCCTCGTTGCGGATGACCACGAAGTGGCAAGACAAGGCATTCGATCGCTGTTGGAGGATCACCCGGGATGGGAGGTTTGTGGAGAGGCTAGAGATGGTCGCGAAGCTGTAGAGTGCGCTACCGTACTGAAGCCGGACGTGCTTTTGCTGGATATCGGAATGCCGAATCTGAACGGTTTGGACGCTACCCGCCAGATCCTGGCAACGATGCCCGAGGCCAGGATTCTGATCTTGACCGTACAAGACTCCGAACAAGTAGTCCGGGAAGTGCTGGCCGCCGGAGCGCGCGGCTTCTTGCTGAAATCCGACGCTGGCCGCGATCTCGTGGCCGCGGTCGAAGCTCTGCAGCACTGGCAGACCTTCTTTACTTCACGAGTAGCTCAGATGATGCTCGATGGTTACCTGCGTCCGCAAGACGAGACCGACACTTCCGGACAATCCGTTCTAACGCCGAGGGAGCGGGAAGTGATTCAACTCGTGGCCGAAGGAAAAACCACTAAGGAAGTCGCCACGGCACTGAATCTCAGTGTTAAGACAGCGGAAACCCACCGAACAAACCTGATGCGGAAGCTCGGCCTGCACTCCGTCGCAGCTCTGACCCTTTACGCCGTGCGCAATGGAATCGTTCAGATCTATTGAGATTGAGGACGCCTGATTCCCTTCCCTGTCCTCTTCCTGAAGTCCATCGAAACTAAAGGTGGATTGAGCCGCTGCTAGGGATTTTACTGGATACCTAGAGCTATGCGACGCCCCTACACTCCAGAGCAGTTGATGCAAGTAGAGCCGCTCCAAGAAAGGGATTTCGATGCTCTGGACTATAGCCTTGCTGCTCTTGATTCTCTGGTCGTTGGGTATGGTCAGCTCCTACACACTCGGTGGGTTTATTCATATCCTGCTCGTTTTGGCGGTGATAGCGATTTTGATCCGGCTCATCCAAGGCCGAAGCCCGGCGCTCTGAGTAAATAGACGGCTAAGTACTGAGGTGCTGGCTCCAACCGCCAGAGCACTTCTGTTGGACAGACGTCCCGTCGAAAATCTCGGCCGAAAGAGAGGACATGTTCGTCCCGCGTCGCAGCGTGGGGCTGACGACGTTCCTGGTGGGGACAGCTGTCGCTTCAAATCTTCCACAACTGAGCTAGAGCTCGTGCGGCATCCCTCAATGCCCGCTCTTCGGTGTTCGCTTGCGAAATCCCCGCGATTTCTCGGCGTTGAAAGATGGGAGTGCGATAGTGCAATCGCTTTGCGGCGAGATCCGCGTCATTTAGTTCACCTACTGCTGTCTCGAACGCGCGTCTCAAATCACCCGCCGAAAGCGGCTGATAAGGCTCAATGCAGTGTCCTGCAATCTTCGATGCCATGAGAGTAAGACTCAACTTTCTACACTCTTCGCACTGTAAGATGAGCCCTGCCTGTCAGCCATACTGTTTAGCCCCTGCGGGCTTGCGATTCTTCCCCTATTTGCCGAGGATACCGGATGTAAGGTGCTATTGAGGATGCACCAGAGGTTTCGGCACACTGCGGTCCGTCAAAATCCGACTTCCATATCCCTAACGGTTCCGGGAACGATGGCGATCCCCCGCGGATGCGTGTGCGATGCGAGGATCATCCGGTGGCGCTGGCGCGCTTCTGTTTGACTGGCCGCGATGCATCCTTTGAGGCCTGTCGCTTCTTTGGGTGAGCGTTGCTCTTTATTCTCCGATCGGTACTGTCGGTCCTGCTAAGTCTTTTTTTGGAATGCCGGGCCCGCACTCGCGATCGACGCGCGGGAGTAGTGACATGGGCGGCCTCGCGTACCTTCATCGCAACGCTGTCTGGGAACGTCGAAAGGTTCTCGGTCAACTCTTGTGTCACTTTCGTAAGCGTGCCCGCAGCCCGTCCCAGTTTGCGGGCGACGGTATTTAGCAGGGGCTCTTGGCTTACAGCACGTTTCTTCGCTGTCAGTTTCTTCGCTGCCGTCCGGCTCGTCATAGTGTTTGGTCCTCGCATTTGTGTTCAGGCTCGTGGTTCGGGATTCTCCAAAAAAGTGAAGTCCCGGTTTGGCCGGGACTTCCCTAGTGATCAGTATCGAGGATCGAAAGAAAACCTACGAAGCCCGACGCTGACGGTCGCGGTTCTGGTCGTCATCCTCGGTCTCGTTCTGGCTTGGGCCCTTCTTTGGTTGGTTTTGGCCGGACTGGCCGCTCTGTTGACCCTGTCCCTGTTGTCCGGATTGACCACCGTGCTGGCCCTGGCCGGACTGGCCACCCTGCTGATCCTTCCGCTCCATATCGTCTGCCATAAAAGCTTCCTCCTAAAGAAAGCGCGAGGCCGCCCCGCACCTTCGTAATTTATCGCTATGAAACTTAGTTGCCGCAAAGGACTGCAAAGGTTGGGAGAGGAGTTCGACGTCTCTGGCAGAGTCGATCAGTCGGGGCAAGTAGCGCGGATGTCGTCGGTCACAAATTGCAAAAGAATCGCAAAGGGCCTTCCGACCTAACGAACCTGAGGTTCGTAGGAAGGAAGGCCCCGTCTCCCTCATGCTATCGGCGGGTCACAGCACGACAGAAAGTGCGATGCGAACCCCGGGGTGAAGCAGGTCGAAAAGGAAGTACTCGCCGTCGATGTAATCGATGTAGCATTGATCTGTGTAGGCCCAACCCGCCGGCCACGGATCAATGATGATGAATGAATACCCTCCGTACTGGAAGCGGGGCTGCCCTTCTACAACGGTCGGCCGGGAGATGACAAGAGTATGTTGCCGTCCGAAATGGGCGCGGAATTTGTCGTCAGGGATGTGATTGCTTTGCTGCGCCCGAGCAGGCTTCGACGCATCTTGTTTTGGAAGCTTTGCCTCGTCTTGTTTTGGAGGCTTTGCCTCGTCTTGTTTTGGAGGCTTGGCCTCATCTTGCTTTGGAGGCTTCGCTTCTTCTTGCTGTTGACGCGAGGGCTTCACCTCGTCGCCCGCCGGCTTGGTTTCTTCCGGGCGCGGTTCCGTTTGCGGTGGTTTGGGATTGTCTTGCTGGTCTTGTGCATAAATCATTGCACTCGTTCCGAAAAGCAAAATCAGAACCAGCATTCTAATTGGTATGGCGAGTTTCATAGTCTTTGTCTCCTTAGTAGGCTCTTTGCATAGCTCCTCGATCTCCGAGGCGCTCTTATGTCAGTCGACCTTAGATTCCGCTCCCTCGGCTCCCAAGATGAGTCGCGAGTGAGATCAAGAACAGCACCAAGAAAACGACAAATAGTAGCTTTGCCACGCCCGCTGCGACAACCGCGATGCCGGTAAAGCCCAGGATTCCGGCGACGATTGCCACCACCAGAAACATTATCGTCCAGTAAAGCATGGGGCCTCCTTCGGTCAGTCAGTTTCTCGTCCTACGAGACACTAGCTCCGAATTGGGTGCACACGAATCCTCTTCAATCTGTATTTTGCCGTTCCCGGCCCTGTAAGTTTTTCTAGGAATGTTTCAGAAGAGAGCAGGTGTCTGGTCTATTTACGAAACCCGGCACCTGCTCGATGGGGGGCGTCTATGAAGTAGATCGCAGACTAATGAAAAGGGAACATCCTCGCCATACTGTGCGAACTGTATTTCTGCAGGGGGAAAAACCTGGCACTTGTTCTCTGAATCCATTTTCCGCAAACGACCGTTTACCTTCGACTTAGCTGCGACCTCGACCCTACCACTTCGCGTTACACGAAATGATGTATAGACGATCACCACCAGGCTGGGTAGAAAAGAAGAAAGGATGTGAAGGATTTTCACGCTCGTGGTCATTGCTTTGGTAGCAGCTGGCTCTGCAATCAATGGCCCTCGATGGCAGGCCAATTGCGTCCTGAAGTTTGGCCACTTCGTCTTTCGGAGGTGCGTTGTGAAACCAGAGACAAGCCGTTTAACCACATTGGTTTTCCTGTTAGCCGCTCTCCCCCTCGCGCTTGCTCAGGATCTGCAAGCGCCCCCGAGCCCTGCGACCCCGCCTTACATTCTCGGACCTCAATTGATCGCATGGTCGCAGCTTCAGAAACCACAGCCTATCCCGCACCCTCTTCCACCCCCTGATCGACCGGTCCAGCAGGCGGACCCGCAAGCCCCACAACCGCAGTATCCTCCGGCTCAGCGGCAGCAGCCAGCGGAGCAAACCTTCACAGGCACGATCGTGAAGAGCGGTACGAAGTACGTTTTGAAAGTGTCGGGGAATGGCGTTTATCAGCTTGACGACCAAGACACAGCCAAGCAGTACGATGGCAAACAGGTGAAGGTGACCGGCACTCTCGATGCCGGCGACAAGGTTCTTCACATCACCAGGATCGAGCTGGCCTCCTAATGTCTACGAAATCAGACTTAGGAGAATCGGCACAAAGAATCCTGGTCCCACGATCGCTTTCTCCAACCAAGGCGCGATGCTGGATTGAGATCATCGCTTTGGCCAGCGCCAGCGCCTGCGCCCTGGCGTTGATCATCGCAACTCTGGGAGCCGTCGTCGGGGAGGCAGCCGGAGAATCGGAATCACGCCAATCGATAGCATCGTCCCCCACGTCGACCCAGACTTACGAGGGGATGATTACCGACGCGCATTGCGGGGCGAAGCATTCCGCCGCAATCTGCGAGACGGCTGCCGAATGTGCGCGAGGTTGCGTGCGAAAGGGTGAGCAATTCGTGCTGGTGGACGGTGACACAATTTACTTGCTGGAGGGTGACCTCGCCTCGCTGACGCGAGTAGCGGGACAGCGTGTCAGGGTTGTGGGCAAGCTGAACGGGAGAAAGATCTCAATAACATCGGTGGCTGGATTGTAAAACCCCGTTAGTGGAGGGTTTTCCTCCGCAAAGAGCTAAAGAGAACCAAAAAGCCCGCTGTGGGCCAGTCACAGCGGGCTTAATACAAACGACATAGCTACAAAATCCGACCAAAAAGATTTATCTGTCCTGCGATGGCGTGATGTCAACGATATGAAGGGTGTTGGTGCTCGAGTCCATGGTCGCGGTGACCTTCACGTTCTGTCCCTGGAACCTCTTGGCTTTGTCCTGGTCGTCGAGCTGATAGGCAGTATTGGTTGCAACGTCCTGAAGAACAAGCTTGCCAGCCGCCTTCGTGATCTTGCCTTCGAAAGTCCGCGCTGACTGCTGGCTCGGTGTGTCAACCTGCTGTTGTTGTGCAGCGCCACTCTGGTCTTGCGATGGCGTCTGCTGGGCTGAGAGATTGAGTCCGAAGCCGGCCAATCCTAGCATTGCGATGACTGTGAGAATCCGTTTCACTTTTCTACCCTCCGAATGTGGATGTATCGTCAAGGTTTGGGGTGCCCAAACCACATTTATGCAGATGCAAGGGTGATGCCAAACTCTAGACGACAACTAATAGCACGTGAACTCAATCGGATCATCCTGACGAGAGAATGCCCGCCGTCCAATCTTGTGAAGAAACTTCCAGGCCGAATGAAATTTCTGGTCATGTGTGTTGCTCAGTAGATACGGCAATTCCCTGATGTCCGTCGAACTTGCGAACCAAGTGATCAGAGAAGTGGCAATGCGCGACGGTGGGTACTCTTTTTCGTTCATTTGACGCCGAGGTCGGTCTCGGGAGCAGGCTACAGTAACTACTCTAAGTTAAGCGGACGGTCTTGAATAATCCCTTACGATGTTTCCCGTAGCTGGGTCCAAGTACCCCGCCGCTAAGCTATTTGTCCATAGAACGTTGCACTTTCCAGTATTTCGTGCGCAGCTTTTGGCGCAACATTTCTTGACGCTCGGGGTTTTGTCGTGAGTGGCCACAACGTCGCAACCAAGACTGATGGAGAACAGGAGAGTCATTATGAAAAACGAAGTCAGGTTCGCATTGTTGAGCGCAGCGCTAGCGGCCTGCACACTGCCAGGCCTTGCGCAAAGTGCCGCTACGTCATCTCAGGGATCGGCAACCGCGTCTGCGCCGGTCGCGCAAGGTTCGGCCTCCGCATCGGGAAACGGGCAAGTGACCGGGCAAACCATTCAGGATCGTAAAGAGAACCAGCAGGACCGCATTGCCAATGGCATAAAGAGCGGTGAACTAACTGCCGGGGAAACGGCCAACTTGGAGAGCAAGGAATCCAAACTCAACCAGGAAGAGGGTGATATGCGGAAGCTGGACGATGGCAAGCTGACAGCCGCCGACAAAGCCACGCTGAATCAGCAGCAAAATCAACTGTCCAAGCAGATCTACCAGGACAAGCACAATGCGGCCACGCAGAACACTGATCCGAAAAGCGAGGTCGGCCAGCGCGAGGAAAATCAGCAGGACCGCATTGCGCAGGGCATCAAGAGCGGCCAACTAGGCCCCGGGGAAGCTGCTCACTTGGAAAAGAACGAAGCGAACATCAACAATGAAGTTCGCAACGACCGTGCGGCCAACGGCGGCAAGCTGACTGCATCCGAAAAAGCTCAGGTTAACCGCCAACAGAACCATGAGTCCCGCCAGATCCATCAGGCCAAGCACAGTACTCGCCATTAAAAAGTCGATGAAGTGAAAGATGAAAGAAAGATGAGTTGGACGAGAAGCGCCCCCGGCCCTGCCGGGGGCGTCTGTCGCTCAACTGAGAAATTGGGGTCCAGGAGATTAGGCCCTTCCATAATCGAGTGAGTTCGTTTGGTGCCAGGATCTATCGAGCGTTTCCTAGCCCTCTACCGTGCCTTAGTTTCTGCGGCAGATGCTTTTGCCCAAGATGCGTTTCGCCCTGCTAACATCTCTGTGGGGAGCCACATGGGTGCGATGCGCCACTGCTGTACTTCGGCCGCTCTGCTTCTTTTCATACCTTTTGTCCTCGCGCAACAACCACCCGATAGCCTGCTGAAAATTGACGAGTCCAGAGTCCGTTTTCATCTCCTTCCCAAGCCCCAACTGGAGCTGCCTGTAGTTAATTTTTCGCGCCAGCGATTGGAAGGAACGTTTCTTCTGGAACTGGTTAATTTTGATGATCAGGTCCACTCGACCATGAAGGGGACGTTTCAAGAAGAACCTGGCACCACCGTGGAGAAGCTGGAGTGGGACGCTAGAGCTCTTCCAACCACGGCTCCCTCGGAGTTAGGGTGGTACCGCCTGCGATACACATTCACGCCTTCCATCAACGGGCGGGACTCGGCGGCGGTCCGTGGGGTGCTGCAGATGGGGCCTTTAATCCCCGATGCATTTGAACTGCGGCTAACCGGCGCCGAGACGGTTGGATTCGGA
>Ga0210383_10006120_pt1 | contig 10519 bp, 5 predicted proteins | sample IncBWC14OmetaG_FD_160072 | JGI IMG/M metagenome (GOLD analysis project Ga0210383, IMG submission 160072) | Forest soil microbial communities from Barre Woods Harvard Forest LTER site, Petersham, Massachusetts, United States - Inc-BW-C-14-O ...
GGTCCCGGAATGTGCGAACACGAGCAAGCAGCATATGACCAATGCGGTGAACGAATTCCAGGAAAAGGGAACAGGGTTTGAGATCTATCCCGCGGGAGATGTGCGATTGACGCGGGCATTCGAGAGCCACGAACCAGAACTAGCCAGCATACTCCGCAAGGCGGCATGGGATGCGCTCCAGCCGCGGTTGACGGATGAGGCGGTTCTCCCCGGTTCCCCGTCGGTTTCAAGCCGAAGATATCTTTACTGGCCCGATACCTTTGTGGAAGGCATGGACGTTGCGGCAACGGCGATGCACTTGGCGCGCGATGTGCAGATTGGAAACGCGAACTGCGCCCTGCTGGAATACAAGCAGGTTTTCTCACCGACGGAAGTAGAGGCATATGTCGAGACTCGCAGCCGAGCCTCGGACTTCACGGGAACGACGGTGGTCACAGGACGCAACAGCGTTTCGTTGTTGTGGGAGCGGGCGGCGCAAAGGATGGTGTACCTGCGCCGAAAGAGAACGATTGACAACCGTCTAATGCTGAAATATGTGCCCCGGGAAGAAACCGATAGAGCAGGCAGCTATTTGGTTGAGGAAGACTATGCATTGCGGTGGTTGCCGGAGGAGAACTCAGAGGCCTGGCTGCTAGCGCTGCATGCCTTTGAACTCTCTCCCAATCAGCCAGCAGCGCAAGCAGTCGCGCCCGCCCGGACACGCGAAAACGCGCAGAGCCGGGAGATTTCGGATGTTCTGGACCGAACGCCGCGGGGATTCGAGCACTGGGCAAAGAGCTTCTGCAATGGTCAGCTCTGTTTCGAGCTGTCGCTGGCACTGCCGGAAAGTGCCCACATCTCGGACTCAGGAAATACAACTGTGCTGTTGCTTGCCGGGTCGGGCCGGCAGACAGTTACGGTGGCGGTGGGTCCGATATTCGATCTGCAATGTTGCGGATTGACCGAGGAAGAACTGCTGCGGCAGAGGACCGAGCGCTTCATCCGAAATAATCTCTGGTTTGCGCGCGGGACAGGAGAACCGTTGAATTTTTCGAGCGAGAGCCTGCATGATCGTCCGGCAGGTCTCAGCGACTTCAGTTCCGCAGGGCGTGATCTGAAGCCACTACGCGGACGACTGGTGATGGTGATTGCGCCATATAACCGGCTGGTTCCGGTGAGTTGTGCGTATGATGAGGCACAGCCGGAACTGGACGCGGTATGCCAGACGGTCACCGCGTCGGTGGTGATTCGTTAAGCATGCGCTCACCTGGACTTACGCCGTATACGCTCAGCCCGTCGATCGGAGAGTTCTTCAGAGGTTCCTTAGAGCTTGAGTAGCCGTTCCGCATTGCCTGCGAGAATCATGCGGCGTTGTGTGCTGGCGAGGTCGACCTCATCAAGAAACTGCACGGGGCGATTGTAGCCCATGGTAAAGCAGTAATCGCTGCCGACCATCACGCGTTCCGCTCCCACTTGTTTGATTACGAACTCCATGGCCGGTTTGGAATGCGTGATGGTGTCGTACGTAAAACGTTGGAGATAAGTACTCGGGGCGTACGGCAAGTGCCTTAACTCGTCCCGTACTTTCCACCCTTGGTCGATCCGTCCAACCAGTATAGGGAGCACGCCGCCCGCGTGGGGCAGGCATATCTGAAGTTTGGGATGGCGGTCGAGCACGCCACCGAAAATCAGGTGGCAAGCCGCGATCGCGGTGTCAACGGGATTACCTATCAGGTTTGAGAGGAAGAATGGTCGCAGTCTATCTCCTCCTATTGTTTCTACGGGATGCAGGAAGATCGGGAGATCGAGGGCCTCAATACGCGCCAGGGCAGGCTCGAAGAGCGGATCATCGAGATCTCGTCCGGCGATGTTGGTTCCCAGATAGACGCCGCGCATGCCTGGCAGTTTGCTGGCCCGCTCAAGCTCGCTCAGGGCGCGGTCAGGATAGAGCATGGGTAGAGTCAAAAAGGCGACCAGGCGGGTGGGATAGGTTCGGTGCGCTGCCGACGCCGCGTCATTCCACGCTGTGGCCAGCCGGGCGGAGAGATCGGCGTCGCACCAATACAACATCGGGGCGGTGAGCGAAATCGCTTGTATGGCAACGCCTTGTTGGTCCATGTCGGCAATGCGCGCCTTCAAGTCGATGAACCTAGACGCCAGAGGGCCGTTGTTGCCGGCGGGCGTCTTTATGAACCAACCTTTGTCCGTGGTGTAATATGCGGCATCGAATCGCTTGCCCTCACTGGCCACGAGATCAAGATAGGCCTCAGGAAAATAATGGGCATGAATGTCGATCACGCGAAAATCGGTAGTCTGCCCTTTGTGGTCTTGAGCCGCTGCATCGCCGGAACGGCCCATGGCTGCTGACGCCGCCGTTGCCAGGCCCGCTTGCAACAGTTGCCTTCTCGATATGCCCTCGTCACGGACCGGTTTGATCTTCATTGCGGTCATTCTCCCTTTTGCAGTGCTTGATAGCAACGCGGCATGCTGTGTGGCAGACGGGCAGCGTTCAGTTTGCTAACGGGGGCTACGGGCCCGGGGAAAACTCGAAGGCGTCATGCTCGCCGGTGGACACTTCTATTCCAGTACCCGCCGACTGCACGTCGCCGCTGATCGCGTGCAGGCGATTCCCGATGACGCCCACCGCCAATCCGTGGCGTGATACCGGCATGGGAGGCATTTCAGTCCACGTGTTGCTGGCCGGATCGTAGGCCTCCAGCGCACGGAACGTAGCCATCATGTGAGGGTCCTGATATTCACCTCCGGCAACATAAATACGTCCACGATACACCGCCGCTCCGATTGCGCTACGCGCAATCGGCATACGCGCCCGAGGACCGCTCCACTGATCGGTGGCGGGATCGTATTCCTCGACCACGGAAATGTCCGACGCCAGACCGATGAACGCCGCCCCGACCCTCCCCCCAATCACGTAGATCTTTCCGTTCACGACACCAATTGCGGCGTGGTTGCGCGGAGTCGGCATGGCGCCTCGTTCGCGCCAGGTGTTGGTGGCGGGATCGTATTCCTCGACCGTTCCTACCGACATGTGCGGGTGTGTAGGGAACACAGCCGTTTCCTTCGATCCTGGAATGATGGTCGCTCCGCCAACGACATATATCTTGTCGCCCACCACCGCAGCCAATGCCGAGCCTCGCTTGCTGGGCATCGGTGCAAGCGCCTTCCACGTGTCGGTGCCTGGGTCATATTCCCATGCGTTATTGATGGGTAGCCAACCCGGAGGGCTGGATTCTGGAAGTACGAAGCCTCCAAAGGCGTAAATCTTGTCGCGGTAGGTGGTGAAGGCGACGTGATGCGAAGCAAGCGCCATCTGATGTTTTTTCGTCCATCGATCCGTCGCCGGGTCGTATTCGTATACGATGCCCACGGGTTTCCACACCGGCGCCAGTCCCGCAAACACGTACATTTTGCCAGCCGCCGATGCCCCCGAAATCTCCTCCGCAGGTTCGGGAAACGGCGCCAGCTTTACCCATGTTCCCTGGGCCCGGGCTGCGGACGTCGCACAAATGACGCCCACGATCCCCGCGACGAACCAGCCTAGTTGCCTTACCAATCGAGGCATTGCATTCCTCCTCCCCGAATCGGAGCCGGACCACGGAAACAGCACCGGGATGCCGAGGTTCCGCCACATCGGGACGATTGACCATAGGTGGGAAGCGGCGATCACCGCTGCCATCCCTGTTCGTGCGGCGAGTATTCACCAGATGACCTTCACCGCAAATTGAACTTGTCTCGAAGTGGTCGCGGTCGTGTCCAACAGACCGGCGCTGCCCACTGGATTCCCGCTCCCGTCAAAGACCTGGCTGTTGGATGTCGGGGGATTGAAATTGGTGTGATTGAGAATATTAAAGACTTCCATCCGGAACTGGACGTTAAACAGTTCGGAGATTCGTTTCACATAGTTGTTCTTAAACAAGGACATGTCCAAGTTAACCAGCCCCGGACCCACGATGCTGTTGCGTCTCCCATTGCCCAAAAGGTTCGCACAGGTGCCGGGAATGCCGGGGTTGGGCACGCTTGGGGGAGGGAGTGCAGCCGACACGAAACCAAACGGTTGACACCGCGCCGCGATGTCAGGGGTGGCTTGCGGAAGAGTAAAGCAATTCAAGTTCACATAGTTAAGGCCGCCGTGGACGGGGTTGCAACCGGGCACAATGTCGGGAAAGTTGAAAGCGTCGGTGCTGTTCATTCCGAGCGGATCCGGCGCAATCGTCATAGTAAATGGCACGCCAGTACTGGCGGTGAATATCCCACCGAATTCCCAGCCACTTGCCGCCCAGCCCAAGACCCCGGGGAACGATTTAGGGCTGGGAATCTCCCACGTAGAATTGATCACCAAATTGTGGGTCTGATTGAAGTCTGAAGGCCCTCGTCGAAGCCGCGGATCGAAGAAGAACTGACTGGAGAGGCCATTCTTGAATTGATCGCCGTCGGTTGAGCCCGAAGCGCTGTCAATGGTTCTTCCCCACGTGTAGGAAACTCCACCCGATATGCCGTGGCTCATTCTCTTTTGGACCTGGACTTCCAAGGCGTGATAAATGCCGTCAGAATTCCAGAAGGTCGCAGGTACACGACCGAAGGCGGGGTTTAAGGTCGGATTGAGGACCAGCGTTACAGGACCGCCGGGTTGCTGCTGAAGTTGTCCACCGGCGGTGCATTGTGGATCGAAGCCGCTGGACGGGCAGGGCCATAGATAGCCTTCGGGTGTTTTGGCCATGGGCAACGCTATTGAAGAATCATCCGTCTGCATCAAGTTGTGCACCGAGCGTGAGCCAACATAGGCGATCATCGCCGTAGTATTGGAGGTAATCGAACGCTGAATGTTGAGGTTCCATTGCATGACGTAATTGCGCTTGGGGTGTTGATCGATAAAAGCCGCGCGCTGCGCCGTGCCGCTGGCCGAGAGGGATGTGTAAGCCGGGTTCGGGGTCGAGGCAAAGGGCCCGAAGGATCCGGCGGGGACTGAGCCATTCACCGAGGCATAAAAAGGCACCGTTCCGTCGACGGTATGCCGCAGGTTTGCGGGAAGAGCCAGAACATCGAACATTCCGAAGCCGCCGCGGACGGCAGTCTTGGCATCGCCAAATGGATCCCAGGCGAATCCGATACGCGGCTCAAAATTGCGGAGTGTAGGATTCGCGAACAACGGTGAACGCACGATCACGGCAGGATCAGTTAGATTTTGCAAACTGGCCAAGTGGCCATGGGTCTCCGAAGGCACGGTTGTCATTTCATAGCGCAACCCCAAGTTCAGCGTCAGATTGGAGCGCAGGTGCATGTCGTCCTGAAGGTAGGCGCCAAAGACTGTCTCTCGAACTCTTCGTCGCGACACGATTCCGGGCGCATCGGCGATAAGGGTCAAGGAGTCCGTGGGACTGATGTTGTTGTTGGTGAGAAAATCTGGAAGAGAACTGAACTCGAAGTCTCCGCCGGGTTGGGAGGGCGTGGATTGGTTGTCAATGATTCGTTCGACGTTTGCCCCGAATTTCAGGCTGTGCTTACCCTTGGTCAAAAACACGTTGTCATAGACCTGCCATGAATTCCAGTTGTACTCCGCCGGGGTTTGGGTACTCAGTCCTCCGGTAAAGAACGTCAGTCCGGGTACGCCGATGAATCCTACCGTGTCTCCCGGCACGTATCCCAGACTCGTGTCCGCCGCGAGTGGATTGATGGCTTTGCTGCCGGAAGGAGCGGCGGCATACTCGCGGTGATAACCCAGGCGCAAGGAATTCATCAAGGAGGATCGGAAGACGTGGTTCTCTTCCAAGCTAACCAACTGCCGCTTCGTCTTGGTGAAGATAAGTTTGTTGTTAAATTCGTCATTCTGCGACGAGGGTGAATTGTCGTACAAGTAGCTTCCGTCCAGGCTGTCTTTGTCCGAGAATCTGTGATCGATCCGAGTCGTGAAGTAGTTTTCGGTGACAATTTGGGAACCGGAGAAGCTGTAGATTGCAGTGTCGCCGGAGCCCGCCGGGCAGAGGGGGTTATTATTGGCGTCAAGGAAGGGGCATATAACTGCCCCGTTGGGCTTGGGATAAAAATTCAGGTATGGAGCGACGAGCGGATCCACGCCGATGTTGGTCATGGTCGTGCAGTCGGGGGCATTGCAGATCATCCCGTTGCGGGCCGTGAGTGAAGGTACATTGTCGACCGTGCTCAAACCCAACGATTGCCGCAGCCCTTCGTAGTCGGCAAAAATGAAGGTCTTGTCTGTCCGGATCGGTCCTCCCGCCGAGACGCCGAATTGGTTCCGTCGAAAGGGGGCGATGGTAGGGAGGTCAAAATAGTTGCGTGCATCGAGCGCACTGTTGCGCAGGAACTCATAGGCGCTGCCGTGAAAGCGATTGGTGCCGGTGCGAGTGATAGCGCTGATGACGCCGCCCGAAGTCCGCCCGTACTCCGCGCCTTGGTTACTGGTCAAAACAGAAAACTCGGAAACGGCGTCCACTCCCAGGTTGCCGCCGAGGACGCTGCCGGGAGCCTGATTGGTATAGTCGTTGATGCTGATCCCATCCAGGAGATAGTTGTTTTGTTGAGGGCGCCCGCCGCTGACCGACAATTCGACTCCATAACCACGTCCCAGACGGTCGGTGCTTGAGACCGGTGCCATAGCTCGGATGGCAGAGACTCCAGGCTGAAGCTGGGCGAGGTCCGTCCATGATCTGGCGTTCAACGGCAACTCGACGATCGTTTGAGAATCAATGGAGGCGCTGATCGCCGACGATTCCAGTTGTAAATCTTGTGGCTGGGAACTGACCTCCATGGTCTCGTTTATGGCTCCCACCTTCATTTCGACGTTGGACACCATCTGCGAGCCTACGGTCAGAATGATTCCATTGCGGATCGCGGTTTGGAAACCACCCGCCGAAACCTTTTCTTGATACTCGCCGGGCAGCAAGTTTGGCACGCTGTAGAGGCCTTGAGCATTGGTTGTGACTGCGGTCGTCACTCCCGTCGCCAGGTTCGTTAAGGACACGGTCGCATTGGCGACCAGGGCACCCGATTTATCGCTAACCGTGCCCGAGATGGTTCCGCCGACCACTTGCGCCTGTATCGGAAACGAGCAAAGAATGCTCAGCAGCAGTAGTGCGCCTGCACTCCAATACCTAACCTTCCGCGGACTGAACGGAGAAACCATCACTGCCTCCTAGCGGACACAACAATGCGGACCGAAATGATGCCTGCGCTCTGTACTAGGATGATACTGCCGCAGCGAAATTGAGACACGTGATTCTGAAGGCACGTCTCCCGAGGTCCGATTAACTCCGCTGGATGGGGCGTTATCTTGTGGGTTGTTCGGAAGCGTCAGGCCACGACCGCGGCAAGTCCCGCCATGCTCTCTTCTTCGCAGGGCAATGCCAACCGCGGGTGCATGTTCAACCCGGCGGCGTATATTGTCAAATAATAATTGGGTATAGTAGCGATGGTTTTGCAATATAGCTGGGGGCGGCGGCGCGGCTCTCGGCGAGATCCCCGTCAGACCAGTCCGAATCACAGTTCGCCCAGCTTCTCCCACGCTGCACACGATTTTGTCGACCGCCTTGAGCCAAAACCTGCTTGTCCTTCGGATTGTCCAGAATTACCCCCTCCCGGTGCCGGTGAAAATGATGTCGCCCGCGCTCCAACTGATGTGCCGGGAAATGTAGCTGATCATCTGCGCAGTGGCTTGAAGGTAAAGTCATCCCTATGGGAGGACGACCTCAAGTACCGATGCTTTAGAACCTCGCGACGCCGTCGCGCGATCTGTTCAGGCTGGCAGAGACTTCCCCTTGGTCTCTTCACCGAGGGGCAGGAGCGCAATCCCGACTATGAAAGCCAGAGCGGTGAGAGCCACAGGCGTGCCCAAAGTTTGGAAATGACGGATGCCGGCGCCGACCAGAAAAGTAAAACCCGCGGCGGCAAAGCGTCCGATGTTGGTGATAAAGGCGAAGGCGCTGGCGCGGCATTCCGTCGCATACTGCTCGGGCAACCAGAATGAGTAGACGGCGAAGTTGGCTCCGCCCAATCCCAGCAGGACAGCGCACACCATAAACCAGCCGACAGCGTGATCTTGCATGTAAAACACATGACCAAACGCCATCCAGATGGAGCCAAGCATGATGCTGTAAAAAATTGCAAGGGTAATTCTGCGCCCCAGGCTTTCAGCAAGCAGCGGCACGATCAGGGCGCCCAGCACCGTCGCCATGCCCAGCAACGCTGTCGAATAAGACGCGAGTCGTGCCGCATCCAGCGCGGTGTGACCATTCGTCGTCGCGATATAGGTCATGGCCGCTGGAACGTACACTGACCCCGCCCACAAACCGGCCAGAGAGACGATCAGGTAGATCGAATTCAAGACGGTGCGCCTGAGATAGCGAGGTGAGAAAAGTTCCAGGAAGGCGTGGTGCATTCTCCACTGCTTTCCAAGATCTTCGGCTTTGGACACCCACCGTTGCGGTTCCTGGACCTTATTACGAATAAAACCCACCAGGATCGCTGGCAGTCCGCCGACCACAAACATGTATCTCCACCCGAAACGGCTGCCAATGAAGTAGTTGGCCAGGGCGGCCAGAAAAAAACCGAAGTAGTAGCCCGTATGCATCCAGGCCCCGCCCTTGGTGCGGCGATCTTCGGGCCATTCTTCAGAGACGAGTGACGCTCCAATCGACCATTCTCCACCAATGCCAACGCCGGCCAGGAAGCGCAAGACTGCGAGGCTCCAAACCCCGGTTGCAAAGGCGGACAGCAAAGTGAACAGCGAGAAACAAGTGATGCTGAACATCATGGTTCGAACCCGCCCGAAGCGGTCAGCGATTGGACCCCAAATTAGAGCGGTTCCCCAGCCCATCATGAACAAAGCGAAGAGGAGTCCTCCGTAATATCCAATGTTGGCCGTGGTCGCCGCAATTCCAGATTTTGGCAACAGATCGCGCAAGGCAGGAACCAGAACTAGGGAATAAATGAAAGAGTCCATCCCGTCCATGGTCCAACCTGCCCATGCGGCCCAGAAGCTGCGCACCTGATTGCGGCTGAGCCGGGGGGGGTTGGGCATATTGACCGTGGGGGTCTTCTATCGCGTTTATTTCCCAGTCATCTCTCGATCGGACGCGATGCGTCGACGAAGCATATATCAAAGCGCTCCGACTCCGCACCCTGGTGGTCACTTAGTTTTTATTTGTGGCGCTCGGTTGACAGAACTTGTGTTCGTTGTATACGGTGACCGTTCGTGCTGTCTTAGAAACTACATGCCGGACTCCACCAAACTCGGCGTACACATTGAACGTGCCGGAGATGTTCTGACCTTCACCCTGGACAATCAGGAGCATGGCAACGAAATTAACGGTGCGATGTTCGACGCCATGATAGCGGAGCTTGGGCGCGAAGCATCTCGCCCGGAGGCACGAGTGCTGCGCATTCGGGCGGAGGGAAAGGTCTTCTGCACCGGGCGCGAACGCGCGGGCCGGGATGCCGCGACTATACGTCACGAAGCGGTTCGCCTCATCGAGCTTAAGCGTTTGTTGCGAGCATCGCCTCTGATCAGCATCGCCCAGGTTCATGGGGATGCCTTTGGTTTTGGCTTCGGACTTGCGATCGTGTCTGATTTCGCGCTGGTCTCGGAGCACGCCGCTCTCGGCTTTCCGGAAATGCGTTCCGGCCTCGCCCCTTCTGCCGTCATGGCTTATCTTGGCGAATACGCCCTGCCACGTTTCACGTTCCCTCTTGTGCTTTTCGGTGAGCCGATGTCGCCCCAGCTCGCGATGCAAGCCGGCCTCATCTCGCAAGTTTGTCCCGTCGACCGTTTGGCCGGCGAGGCGGATACGTTGGTCCGGCGCATCCTCCAGCTCGACCCGACTGCCACGAGACGGTGCAAGCAGTTTTTCCAGTATGCGCAGCAGAACGCCTTCGACCAGAACTGCCGGCTGGCGGCTGAAGCTTTAACCGTCGATAGTCTGGGACGCCTCACCCGGGAGAAATAAGACTGGCGGCCTCGGCCAATGCGGGTGCGCGCCTGGACCGCCTCCCGATTTCCTCATTCCACCGTCGCATCATGTGGCTGATCGGCATCGGAATGTTCTTCGATGGTTTTGATATCTACGTTGCGGCAACCGTACTGGGCGCAACTCTCAGAAGCGGCTTTTCTACCATGGGCCAGAACGCGGAGTTCGTCTCCGTTACCTTTCTGGGAATGATGTTGGGTTCATTCTTGACGGGCTTTCTCGGTGACCGATACGGACGGCGCTTTACCTATCAAGCGAATCTGGCGATTTTCGGCATTGCTTCGATTTTGGCCTCTTTCGCGCCTTCGATGGCGGTGCTGATCTTGCTGCGATTCGTGATGGGCGCAGGTCTGGGCGCCGAAAATGTGGTGGGCTATGCCACGATGACGGAGTTCGTTCCTCCGCAGGCGCGGGGAAAATGGCTGGGAGTCGTCTCTGTTTTCGTGGTGGCTGGCTTACCGGTCACGGCGTTGCTCGGAACGCTGATTATTCCCCGATTCGGCTGGCGCATCATGTTCGCGCTCGGCGGGCTGGGAGCGCTG